>JAEEGK010012048.1_pt1 | contig 19699 bp, 8 predicted proteins | sample 8958771 | NCBI WGS metagenome assembly JAEEGK01 (sample SAMN16246547, study PRJNA631951) | gut metagenome | biome: gut microbiome; feature: rumen; material: SC-attached | host: Bos | place: Iran: Karaj | collected 2018-10
TCATCTCCTTAAAAAAAATATATTTAAATAAATTTTAAATTTAAATAATAAAAACTGAAAAAAATTCTCAATTAAAAAATAAATAAAATCCACTTAAAATATTAGAAAAAAAAAGTAGCAAAAAAAAAACATTCAAACCCCATAACTTGATATCCAAAAAAATATATTAAAAACCTAAATAATATTATTCCTTTTTTTTTTTCACAGGTCTATAAACACCAGTAACAACACAATGATCTCTTTCATAAGGTTCCAAAGTAACTTGTTCTTTAACTTTAAATCCCATTTTCCTTAATTCTTGAATTTGATTTTCAAAAACAACAGCAGGTTCAGCAGTAGAATCAATACAAGTAGCTTTAATAGAAAAAACAAATCCACCTCCATTCTTTAAAAAATATAACGCATTAATTCCAATAATTCTCGCTTGATCAGGTTGAGCAACATCAGCGAAAATACAATCAACCATAGAAACCATCATTCTATATCTCCAAGGTTTCCTTCCATCTTCAATAATAGGAATTAAATTTGTTCTTTGTTTTGCCATATTTGTAAGGTCTCTCCCTGATCTTTGTGATATCTCAATACCATATACTGTACCAGTTTCACCTACTAAGTCACTTACATGTGATATTGTTGTTCCAGAAGCTGCTCCTAGATAAAGTACTTTAGAACCTGGTTCCATATATATTGATTCTATTCCATTGAGGATTGCTGCTCCCAGTTTAGAACGGAAAGCATTCCATACTCTGTATTCCAACTTTGTGTCTGAAGATGTATCTGATACTTGAATGTGCTTCTCTCCATATACTACTTGACCTGGAGCTAAGTTCTTTGTTACTAAGAGATCCATTTTTGGGGTTTTAGCAATGAATACTCCTGGGAAACGATGAGGCTCTATTATTGTTTTTTGCTTTGCTTTTGCTCCTACTCCTCCACGAGTTGGACGTCCTCGTAATGAACGATTGGAAAAATTTGGCTTATGACCACCTCGATTGTCTTTTCCCATTTTTTATTTTTTTTGCCTTTAATTAAGATAAATTTTTTTAATATTTTTTCATTTTATTTTATTTTTTTATTATTTAAATTTGGTTATTTAATATCACTCATAATAAAAATATATTATAATAGATTGTTATTTTATTATGTTTTTATTTTTTTTTACTTTTTATATACAATAATTATTTTTTCTTAGGTACAGAAAAAACATTAAACTTCCTAGGATTTAGAACTTGTTGTTTTTTATTTTTATTTTCATTTAAACTATTACTCATATCTTTCTCTAAACTATTAGATTTAAAATAATTATCAATTTGAATATGTTCTTCATCAAGTTCAAAAAAATTTCTAAAAGGAACAGAACGACAAACTTCATCTATTTCAGTTAATTCATTAATAAATTTATCAAGTTGATTTATTTTATTTTCATGAAAAGAATTTCCAGTCATATCATTAATATTTGTAAATAGAGAACCTGTGTTTGGTAAATTTAAAACATCTTTAAATAAGTTTTTAAGTGCATTATTAAGTAAAGCAAATTGATTAAATTTTTTAAAAAGTTTCCATTCTTTATCATTATATATAACTTCACATACATAATCTAAATATGGTTTTCCATATTCATCTTTTTTTAATATTGTATTAATTATATTTATTTTAGGTTTACTAAAGTTTTTTCTTTCTGTTTTTAATTTTAAATTTTTAAAAGGAATTCCTTGAGGAATTGGTTTTTGATAAGAAAATGCATTTGATATTAATTTTTCTTCTTTTTTTTTTTCTTTTTCTTCATTTTCTTTTGGAATATTATCTTCTAAATTTGTAAGTGATGGAATATTAATTTTAGAATTATTTAATAAATCTTTATGATTAGAAACTAAAATAGAAATAATATTTTTTAATTTTTCAATATATTCTTTTATTTCATTTTGATTTTTTAATATATTATTAAATGAATTTTCACTATTTGAAACATTAATATCAGTTGATAAATACATTTTTTGAATATTATCTTTTAAATTATCTGAACTTTGTAATAAACTTATATTATTATTCTTATTTAATCTTATTATTTTATTTTTTAAACTTTGAATTTCACCACTTAATTTATCATTTTCAGCTGTTAAATTTATTAATTGACTTTTTGCTTCTGAAAAATCTTTTGATTGAGTATTATATCTTTCTTTCCATTGCCCAAGTTCTTTATCTAAAAATTGAATTTTTTGATCATTTAATGCACTTACTTTTTCATTATTTAATTTATTTAATAATATTTCTTCATCTTTTGTTTTTATATCATTTTTTAATTTTTCTATTTCCATTGTGTATTTCTCTATTTTTGATTGGGTTTCTTTTTTTAATTCTTCAAAATTTCTTTGATGTGTTTCTTTTAAAGTTTTCTTTTCATTTTCAAAATTTTTTATTTTTCCTTCATTTGATTTATTTATTAATTTATATTCAATTAACATTTCATTATATTTATCTATATATTGTTTATATTCTTTTTTGTCTTTTTCATATTCTTCATTTAAATTTTTATATTTAGATTCAATGATTTCTTTTTCATTATTAATAGAACTTATTTTATTTTCGATTTCATTTTTTGATTTTACAAAAAATTCTTCAATATACTTTTTAATAGCGTTTATTATTTTATCAAAAGCAATTTGTTGTTTTAATAAAAAATCAGGAATTAAATTATCAACTTTATCTCTACTTTGTAATAATTCATTAATAAAAGTAATATAATTTTCTTTAGTTAATTTATCTTTATCAGAAATAATTTTATTAATTTCTTTATCTAATTCACTTATATATTTATCTTTTAATAAATTATAATTATCTTCATTTATTTTTTTAAACTCTTGACTTAACCCAATTTTTAACTTCCTAACATATTCATTTATATCATCAAATTTACTAGAATTTTCATTTTTAAATTTATCAATTAACTTATTGGTTAAATCTTGATTATATTTTTCTAAAAGAGAAAAATAATCTGACTTATCTAAATTTTCCTTTTGATATTTAATTATATTATTTTTATATTCTTTAATAGTCTCATTAACACTTTTCATACATTCTGTTCCAATAACATATTTCCATGAATTTTCTATCACTGGTATCGCACCTTCATTTATAGAATTAATAACGCTTTCAATTAAACTAAATAACATTTCTCCAGATAATATTTTCTTATTGAAATTTTTTGGTTTAGTTTTCTTAAAAATTTTATTAATTAAAGTTTCACTTTGAGATAAAAATTCCGGTCTAATATTTTCATCAGGTAAATTTTGTAAATTTTGTAAATCATTTTCATTTTCAACAGGTCTAACTAAAGGAAAACAATCTCTTTCAGGAAAATAAGTTTTAATTAATTTTCTAACTTGATTTTTTTCAATAATAATATCAGACATACCTTTTTGTTCCATTAAAGCATTTTCTAAATATTGTTTTGCTGTTATAACATTACCTTCATTATCTTCTAATTTTAAAGCAAAATCTCTTAATAACCATAATAAAGAAGGAAAATATTTTCCCATTTCTTCTTCTTCATTTTCAAAAGATGAATTTCTTAATTTTAAATTTTTTGATAAATTTAAAATTAAACTTAAATTATTAAGAGCATTTTCATCAATAGTACCAAAAGAATTATAAATAAATAAAGAACTTATTAAAATAGCAATTAAAAATATTTTACTATCATGATTAATTTCTTCATCATAAGCTCCAAGACCTTCAGTATCAATTAAAAAAGCAGGAAAAGGATTTTCACTATGATTATTTTGAATTATTATTGGATTTGACCATAACCAAATTCCTTTAGTACAAGGACGAATTGTTGGTCCTACATCAAATCCTTGAGTATTATCTTTATTGTTATTTTCTGGATTTTCTACTTTTTGTTTATTTTGAAGTTGATTTATTTTTAATACTCTGTTTAAAAGAAATGATTTTCCTGTTCTGTATTTTCCTACTAAACTTATTATTCCTACTTTTGTATATGATGGTTTACATATTATTTTTTTTGCTTCTTCGGAGATTATAAATTTGTTTGAAGTAGAATCAAATGTTATAAAGGGAATTGGCTTTGTTGGTGATTGTTTTTGGTCCTCTGAAGACATTTTTTTAATTTGTTTTTAAAGTTTTTTTAATTTTATTTAAATTTTTATAATAAATATTTTAGTTTTTTTTTATTTTTTATTTGTTTATATTTTTTAAACATTTATTAATATTATTTTTGTTAATTCATTTTTATTATTAAAAATTGATAAATATATTTTCTCATTATTATTAAAGAAAATATATTTTTCTTCATTATTATAATCATATTTAAATTCTTTTTTATTACATAAACAAAAATGAGTAATATCAATTGAATATATTAATATATTTTTTTGACATTGTAACAATAAAAGATTATTTTTATTAAAAGTATTACAATAAATAACATTATCATCAATTTTTTCTTTTTTTTGCATTTGAAAATCATAAAGAGACCAAATATCAACATTATAATTTTTAGTAAGAACAATTAAACATTTATCATTCTCATTTCCAAAACTAACAAATTTAACATCATCATCATGATAAATAATAACAGAAAGAACATTAAATATATTAGGAAATTTATAAATTTTTAATTTACCAAAAAAATCACATGATAACAATAAATTATGATCATTACTAATTTGGAAATGAGTTATTGAGTCACTATGACCACAAATTATTTTTCCCATTTTTTCAAAAGACTCTTTTGTTTCATCTTCTGTTATTTTCTTTATTGAAATTTCACCAACTTTATCTGCATATAATAAATAATTTATATTATTTTCATTTATAGTAAATAAAGATGTTAAATTTTTATTACATACACTTGTAAATTTTATTTCATTATCTTTTGATGATATGTAATATATTGTTTTATTAGTTTTTCCTACTATTATTATATCATTATTTAATGGAATTCTTTCTATTGTTAATATTTCATCAGGTATTTCTATTTCTTTTTTTTTAGAAAAAGATAAATCCGTTAAGTTAATTTCATATGTTAAAATTTTGTTATGTATTATCATTGCAATTTGAAAAGGATTTTCTGATAATATAATATAATTATGAATTGAATAAAAATATTTATCTTCTTTTTTATTTTCCATTAAATATATAATAAATTATATATTTTTTTTTTAAATTAATAATATTATAGTATTCTTTTATGATTCATAATTCTTTTATAATTTAATCTTTTAATGAGTAAAAATATTAAAAAAAGAATAATCCTTTAATCTTAAAAACATAATATTAGTTTTGTTATAAATATTTCAATTTATTTTTTTATATGATTAATAAAATAATTTAAATATCTAACTTTTTATTTATAATTCTGTTTAAAATAAAAGAAAATTTTTTCAAAAAAAATTAATATACATTATTAATCAATAAATACAATAAATGATTGGTAAAAGAAGGATGAATAAACCAACTTTTGAAACAGTAATAAATCATAATGAAAATGATTTTCAAAATACAATAGATTTTTTTCCTATTGGATTAATTATCTTAGAAAAAGACTCTGAAACTAATGATTATAAAATCAAAGAGGTTAACTCCTATATATTAAAATTATTAGACTTACCAAGAAATTTAGATATTCAAATTTTTAAAGAGAGATTAAAAGAATTTAAACAATGGGAAAATAATCACTTAAGTGAATTAAATTTAAAACAAATAATATTTGAACATGAAGAGCATTATCATAAATTTCAATCGGGAACTTTTATTTCTCCTTTATCAATGATTTATATTAAAATAAAAACAGTAAAAAAGAATATTTATATTTGTATGGATAATTATAATGATGAAAGAAAAAGTATTCAAGTCAATTTAACTAAAAGTTTAAAATATCAATATATCGTTACTTTATATCATGAATTAAATAATCCTTTAAATGCTTTACAAAATACTGTGGAAGATAATTTAAATGAAGAAAATCAAATGGTACATGAAAGTTATTGTGATTGTAAAATTAAAATGAATGATATATGTTTATTAGTTAATTTAATCCAAGTTTTTATAAAAAATTTTATTTGGTATTTTAAAGTTATTTTTGAATGTTCAAAGGATTTACAAGTATTATGTACTTTGAAAATTAATTTAGAATATGAATTCACGAGAGTATTAAATAATTTTGCAAAGTTATTTAAATATAAAGAAATTAGATATTCAACTGATTTTACTTTTTTAAATGATAAATATATTGAAACAAATGAAGATTATTTAACTAATTTTTTAAGAGGAGTGTATATTTTATTATATCATATGATTCCAAAAAAAAATGGTTTTGAACTTAATTACAGTATTATTTCAGATAAAAAAATAAAATTAAATTTTAAAAAATTTCTAATTCTTAAATCAGAAAGAAAAAGTAAAATTATAAATGATATAGATTTTCGATTTAAACAAGAATTTGATTTTTCAAAAACAGTTCAAACTATTGAAATGACTAAAGAATTATTAATGAATTTAAGTGAAATATTAAAAATAAAAATAAAATTTTATGATGAAGATGAGGATATTTTATTAAGTTTAATTATACCATATTCAACAGAAAAAGAAGATATAGAATTTATATCTGAATGCACTCAAGAACAAAAAAATAAAAAATTTGAAGCAATAAATAGAAAAATATTAATAACATTAAATGATGAATCAAAATATTTAGATAATATAACTTCTCCAAATAATCATAGAGGCTCTTCTAATCTTCAATCTTCAAATACGCAATCATTTGGTAATAAAAAATGTAATTTTGATGAATTTAAAAATAATAATAACACAATAAACAATTTCACAATAAGTAATAACACTATAAATTACCATTCAAGAAGTAATTCAAAAAATAATGAAAATATAGATATTACTTTATTAGAAAATGATCCATTTATAAAAGTAACAAAAGATAAAAATTTTAAAATTATGGAAATTACTGATTCAGATATATCAAATAGTTCATTTAAAGAAATTATTTCTCCACAAACAACACAAAAAAAACCAAAAAGAAAGACATTCTCAAATGAAGAATCAGTAAATATTTCTGCAAATTTTAGACCAACTATTAATGGTTATTTAGCTCCTGGAAAATTAAGTGGAAATAATGTTTCTTTAAAACGAGCAAATAATACTTTAAATGAAATATCAATATCTTATAAAAATAGAATAACAGAAAAAACATCTCCAAGGGAAAAAGTAACTACAAGATTATCTACTTATGAAAAAAATTATAATTATAATAAGTTTTGTAATTGTTGTGATGTATTATTATGTGATGATGAAAGTTTTAATTTAACAACTATTAAAAATATGTTAAAGAAATTTAATGTTGAATGTGATACAAGTTCAAACGGACAAGAATGTATTGATGCTATTATTAATAAAAAAGAGTTAAATTGTTCTTGTGATAAAAAATATTATAAGTTAATATTTTTGGATATGATGATGCCGATTATGAATGGTTTAGAAGCTGCGAAAAGAATTCAAAGAATGATTGATGATAATGAAATTTCAAATAATATTAAAATTATTATTGTTTCGGCTCATATTGAAGAAAATTTAATAAAAGAATTAAAAAATATTAAATGTATTGTTGAAACTATACAAAAGCCTTTAAAGAAAAGTAAAGTTGAAGAATTATTAAATTCTTATTATTATTGTTAATGAAAAAATCAAAAGAATTTATTTTAATTTGAAATTAAATTTTGTATAAATAAAGTTATTGGATAATAAAAAAAAGAATATTTGTAATATATACTCCATGAATATAAAAAGATTGTATTTGTGTAATATATATTTATTTATAGTTGTTAAAAAAATAAATAATTGTTTAAACTGATGATATTTTAAATATTCAGAAAATAAATTTTTTTTTGGGAATGATTTAAATTTTTTTATTATTTTTATTTCAAATAAGAATTTTTTTAAACATGTTAATAAAGTATATTAAAGTCTCAAGTATACATTTAGTGTTTTATACAAAGACTCTTATTAAATATTATTGTTCAAGACAAATTTGAATTATTTTAATTTTATGAAAGAAATAATAATTATAAAACTTAAGGTTTATATTGAAAAAAATATTAATAATAATTTAAATATATTATATAATTAAATAATTTAAATAAATATAAAAGAATTAAATTTTATCAATTTATTTAAGAATACGTAAAAAATTAACAAATGTTTATTTTAAAAGTAAATAAATATAATATAGAAATAAATCAATAAATTTAATTAAATGAATTATCAATGTTATTATGAGAGGTTTCAAATTCACAAGGATTTTTAAAAATCAAATAACTTTCTCTAATTTTTCTTAAATTATTTTTTGACAAAACATAATTATTTAATTTTCCTTTAAAATCATTAATTCTATTTTCTAACAATCTATTTATTCCTGATTGAGAATTATAAAATTGTTCTTCAAGTAATCTATCAATATCTTCATTAAAATTTTCATTCTTTTCTTCTTTTAAAGCTTTAATTTTTTGGAAAAAATTTTTTAATTGTTTCTCAAATCTAATTTGTTTTAATCTTTCTTCTTCTTCTTCTCTTCTTTTTTCTTCTAATTGTCTTCTTTTTTCTTCAGAATCTTCTTCTAAATAATCAGTTTGAAAAGATTTAAGATTTGAAATTAATTTTTTTTTTGATTTTGGAATAATTTTTTTAATTTTAATAATAACAGGTTTTTTCTTTTTAACATATTTAAATTCTTTTTTAACTTGAGGAATCTTTTCAACAACTTTTTTTTTATATTTTCCTTCTAAAATATCTTTAACTTCTTTTCTTAATTCAAATTTTTCTGTATTTTTCTTTTTAAACAAATAAGAATTATCATAAATTAATTCTACTTCTTTTTCTTCTTCACTAATAATATCTTCCATTTGAAACATTGGAATTTTTTCTTTATTTTTATTAGTAGGTGAATTTTCTTTTTCTTTAATTTTTTCAATTTCTTCTTTTTCTTTTTGAATTTGTTCTTCTTTTATTTTTCTTATTCTTTCTTCCATTTCATCTTCAAATTTTTCTTGATTAAAAAAATTAGGATTGTTTCTTAAAATTAAATGTTTTAAAAAATCAACATGTTCAATTTTTCCACTGCTTAAACGATTAGCATAATCTTCAGCAGCGTTTTTTCTTTTTTGAGTTAAATTTGCTCTTTGTTGTTTTTTAACAAGTTCTTGTACTCTTTTTTCATTTTCTAATTTTTTTTCTTCTTCAATTTTTAATTCCTCATTTTTTTTTTTTTCTTCTATTTCTTTTTGCTTTTGTTCTTCTATTAATTTGTTTTGTTCTTCTATTAATTTATTTTGTTCTTCTCTTAATTTAAGTGCTCCAATCAATGGATTATAATTATCTTCTTCTATTATTTTATTATCTTCGAATTTTGCTATTTTTTTATTTACTTCTTTATTTTCTTCTTCTTTTACTTTTAGTGTTTTTTTCTTTAATTGTTTTTTACTTTTATTATCTTCTTTTTCTTCTTTTAATTTTTGATAATTTGAATGTGGTTCAGAATAATTTTTTGTTTTTCTTTTATCATTTTTTCTATTTATTATTTTTTTCTTATCTTCTTTTTCTGAACTTATTGTTATAATACTAGTATTATTATCATTTTTAATTTTTTGTGATTTTTTACTTTTCTTTTTTCTTTTTTTTTTGTTTTCATTTTTTGAACCCTCATTTTCTAAAGTTAATTCATCATTATCCATTTCATATTCTTCTTCTTCTTCATTATCATCTAAATTTTCTTCTTCTTTTTTTAAATAAATTAATGTGTTTTTTTCTTGTTTATTATTATCATTTATATCTTTTGTTATGATATTTGAGTTTTTTTCTTCATTTACATTTAAAGTTGATTTATTTGAATTTAATTCATTATTTTTAAGATTTATTTCATTATTTTCACTATTTTTTGATTCAATAGTATTTACATTAGTTTTAATATTATTTATAACATTGTAATTATTTCTTTCTGTATTAATTTGGTTTTTTATATTATTATCCTCTTTCTCTATTTGAATATTATTTATTAAATTACTAATATTTCTTTCTGTATTTGTATCTGTTTTTAAATTACTGTTTCTTTCTGTATTAATTATTTTACCATCAGTATTTGCCTCTGAAATCATATTACTTTTATTTCTTTCAGTAAATGGACTAAAACTATTTTGTCCTTGATTTATTTTTGGATTATAAAATTCAGAAACATTCTCTTTTTCATTCTTTTTAATATTATTCTTATTCATAATTAAACTACTAATATCAGCATTATCACTTATTCTATTTGAATTAGGAAATAAATTTTTTATTTTATTATCAATGATTTTAGGCAAAACACTTGGTTCATCTTTAATCTTAATTTTATCATATTCATTTTCCATTTTTCCAAAAGATTTCTTAGTTGCAATGAAATTTTCATTTGTTTTTTCAAAAATAACTCCTTCATTATTATTTAATAAATTTTTTTTTTTATTTGAAATATATTTTATATCTTTTCTATAACTATCATGTAAAAAATTATTTGATCTTTCAGAAAATTCATCATAAACTGAGTCAAAATTATTTGGAAATAATAATCTATGATTAGAATTCGAATGATTAATTAATTTTTCAGCATTTTTATCAGTCAATGATGCATAACTTATATTATTTACATTTCTACTATTATTTGTATTAGTTGATGAATGTGAAAAAACATTTTTTTGAGTATTTTTTTTAATTAATTTATGTGATGAATAATTTTGTTTATCATCAAATTTATTTTTAAAATAAGTTAATTGAGATTCATCATCAATATAATTTTCTGATATATTATTACTCTTTGATAATGAATTTATATTATTATTTACTTCTTCAAAATGAATTTTTTTAGTCATTTTATTATTTTTCTTATAATTACTATCATATTCAATATCTGAGTAAGGTGATAAAGAATTAAAATCTTCATAATCTGAAAATTCAATTTGATTATTTTTTAATTTTTCATTTTCATTTACATAATTTATGATGTTTCTTTTTAAATTTAAAATTTCTTTATTTAATAAATCAATTATATATTCAACTGTAATTACTTCTTTATTTTGTTCTTTATAATCAATTTTTCCACTTATTTTATTAATAATCCATTCAAAGAAAACATTATGAATTATTAATTTTGGAGGTTCAATATTATTTTTTTCCTTTTTTATATTATTTATTATATATTTTGCTGAATTTTCTAAATCAATTTTAGGAATTTTATCTAATTCTTTTAAAGATTCAATTTGCTTATTTAAAGGAGTTTTTATTAAAAATTCCTTTATTTTTCCTTCTGATTCAGTTTCTTCATTTAATAAAATTTCAGGTAAATCATTTATTTGATTAGAATTATTTTTCATTTGATTTTTATTTTTATTATTTTTAGCTTTTTCTATTTCTTCTCTTTTATCAATTTTTGATATTTTTTCTATAAAATCTTCAGTTAAATTTTCTTGACTTAAAAATTTTAAATATTTAACACTTAATAAATATTCTTTATGTAAATATTTTTTTTTATTTCTAGATTTTTTATCGCTTATGCAAGATAAATGATTATAAACAGCAGGATAAATAACTTTATTTATTTTTATTTTAGGAATTTTTTTGATTAAACTATATGATTGAGTTAATTTTGAATTTTTTATTTGAGGCAAAAAGTCAAAATCAAAAAAAATTGACTTCTTTTTTTTTCTTGTTCTATAAGATAAAAAATAATCATCATCTTCTGGTTTAATAGCATGTAAATTATTTTTCATTGAGTCTGTCATTATTTTTAAAACAGTTTTAATTAAAACAAAAAATATTATATTTTATCTTAATTATTGATTTTTTATTATAATAAAATATTATTTTAATTTATTAAATTTAAAAATATATATGGAAGATGTTCCAGAACCAAGTAATTATCAAGAAACCTTAGATCAACTTTTAGAATTTAAAAAACTTGTTTTTAAACTTGAGAATGAATTAAATAAAAAAGAAAATGAAAAAAATGAATATATGAAATTACATAGAGAATTAAAAGAGTTTAACCAAAAAATACTAAATCAGAATAATATTAATAAAGAAGAAATAAATAAACTTTTAGAAGAAAAGCAAAGAATTGAAAATCAATATAAAAATGAAAATAAAATATTAAAAGAAAACTTAGAAAATCAAAAAGAACATTATGAAAATATATTAAATATAAATAACCAATTTGAAGAAAGAATATTAAAAAATAAAATAGAATCAGAAGTAGAAAATAGATATAATGAAAAATTACAAGAAAAAGATATTGAAATACAAAACTTAAATGAAAGAATTAATAATTTAATGAAAGAAAATGTACATTTAGATACAGAATATAATGAATATAAAAATCAAACAAAAAATGAAATTGAAAGATTAAATGAAAAATATGATAATGATATGAATGATATGATAAATAAATTTGAATCATATAAAAATAATTTAGATAATATTGAAATAAAACCTAAAGAAGATGAATTATCTCCATTATTAATTCAAGAATTAAGAATTCAGTTAAATCATTATAAAGATCAAGTAAAAGATTTAAGTGAATCAAAAGAATTTTTAAAAAATCAAAATGATATATTATTATTATCAAATAAAACAAAAGAAGAAAGTTTATTAAAAAAAATAGAAGCTGAAAAATATAATTCAAATCTTCATATTAATCAAATAGAACAATTAACTGAACAAATAAATAATAAAGACAATGAATTATTAGATTTAAAAAATGCACTTGAATTAGCCAAAAATGGTTTAATAAATTTACAACAAGAAAAAGAAGATTTAATTAATGCTAATAATGATTTAAATAGTAAAATTAATATTGCAAATAATGAATTAAATAGGTTAAAAAATTTAGTTGTTACAAGAGATGAAGAAATAAATAATACTTTATTAAATTATAGAACTCAAAATCAAAAAAAATTATATGATGAAAGAAAAAACGTTGAAAATTATCAAAAAGAAATTGAAAATTTAAATTTAAATTTAAAAACCCTTAAAGCCGAATTTAAAGAATTTATTGATAATACAAATATTGAAAAAAATCAAAATGATAAAAATTATCAATTATTAGTTGAAGAAAAAAAAAATTTAATTAAAAGAATAAATGATTTACAATATGAGTTAGAATATATTAGAGGAGATTATGAAAATAAAATTAGAAGTTTATCACATTATGAAAAAGAATATTATTTAATGGGAGAAAGATATAGAAATTTAAATTTATATATGATATCTCAGAAAAATAGTGAACAAGATAATAATAAAAATAATACTGATAAAGAAACTGAAATTAAAAGCTTAAATGAATATATTGAAAAAATTAAAAATGAAAATTATATTGATAAATATAATGAAACATTAAAAAAGAAAAATTATTATAAAAAGAAATATAAAAAGATCTTATCAATTTTAAATCAAATTAATCCAAATGAAAGGGAAAAAATTGAGCCGTTGATAGAAAATATAAAAAAAGAAGATCAAAACTTTGAAGAATCACAGAATGAAGGAAATGAAGATTTTTAATATAGAATAAATATTTTTATTTAATTATTTACTAATTTTCAAATAACAAAAATAAAAAGATATTTAATAATAATATTATTTTATAAAAAATTTTAAATAAAGATCACAATACAAGTAAAATAAAAGGAAAAAATAAATTTATAAATTATAAAAATCTAAATTTCATATGATTCATTTCCTTAATATTTTATTTTCCAGTGATTGAATTTCTTTTGAGTTATTATTATATAAAATGTTTGAATTGTATAATAATAAATTTGAGAATTTATCATAAAAGAAAAATTAAAACCTATATAAAAATTTATTAAAGTTAAAATAAAATTTAAAATATATTTTATAATACATGTTTTTTAACTTGTTAAACTTAATTCTATCATTGATTTCTGACAAAATTTTTTTTGAGATGATATAACGGAAATTTTTAGGCAATAATTAAAATTTATTTACTATAATTTTTAAATTCTATTTAAAATTGAATTTTTTTCAATCTATAAAAAAGGAATAATATTTTAAATTTTTAAATAAATCATTAATAATTAAGTATTTTTCTTAAAAAAAAAACAACTAAAATAAAAACTAATAAAATATAATAATAAATTAATAAAAAATACATGAAAATCTGATGATGTAGACTAAATTAAAAAAATATATTATCTCATAATATAAAAAAAATAAAAAAATAGTAATAAAAAAAATTCTTAAAAAAAAAAATGATACCAGTAAACGAAATAACTTTAGGAACAAGATATAAAATGTTTATAAATAGAAAATTAGGTAATGGAGCATTTGGAGATGTTTATCAAGGTCAAAATAAAAAAGATAAAACATTAGTAGCAATAAAAGTTGAAAAAAATAAAAAAGAAAATTTTTCACAATTAAAAAATGAAGCTTATTTATTAAAATATTTATCAGGATGTGAAGGAATTCCAAAAATATATCTTCATGCAAAAACAAATGAATATTCTTTTTTAATAATGGATTTATTAGGACCATCATTAGCAAATATTTTATTAAAAAATAAAAATAATCTTCCTTTAAAAAAAGTATTAAATTATTCATTGCAAATGTTAGATAGAATAGAATATATTCATCAAAGACATATTATTCATAGAGATATAAAACCAGAAAATTTTTTAATTTCAAAAAATAAATTTAATCAAGAAATAATATATTTAATTGATTTTGGCTTAGCAAAAAGATTTAGAGATCCTAAAACAGGTTTACATATACCTTATAAAGATGGTAAATCATTAACTGGAACTGCAAGATTTGCTTCAATATATACTCATTTAGGAATTGAACAAAGTAGAAGAGATGATTTAGAAGGAATGATGTATACTTTACTATATTTAATTAAAGGTAAATTACCTTGGCAAGGATTAAAAGCTAAATCAAAAGAAGAAAAATGTCAGAAAATAATGGAAAAAAAAATTGATATTCCTATTGAGAAGTTATGTAAAGGATTACATAAAAATTTTGGAGTTATATTACATTATTGTAGATCACTTTTATTTGATGAAAAACCTAATTATGATTTTATTAGGAATAAATTGAAAGAAATTATAAACGAAAATAAACTAAATGATAATGAATTATTTGTTACTTGTGATAAGGAAATTACACCTGAAACAAGTAATAATAATAATGTAAGTACAACTCTTGAAAAAAGAAGTGATGAATACCAAAAAGGTGATTGTAAAATTTTAGACCTTAAAGCTCAATTAGATAATATTAAGCTTTAAGGAATCTTTTAATTAAAATTTGATTTTTTTCAATTTTAAAATTAATTATTCATCTTTTGGTTTGTAAATATATAATTATATTTGGAATCAATTAATAGTTTATTTTGTAAATTTGTTAGTTGTGTTAAACTAAATTATATAGATATTTTGAATAAAAAATTAGTCTGAACTTTGTGTAGAAAATTTTGAGAGAATGAATTTAGGGTATAAATAGAAAAAACGGGCTGTTAATGGGAAGACTTAATGTTGTTTGTTATTTAGTATTTTATATATTCATAATAATGAGTAAATTATAAATTTTTGTTAAATAGACTAATTTTTAATTTTTTGAAGAGTAAAACATTCATATTTTTATATATCAATATTCTTATTTAGAATATTTGATGTAAAAATAGCATTTTTATTAAGAAAAAAATTAAATAAAAATTTATTTTTATCATTTTATTTATATATTAGTTTAAAAAATCAAAAAAAATATTTTTTGAATTCTCTAAATCCTAAACAAATTAAGCAAATTAAACCTTTAAATTTATAATAAAAAAACCATAAATATTAAATCAATTAAAATTACATTATCCTAATAATATTAAAATTGCTTGTTACATATTTTACAAATTTTTTTACATATACAATATTCTTAATATAATAATAAATAATAATAACATCTTCATTTCATTTATAAAAAAAAATCAATAATTAATCAATATTAAAATATATGATAAATTCAATTAGAATGTTTTTTATTTATTATCAAGATTATAAAATACTTATTTTTTTATGTTAAATTTATCAATGATTAAGAAACCAAAAAAAAGAAAAATTATTGTGATTTATTAAATGAAATTTTTAATCATATATAATATTATAAATAATATGTTATATACTCTAACATTTAATTAAAAGAAAATTTCTAAATCATAAAATTTTAAAATAATCAAATAAAAATAAATAAATTATCATCCAAAAAAAAAAATGAATTTCGTCTTTATTTTAGATACCTCAATTTCAATGAGTCAAACATTCGAAGGTCTTTCATTTTTTGATAGTGCAAAATTTGCAATAAAAAATTTTGTTTTAAGAAGAGATATAACCAATAGTAAATTACAAATAAAAACAGATAAATATTTTTTAATGACATTAAATGAATCTTTAGAAGAAAGTTTAATTTGTAATTGGAATTCTTCAACAGAGCATTTTTTATATCAATTAAATTCTTTAAAAATAAATTGCGATTTTACAAATATTGACTTTGCTTTTAAAAATGCTTTTAATATGGTAAATCACATAAGAAAAATAAGTATAGATAAGCATTTTTTAGGAAGATTATTTAGTAAAATTCAAAATTCTTTTATAATATTTATAACTGATGGAGGAATATTATCAAATTCTAAAAAAGTTTTAAATGATCCTAATATTTCTTTAATGGATCAAAATAATTCAAATTATATTATGAATTATGAAAATATGAATAGTATTCCAGATGATAAAATACCTAAATTATTTCATGAAATATTTAGATGGGATCAATCAATATATGGAATAATATTAAATGATTCTTCTTTTAATAATTCAAGTCCAGGTTATGATGTTTTAAATAAATATTGCAAATTATGTGGAGGAAAAATTTATAATGCTACTAAAATTGAACATTTAATTAAAACTATGGATGAATTAAATGATAAAATTTTACAAAATAATAGAGTTTATATTCAATTTACTTTAAATTCAAAAAAAAAAATGATTACTTCAATTGAATATACTAATAATGATATTATACAAGATAAATGGCCTTTTCCTGATGAAATTTTAATTAAAAAAGAGACTAAAATATTACCTGTTAAAAAGTCTATTCCTAATTATAAAGTTTCACAGTTTGTTAAATTTAATTTTGATATAAATGAAAATTATTATGATGAATATGAGATTAGAGATAAAAGATTTATTATTAATTTAATTGTAACCTCTGATGCAACTATAGATTTAACTCTTCAAACTTTTTTAGATAATTATAAAGAAAATATGTATTTTGAAATAACTACAAATATTAATGATATGGAAATTTATAATAAACCTTTTGCAATAATAAAATGTTTATTTGATAAATTGTTAATTGCAGAAATGAATAAAGTTGAAGATAAAGAAAATACTACTATTTCATTCTTTTTTGAAAAATTAATAAATTCTTCAAATGCAAGTTATTTAGCAGGTAAAATTAAATGTAAATATGATAATTTACCTTTTGATTTTCCAGAATTTAATAATATTATAAATAAATATAAAAATGGACTTTCTCATAAAGCAGAATTATTAATTCAAACTGATAAATATTTTAAAAAAATACCTTTTTATTATAAATATTATGGAGCTATTTTCTTTAATAAAAATGGTATTCTTTCATATGATAAAGATGTTATTATGAAACAAATAGAAAAAGATTATGTAAGTAAAAGTGTAATAAATGAAATTAAAATATTATTTCATAGAGATTTTGTTCAAAGAGTTGAAATAAATAAATGTTATGTTTTAAATAAAAATGAACATCAATGTATTCAAAATTCATCTTGTTGTAGGAAAGAAGTATTATATAAAGATGAAAAAACGGAAGTAATAAAGAATGAAAATAATAAAAATGATGAAGAAGATTATCAAAATTTTTTATCAAAATGTTTAAACATTAATAAAGCAATTCAAAATAAAAATGAAAATCAAAAAAATTTAATTTCAAATCAACAAAAAGAAATAAATAACTATTATCAAAATTATCATGAATATGATATTGAATTAATGGGTGATTATAATAATTATATAATAAGAGCATATCACCCAAAAGATATAAGAATAAAAGATGAAGAAATACAATATTTATCTAGAGAATTATTCTTTGGAAATCAATTTAGATCAAGAAAAGAAAGTTATGTTTCAAATCAAAATATGTATATGAATAATATAGTTTATAGTGAAGATAATATTTTTAGTCAAGAATTATCTCCTGAAAGAAAAGAAGAATTAAGTGTTACTAATATTAAAAGAAGTAGAGATGATTCTGAAATAACAATGAATAATAATAATAATGATAATTCAATTATTACTACTAATTTAGATAGTTTAAGTGATACTGATTCTAATTTTGATAATACTATTCCTTTAATTGAAGAATTTAAAGAATTTTCTTTTTGTGATAATATTAAAGAAAATAAAAATGTTAATGTTGTTAAATTAACTTCTAAATTTTCTATTTTTAAAGATGATTTAAAAAGATGGAAATTTAATAAACAAATTCAAAAATATACTAAAAAATTAATTAATTGCTTAAGTGGAAGAGATGATTTATTTGAAAATGTGAATGAAATTTTGAAAAAAGATTATTTATTTGATTCTAAAGAAAGAAAAATTGAATTTTTGAAAAGACTTATAACACTTGGGAATAATTATAGTGTTGACAAAATCTCATTGAATAAATTACAAAAATTAATTAATTCTTTAAATATATAAAAACATTTTAATTATATTTTTACTTAATATAAATTATAAATATTTAAAAAATAATGAATTTTATATTATACTGAAAATTCAAATAAAAAGGAGATAAAAGTCACTAATTTAATTTAAGAATTAAGAAAATTGTGAAAATATTCAGATATCATACAAAAGATATATCTAACAATAATAATTGAATAAGAACTAAAATTCAATAAAACATCTTTAATTTAAAATATATTATGAAAGAAATAAAAAAAATTCTCTTGAATTTAAATAAATCAAGTATTATTTCAATAATAAAGAAACTCATAACAATATTATTACATTTTTTCTCTGAATATTTTTTTCTTTTCAATAAAATAATACTTATATAATCTCATCATTATTCATTTAATTTGTTAATAATCTTCTTTTTTGGTTGAAGAAGAACAATAAGAGAACATCTTATTTATATTATTAACATTATTATTATTAACATTAGATAAATTTAAAGAAGTTAAAGAAGAACATTCAAAGAACATATCATTCATATTATTAACATTATTATCATTAACATTAGACAAATGGATGAAAAAATGTCCGTAGGGCGTCCTGTCCGCGGACGCTTCCACGGACGGAAAGAACGCGTCCTGTCCTCAGACGCGTCCGCGGACGCTATAATAATTGAAAATATATATTAAAAATAAATTTTATATTACTAATAAATAAATAATTTAAGTTTATATTATAATATATTTAATAATAATGTTGTAATTAATTACTATTTAAATTATTTAATTTTTTCATTTTTATTTTTTTTTAGAATTTTTATTATAAATCTTTTCTATTATATTGTAGGTATAATTTTTGGGGGATTGGGGATTGGGGAT
>JAEEGK010012053.1_pt1 | contig 19696 bp, 3 predicted proteins | sample 8958771 | NCBI WGS metagenome assembly JAEEGK01 (sample SAMN16246547, study PRJNA631951) | gut metagenome | biome: gut microbiome; feature: rumen; material: SC-attached | host: Bos | place: Iran: Karaj | collected 2018-10
ATCCTGCGCCCGGAGGGAGGACGGCTCCTTCCTCATCAAATACGGCGCCGACATCAGGGCGGACGGCGGATCCAGCGGTGTATCGGTGATAACGATAGACCTGGACTGGAGCTTCTACAACAGAGTGAAGAACAGCACAGAACGCGACGCGGAGATGCTGTTCATGAGCGCACCCGGCTACAGGGTGATCCCACGTGCGATCGGCACGGACAGACTGATGGCGATGGCCAGGAGCTATCTGGCAGATTCATTGGTGTAAAGAGAAGGAGAGAGTGAGGGAATGAAAGACAGGACTAGATATCTGCGCCTGCTGGCACTGTCCGTTGCACTGACGGCCATGATGCTTGGGGCGGTGTTCTTCTGCTCATCGGCGGAAGATTCGTCCGCCGCTACCGGCAACGGTTTCATAATGGGCAACGGGGGACATCAGATAGGTACGTGGAGTTATGACACCTCCACATCGAAGATAACGATGACGGCCAGCTTGACAGATGAGCTGCCGTCCTCGATCACGAACAAACCGGGCGACATCGACTTCAGCGCCTATACCGTGACGGCTGTGGGTTTCAGTTCCGAACAGCTCACGGCGTTCGAAACCCTGCTGAATACGACATTTAACATATCATCCCCTATCATTCACGCAAACGAGGTCATCGGTGCATCCGGTAAGATCGGAACCTGGTCCTTTGACGGTACAACTCTCACTCTCGAACCGTCAGCGACCACCTCCGAGATACCTGTGGAGATCGTAGGTCCGACACCTATCGACTGGAATTCTGTGGATCAAGTCAACGTTCACGCCACCGACAAGAGCACAAAAGCATTCACAGGCGACATGACCGGTTTCCTTACCGGACTGAATCCCGGCGTCGAGATCAGATATTCAGGCGAGATGCCCAACTGGGCGGCCGCCAACGGAAATTCATGGTATTTCGATTGCGACCACACACTTTACCTGACATCCGTCAACGGCACCGATCTTTCTAACTACGGCTCGGGCAACACGACGATCTTTGCGAACTTCTATTTCGTGAGCGATGTGACCCATGCGGACATATCGACGTACACCAACGGCGGAAAGTACCTTTTCAAGGAAATGACCAATCTGAAATCCATATCGTCGAATTCCTATCAATCATTCTCCATAGAGACGCTCTACAATTGCAATAACACTGCGAACACGACAGTGGAGGAACTCCATCTTTCGAAGGTCACCAGTCTCGGCAACTACGTTCTGAAGGATAGGACCAGCCTGAAGGTCGTGGACATGGAGTCGCTGAACAGCATCGGTTACCAGACCTTCCAGGGCTGTACGAACCTGGAAAGGGTCATCGTGAGCACCTCCATCTCATTGATCGATCAATATGCGTTCAACAACTGCACAAGTCTCGAAAGCATAAACACGCTGGGAACGGTATCCGCTTTGAATACCCAGGCATTCAGGAACTGTTATGCGCTGAGATCGATAACGCTGCCTTCCACACTGACAACGATAGGAAGCGAGGTATTCTACGGATCGGGACTCAGATCGATAACCATCCCCGATAACTGTACCACTATAGGCAACTATGCATTCGCGAATTGCGCGGACCTTACTAGTGTGACGTTCGGCAGCGGACTGCAGACGTTGGGCAACAGTGCGTTCCAAGCATCCGGTGTCTCCGGCACCATATCGTTCCCGGCTTCGCTCACATCCATAGGCCAGTATGCCTTCGACAGCTGTTCGGATCTGGAACAAATCATCTTTGACAATAACTGTGCCACCGTAACCCTCAATCAGAGGTCCTTCGTATGCTGTACCTCTCTCACCACGGCGGTTCTTCACGCCACCGAACAGATCACCACCAACGAGAGCGTCTTCGGTAACTGTCCGTCTCTGACGACGGTCGACATCGACGTACCTCGTTTCACCGTTGGAACCAAGTGCTTCGTAGGGTGCACAGCTCTCACATCCATCGACTTCTCCAAGGCCGCCACAACCGTCGGGGAGAGTGCGTTCACCTACGGAAGCGTCCACAGCAACGTCTCCGGATGGGTGAACTACAACCGTTGTCTCAATCTCAACACGGTCATATTCGGAAATCTCGAATCGACCATCAGCAACTACGCATTCGGTTCGACCACGGCTTCCAATGCCTGTACCGGCCTCTTGTACGTTACCATGGGCAACGTGACATCGGTCGGAGAAGGTGCGTTCATTTACTGCAACAATCTCCTGGGCGAGAGTCTGATCTCGGAAGGAGTGTACAAACCTCTGACATTCGGCAGCAATCTCGCGGAGATCAAGTACCGTGCCTTCTACGGGTGCTCCAATCTTACAGGTGTCACACTGAATGAGAACTGCACGATAACCTCGATCCCCACGGAATGCTTCTACAACGATTCCAACATCACAGGGATTATCACGATCCCCAAATATGTGACGATAATCAACACGAACGCTTTCTACAACTGCAGGAACATCCAGACCGTGGATATTGCCAGCACCGTCCTGGATTCGATAGAGAACAGTGCATTCTACAACTGCAGTAACATCACCACCGTGACCGTCAGCGGGAACTCACTCAAGAACATCAATAATTCGGCGTTCTACGGATGTACGAATCTGACAACATTCGATTTCGCCAGCTCCAATCTGGAGAACATCGGATACCGTGCCTTCTACAACTGTATCAATCTGACCGGGAACTACACATTCCCGAACACCATGAAGACCATAGGACAGGACGCCTTCCGCGAATGCTGGAGTTTGGGCAACATCGAGTTCACCGGAACCAGTCTGACCTCCATAGGTGAGGAGGCATTCTATTGTTCATGGTCGAATAGAGAAACCCTGAGAGGACCCGCTTCCATGATCATACCTGACTCCCTTACATCGTTAGGGAACAGAGCATTCTACGGGTGCACCAAGATGAGTACTCTCGTACTGGGGTGGAATCCGAACAATCCTTCCAATCTGAACAACGGAACGTTCCAATACTGTACGGGCCTGACGACAGCGTACATACATGATGGAGTCGTCGGCATAGGGGACAACTGTTTCCTGTATTGCTATTCATTGACGACCGTCGTATTGGGAGATACCGTCGATGCCATACCGTACCAGGCCTTCCGCGATTGTACTTCACTGACCACTGTAGACGTAGGGGACGGCGTAACATCCATCGGCAAGAGGGCATTCTACAACTGCAATTCGTTGGTATCGATAGACCTCAACAACGTCACATCGATAGGTAATCCGGATCCGATGGAGAGTCAGGATGAGCACCGTGTCTTCTACAAATGTTACAATCTCGAGACCATCACAGCGAGGAATGTACAGACCATCTACAAATACGCATTTGAAGAGTGTGGTAAGCTGGCACATATCAATCTGGGTACATCGTTGCTGTCGATCGATGAGAATGCCATCTACTATAACAGCGATACGTACAAGAACGTGATACAGGAGATCACGTTGACCGATACGGGATCCGGTAACTTCTTCATCTATGAGAACGGACTCTACAACGGAACCACACTGGTCATGTACCCGGGTGCGCTGAACGCACCCATCACGATCCACCCGGACACCAAGGTGATCTATGAGAAGGTCTGCTACAAAGCGGCCATTACCGGAACGGTCACCATCCCGTCCAAGGTCCAGTCCATAGGGATGTATGCGTTCTACGACTGCAACAACATCACCGAGGTCGTACTGCAGTGCACCAAGAGGGATGTCTTCGTCACAGCCGAGACGACCTACAACGGCAACGTTTACAATTACTCCAGGGCATTCGCGGGATGCGGAGCCATAACCAAGATCACCACCACCAACACCATCGAACTCGGTAATGTCTTCAACTACGTCAACTACTCCGAGAACGTCGGTTCGCTCACGGATATAACCATCACGGGAACCGGAGCGTCAGGATTGGGTACGTACTACGAGAAATACTACCTGGCGATGCCGTGGTACAGCTGCGGAAACAGCGGAAGGCTGACCGTATCGTTCACCGGTTCGATAAGCAACGTCGATTCATACATGTTCAAGGGCATAAGCAAGATCAAGACGCTGAACCTTTGTGACAGCATAACGTCGATCGGCGCCCATGCTTTCGACGGCAACTCGAGCATGACCGTCGCCAAGTTGCCGAACAATCTGACCAGTGTCGGAACGGATGCATTCAAAGGGTGCACGGCCGTCACCACGCTGACCTGCCCCACCAGTTTCAACGCTACTACGATGGGCATATCCTTCACGAAGCTGACATCGCTGACCATGACCGCCGGCAACGGGACATCCAACGATTACACGTCGCAAAACTACACATCCCTGCCTTGGTACGGTAGCACCAATGGATTCAGCCTGACATTCGATACGGGAGTCAGGGAGATAGGGTCATATGCCTTCTATTCGGCCAATGTCAAATCCATCACGTTCAATGACGAGATGGAGACCATCGGAAGCCATGCGTTCGCCAACATAACCAACAACAACTTCACAACCCTGTCGTTGCCTGCCGGCATAGAGACCATCGGATCGGATGCGTTCGCGGGATGCACCAAGCTGACGGAGGCATACCTCCCGATAACCTTCGACTATGCGGTGGATATATTCGATGGCTGCGTGAAACTCGCATACTTCCACTTCACACCCGGTGTCAACGGTATCGGGGCCGATTACACCTCCTCCAGTGTCGCGAACACGATATGGGCGCAAACCTCGGCCAACCAGGCCGTTACGGTGTACATCGAATCTGGCGTACTGTCGATAGGGAATTACATGTTCTACCACTGTTCGTCCCTGTCGCCCGGAGGAACAGCCCTCGGAATATCGGCCATTGCCTTCCCCAACAGCCTGCTGGAGATAGGAGAGCATGCATTCGAGGGTTGCTCCAACATGAGCATGGTGGAATTCGGCAATTCCCTGATGACGATCGGTGCGCATGCGTTCGACGGATGCAGCGAGATCAGCCCGTCCATCGAACTCCCCGAATCACTTGAGAGCATCGGTGCAGGAGCGTTCAAGAATTGCGTCAAGATCTCATCACTCACCATACCGATCTCTGTGAATGCCGTGTCGGATAATGCAGATCCCGTGTTCAGCGGATGTACCGCACTTGTCACCTATACATTCATAGGATCGGCTCCCGGAATTGATTACAGTGAAAGTGCCAGCAGCGACAATTACTATGGATACGCCCCGTGGAATCTCGTCGCCAATGCGAACATCGGCTTCACTGATACGACGTACATCGGACAGTACATGTTCTACGGTAAGTCGTTCAGCTCGACCTCCCTGAAACTGCCCGACTCACTGGTGGAGATAGGCGATTATGCCTTCGCCAACACCAGCAGGGTCGCGAGCATCTACAACCCGTCGGGAGGTGTGATAGCCGGTCTCACGACCATCGGAGCACATGCCTTCGAGAACAGCGATATCAAATTCTTCAACAGCACCACGACCGTGTCCTTGGCGAACATCACATCCGTCGGCGAATCCGCATTCGCCGGCACCCGTGTCGTCAACGTGACCGTCGGAACGAATTCCGTTCCCCTCACGATCGGTGACAGGGCATTCTTGGAATGTCCTGACCTCAAGACGTTCACGGTCAACGGACAGGTCACGACATTACCGTATGGGGTCTTCCGTACTACGTCCACGCCGGACAGTTTCATCTCTCCTCTGACGACGATAACGGCACCTTACGTGACCAACTTCCTGAGCAATCTGTCGACCAACTTCCCCGACCTCACCACCGTGGACGTATCCGGTACCACCAATTTCGGGAACAATGCTGGACTGTTCAGGGACTGTACGAAACTTACCACGGTGCAGATGAACACGTCCGCGGCCAACCCCTACACCCTCCCGGCGTACATGTTCAGCGGATGCACTAAGCTGACGACGATCAGTCTGGCCAAGGTCAACCTGACCAGAGGACATGAGTTCGATGGCTGTACATCGCTAACCACGGCCAATCTCACTTCGGCCACTACGATAGCGGATTACTCATTCGCAGGATGCTCCAGACTCGCCAATATCAGTGCCCCCGCGGTTCTGACCATCGGATCGCACGCCTTCTATGAGACTGCTATCGCCGCATTCACACCTGCAACATTCGCTTCCGTCCAGACTATTGGCGAATATGCATTCGCCAACGACACCGCGATGAGGAATGTCGTGTTTGCCGATTCCGTTACAACGGTGAGCGCTTATGCCTTCTACGGCTGTTCTGCACTGGACAATTCCGATAACTCGGGTGTCCTCGATACCAACAACGTGACGACTATCGGCAACTATGCCTTCGAAGGCACTGCCCTCTTGCAGATAGACATCGGCGCCAACATGGCATCCATCGGTGTCGGTTCCTTCAACATCCTTACGTTGGAACTGATAACCGTTGATGCACAGAACCTCAACTACGCCACATATGACAGGGCGCTGTACAATTCCTCCTACACCGACCTGATCTTCATCCCCAGGAACGCAGGCGCGAACCTTGTGCTCATGGACGGTCTGGTGACCATCTATGAGAATGCGGCATATCACGCCAACATCACTGGCAGGCTTGTCATCCCCGCAACGGTCACATCCGTCGGTGCAGGAGCGTTCGAAGGAACGGGCATCTCCGAACTGGTCATCCTATGTACGGGTGCGGATTCCATATCCGCTACCGCATTCAGGGACTGTACCAGCCTTACGACATTAACACTTCCTTTCACCATACGCTATGCCAATGTGTTCACCGGTTCCGATAACGTCGACACCATCACATTCACCGGCAGCAGGACCTCAAGATTGGGAACGTACTACAGCGATCTGACGGACTCGACTCCCAACTACACACTCGTCCCGTGGTATGCCCCTTCATCCGACATATCGGTGACCTTCTCCTCAGGAATCGAAGAGATAGATCAGTACATGTTCTATCACCCGACAGCTGACACAAAGGTCACATCGATCGTACTACCGGGGGGTCTTGTCAAGATCGGACGCTACGCATTCGCCAACAACGCCGGGATCACGGCCCTGACGATCCCTGATTCGATAGAAACGATCGACGAAGGCGCATTCGCCGGATGTTCCGGGATCACAAACCTGACCGTGCCTATCGATCTGGACATGACCATCGACTCCTCTGAGGCATCCAAGAGGATCGGCATAACCGGACTCACCAGACTCCAGTTCACCTACGGTAGTACCGGTGTCGGAAGGACATACACTCCCGATGACCGCGAAAGCCTCATATGGAACACATCGGAGACGGCTTACGTCGTCATCTTCGGCGACGGTATCACCTCCACAGGTTCGTATATGTACCTGAGGGCCTCATCGGTCACATTCCCTGCGGAGCTCACCACCGTTGGGGCCTACGAATTCAGCAATTCCACGTTCGCATCGCTGAACCTCACTTCCGGAATAACGACCATCGGAAGATATGCATTCGCCGGCAGTGCCCAGCTGACTTCGCTGACGTTGCCCTCCGGAATCTCATCCATCGGAGACTATGCCTTCAAGGACTGTGTCAGACTGTCCTCGCTGAACGCACCCATCACCATGAAGTACACCGCGGCCATGTTCGACGGATGCACCGTATTGGAAGAATTCGCATTCACGAAGGGACCCAACGGAATAGGGGCCGACTATCTGCCAACGGACAGGACGCCCTGGTATGTGATCACCGATGCCTCTGCCAACCCCGTAGTAACGTTCAGCGATGACATCGTCCGCATAGGCGAATACATGTTCAAGGGCTGTTACAAGGTCGTCGGTCCCACCGAGACCCGCGGATTGTCCGGAACGGTCACCCTGCCCAGAAGTCTCGAATCCATCGGAAACGGCGCTTTCGAAGGCGACAGGAAGGTGACCCAGTTCACTTTGGCCAGATGCACATCGCTGACGACCATCGGCGACCATGCCTTCAACGGATGCGACGGGATATCCTCCATCACGCTCGGAAGTTCGGTGAACCACATCGGCGCAGGAGCCTTTGCTTCATGCGGTAACATCACCACATTGGAGATACCGATCAACCTCAATGCCGTTGGCGACAACGCATCACCGGCATTCAGCGGCACCACGGTTGAATCCGTGAGATTCGTCGGAACCGTCGGATGCACATACTATGAGGATCCGACCGACGGGCCGTGCTATCTGTACACCCCGTGGTACATGTCGGGAACCACATCGGTCAATCTCGAAAGTGTCACCGTCGTCGGCGACAACATGTTCCGCGGATGCTCCGCCATCACCGGCGACATCCGCATGCCCGAAGCAGAGACCATCGGAAAATATGCGTTCGCAGGAACATCCATCGTCACTATGCAGGCGTCCGATATCCTGTCCATCGGAGAGGGTGCTTTCGAAGGCTCGTCGGTCACGAACATCAACATGCCCAACATAACCTCCATCCCGAGGGCAGCATTCAAGGGTACGACTTCGCTTACCACGGCCACATTCGGACAGGTCACATCGGTGGGTGCCGAAGCATTCATGAACAGCGACGTGTCCAGGATAAACAGCAACTCTTCCAATACCATCGAACTCAGATCGGTCACCTTCGTCGGAGACCGTGCCTTCAGCGGTTCCAGGGCGGCCACCGTCACCCTTGGTACCAGCGATGTCAGACTGGACTTCGGAACAGGCGTGTTCAAGGATTGCAGCAATCTCAGAGCGCTGACGATCTACGGAACTGTAGAGGAAATGTCTGCGGACACATTCAAGACACCGGGTTCCGATACTGTCCCCACCCTGGTGACTCTGGAAGCCAATTCGGTGACTAAGTTCAGCTGCGACCTCTCCAAGGCCAGTTCTCTTGTTTCGGTCAGCATCACAGGCACCACCCAGTTCGGAGCAGCCTCGATGAAGGACTGTACCTCGCTCAGGACCGTCAGACTGTACAGCATCAGCCAGTCGATGTCCAATACGGATTCTCTGATCATCCCCGCATCGATGTTCGAGAACTGCACATCTCTTACGACGATAGATACCGATAACCTCGATCTCAGGAACGGAAGGGAATTCTACGGATGCACTTCGCTGACTTCGGTCTCCGTACCGCTGAGCTCACAGATACCGGCCATGTCGTTCTGCGGATGCACCAACCTCACCAGCGTCACCGCTGAAACTGCCAGGTCCATAGGCACCTCGGCCTTCCAGAACTGCGGACTGACCGATGTCGGATCCTCATCGTTCCCCGTACTGGAGACCATCGGAAACAGGGCATTCTACGGATGTGCCAGCATGACATCGTTCTACTTTGCGGCAAGTGTAAGTGCCATCGGTTCCCAGGCATTCGAAGGAACATCCCTGGCCACCATCACCGGAACATTGGAGAACGTTATTGAGATCAGAGCCTGCGCTTTCAAGGACGTATCGACCCTCACCGGTGCGATATCTGCCGTATCGGCCACCGCCATCGGTGACGGGGCCTTCGACGGAACCTCGGTCACGTCATTCACCTTCGGACCCGGATTGGCGACACTCGGCGATCTGGCGCTCAGGTCACCTCAGCTGGTGTCGATCAGCTTCACTGCGGACAACCCCAACTTCGACATGGAGAACGGTATCCTGTTCAATGAGGGCAAGACGACGATGATCATCTGCCCCGCCAAGAACGAGGTGCACGACCTGGTCCTGCCGGATACACTGGTCAACATCCTGCACTATGCCGCATACGGTTCGTCCTTATCCGGTACCCTGACCCTTCCCGAAAGCATCAGGGCCACTGCCCAGGTGCAGGTGCCTGTGGGAGAATATGCCTTCGCCGGAAGCACGGGCATAACGGGACTCGACATCCGTTACACAGGTGCTGCCCTGACCGCGGTCAACGCCTTCGAGGGCTGTACCGGATTGACATCCCTCAGGGTCTCCAACACCGTGATGCTCGGAGGTATGTTCGCATACGAGAACAGGATCGCCAGCTACACGTTCTTCGGCGGCCAGTCATCAGGTCTCGAGAATTACTATGAGAACAACTATCAGACGATGCCGTGGGCATTCGCTGCCGACGATGTGGAGATATCGATCGTCTTCGAGAGCGGAAGTTCTGTTGACAAATCCATGTTCCGCTTCGCTTCCCCGGACACATCCATCGTATCCGTCGACCTGGGCCCCGTATCCACGATAGGGAGCAGGGCATTCATGAACTGTGCCGGACTCAGGACGCTCATTATACCTGACAGCGTCAGGGTCCTTGACTCCACGGTCCTTGCCGGCTGTTCCGGACTCAGGGACATAACCCTGCCGATATCGCTCAGCGTCGCCGTCAACGGCAACGGCAACGTGGGAGAGCTGTCGCTCACATCCCTGCATTTCACGCCTGGAACCGGCACAGGCTGCTCTTACAGCAACAACTATCAGGATACCCTGTGGTACACTGCAACCGGAACCTACAACGTGTATCTGGATGAGGGAATCGTCTCCATCGGCAACAACATGTACCTCAAGCCCTTGGAGAACGTCACTTTCCCGTCCACGCTCAGGTCCATAGGGGCGAACGCATTCTGCAACTCCAGCATCGATGCCGTCGTCCTCAACGCAGGACTCGTCACTCTCGGCGACAATGCCTTCGGCAACACGCCGATCACCAGGGTCACGATACCTGACAGCCTTGTGGTCTCCGATACCTCTGCGGCACCGTTCAAGGACTGTACGCAGCTGGCATCGGCAACGTTACCGATCACCATCAATTACGCCAACCACATGTTCGACGGATGCACCAATCTCACGTCGTTCACATTCACCAAGGGAGAGAACGGAGTGGGATACAACTATACCGAGAACGAGGCCCCGATGACCATCTGGTATGAGATCTGTCAGACCAAGGACATCACGGTGAACTTCGGAACCGGCATCGTATCCATCGGTGCCCATATGTTCCACGGATCCGCCGGACCTCTGGGCAACGGTCTGAGCGGAACCGTAGACCTCGGCGGAATAACCTCCGTAGGCGCATACGCGTTCGCCGGATGCTCCAACATGTCCGAGGTGATCTTCGGGAACGCCATGACCACGATCGGAGCGCACGCCTTCGAGAACTGCACACGTCTCACATCGATAACGCTGGGATCCTCGGTCAGAAGCCTCGCCAACGGTACGTTCTACAACTGCAGCTCCGTACGCAGCCTATCCGTCCCGGCATCGCTGGACACCGTACGCAACGACGACGATCCCGCATTCGGAATGTGCACTGGGATCAGGACGGTCGAACTCACTGGAACCGGCGAAGGATTCTCCTATTCGGACGCCTATGGAAGCAACAAATGGTACCAGAACACACCCTGGTCGATCGCCAGCAACGGAGGTTCCACCATCGCCCTGACCATCGGCAACAGCGTCACAGGAATCGGAAAGAACACGTTCAGAGGATGCTCCGGACTCGACGGTACGGTGATCCTGCCCGCCAATGTGAAGTCCGTAGGCGACTACGCCTTCTATGAGTGCAACGGAATCGACGGACTCGAGATAAGGTTCTCGCTGACGAGCATCGGAAAGGGTGCGTTCGCAGAGTGCTCCTCGGTACGCAGTCTGACACTGCCGATATCCATCAACGCAGTCTACTATGATACGGATCCTGTCTTCGCAGGCACCTGCAACCTGGAGAGCATACACTTCACCGGCACCACCGGATATGTGTACACCACATCGGGAGCCAGCGACTACAAGCTCACACCGTGGCACAACAACACCGTGCCCATGACCGTGTCATTCGACACCACCGTCCAGTCCGTGGGAGCATACACGTTCTGCGAATGCGCCCACATCCAGGATACGGTGAATCTCAGGAACATCACCACCATCGGCGACAGCGCGTTCCAGGACTGTTCGTCCATCAGAGGCGTCACCGCGGACAAGCTCGCCACTGCAGGCAAGAAGTCCTTCGAAGGCTGCACCGAGATGACACAGGCATCGATGCTGATGCTGAAGGTCGTACCCGACAACATGTTCAGGAACACCGAGTCCATGAGCACCCTGAACCTGCACCCCAACTGCACGACTATCGGCTCCAGGGCATTCGAGAACAGCGGAGTGCAGACCATCAACTCGGTTGTTGAGAACACGGTCAACCTTCGCAGCGTTACCTCCGTAGGTGCGTACGCGTTCGCAGGTTCGAAGGTCGTCAATGTGACGATAGGATCCTCAGGAGTGGTCATCGGAACGTTCGGCGACTATGTGTTCTACAACTGCCAGTACCTGCTGACCGTCGAGATCGCAGGTACTGTCAGCACCCTGCCCTACAACACCTTCAGGGCGGAGGCACCTATGACCTACACGCCGAGGCTCACGACCCTCACCGCCAGGAAGGTCACCAACTTCTACGCCAACCTGTCCGAGTTCAGGGATCTCGAGACCTTGGATATCCGCGGAACCACCTCGTTCATATCCGCCGGTTCGCAGCAATACGCATCCTTCAGGGGATGCACATCGCTGAGGACGGTCACTCTCTTCAACGAGAGCGCGACATCCGCGAAATACACCCTGCCCGCATCCATATTCGAGGGATGTACGGAACTGTACTCCATCAACCTCACGTATGCGAACATCAGCTCACAGAACGGAAGGGAGTTCTACGGATGCACCAGTCTGCCCTCGGCCGAGATGCTGTACACCGGTGCGATAGCCGATTACTCGTTCTACGGATGCACCGATCTCACATCGATCAATGCCCCCAAGGCGAGCACGGTGGGTTCCTATGCATTCGCGAACAGCGGACTCACGAGTATCGGCGAGAACGATCTGTCGTCCGTGACCCAGATCAACTCGCACGCATTCGATTCCTGTCTCTCGCTGACCTCCGTGACCATGAACAAACTGGACAAGGTCAACGGAACCACCGAGGTAACGCACGGTCAGACCGGTGCATATACCGATGTGTTCTACGGATGCACATCGCTGACCACCGTCAGGATGGATCTTCTCGGTACGATCACCAGCGGAATGTTCTACGGGTGCGACCAGCTCTCATCCGTGACCGCGGACAAGGTCAAGAAGATCGAGGTCCTCGCATTCTACGAATGCGGAGAACTAGCATCGGTATCGTTCCCGATCGTCACCGAGTTGGGAGTCGCCGATGCTACAGTCACCTACGTCAACGGCACATTCACCGGATCAGATAGTTACTCAGTGTTCTACAACTGCTACTCGCTGTCATACGTCAGCATGCCGAAGATCGAATCGATCGGTGCATTGGCATTCTACAGATGCGCTTCGCTCGCATCGTTCAATGACAGCAACAGCTTCGTGTTCGGAGACACTGTCGGCGGAATCGGTACCGCAGCCTTCGCGGGAACAGGAACATCCAGCGTGACCATCGGAACGACCGCTGCCAACGGATTGAAGCGCATCTCCGATTACGCGTTCTTCGCCTGCCCGCGGATAAGGACCTTCACGTCCGTATCCCTTACCGAACTTCCCGAGCACCTGTTCAACAACAGCGACGTCAACGCAAGACCGGTCGAGTCTCAGCTGACCACGATCGAAGTGCCGGCAGCCACGAAGTTCTTCGCGAACCTCCATGGCATAACCTCGCTGACCACCGTTCGCATGACCGCCGCCACGGAATTCGGCGATGCGATATTCTACGGATGCACCGGACTCAGCACGGTAGAACTCAAGGACAGCGGAACCATCAACCTGTCGGCCAGGATGTTCTATAACTGCGCCGCACTGAATGATATCAACCTGGAAGCCGTCAGGCTCCCCGTCAACACGCAGATCCTGAGTTCCGGATCCACATTCTACGGATGCACATCGCTTAGGACGGTTACACTGAACGTCTGCGAGATCATCCCCGCAGGCGCCTTTAGCGGATGTACCAACCTCAGAACGATCAATCTGCCCAACGTGACCGCCGTCGGAAAGGATGCGTTCAGCGGATGTGTCGCCTTGACCACCGTCACCGCACCCAAGCTGACATCGGTGGAGGAGAACGGATTCTATGGGTGTACATCGTTCAGTGATCTGAACCCCAACGACGATGATGTCAGCGGATTCATCAGACTCACCAACATCGGCCCGTATGCATTCTACGGCTGTGCCTTCACCAAGGCCGTCCTCGGACCTCAGCTCACTCAGATGGGCGCATACGCCTTCAGCAGCAACAGACTGCTGAACTATGTGGTACTCCCCAACTCGCTCCAGACCCTCAATGACGGTGTGTTCTACGGCTGCCCGATCACCCAGGCGTACATCGCATCATCGATCACCTCGATAGGAAGCAAGGCATTCGATTACGGCATCACCGACGTCACGCAGGCCAGTTTCTACTTCAACGGAAGCCTGTCAGGAATTAACATCGCATACAATGCGATCAACTGTTCCAACAAGGTCAGGATCGAAGCCTACGGTACGCACGACAGTTCCGACGCCTTCGACGAACTCTGCAGGGATGACAAGATCCACTCGCCGGATTCATGGACTTTCACCGGACTCGACTTCGGTATCGTGCGCATAGATGCGGATGACGACAGGATCCTGCCGTACGTGAATGACATCCACGTCCTGTACGGGAGCAAGTTCGTCCTGCCCTACTACTCCTCAGGAACAGGATTTGTCGACTACTACTTCGCCACGCTGAACGGGGGCAACCTCTCGCTGTTCGCGAACGAGGAGGACTTCGAGAACGGAAGGGTCGCCAGATCCGGAGACGATGTCCCGCTGTTCCCGCTGGAGGACAACGGAGGTGTGGACATACGCGGATTCAACAGCCTCGTGCCTCTCGAGGGTAAGAACACCATAACCATCATCACCAACGGCAACGGGGAGGCCGTCAGGCCCGAGAGCGTCGGCGTCCACTACGGTTCGCTCTACACCATCCCGCACTTCGAAAGCGAGCAGACGCACATCAGCTCCATACTCATGATCGGCGCCGGCAATCTGGAGATATCGATCAGCGAGACCACGACGCAGATCTACATCGGATATGCGTTCAACGAGATCTCGATGCAGTCCGCGGACACCAATGTCACCGTATACTTCATCAGGGACGGTGTGAGGCATTCCGCAGAGGTCCTCCTCAGATCCCACTTCCAATACCCCGATTCGCTGAAGGACCAGGAAGGCAGGAATGTCCTGGAGATCCCCAGTCCCGGTTACGAGTTCGTCGGATGGTACAGCGCGGCAAGCGGCGGATACAAGGCGGGCGAAGACACGCTCTTCAAGAACGGACAGACATGGTATGCCAGATTCGAAGCGCTGTCGTACCAGATCACCGTCATGGACAGCGGGGGCACCTATGCCACCACGACCGTCGTCGGTCCGTACGTCCTCTACAACACCGAGGACAACCTGTACTACACCGACCTGAACCATGACAACCAGACCCTGATCATCAAGAAGAACGACATCGAGGGATACTGGATCGAGCTGTACATGGACAGCGGTTACAAGACCATCGAGGTGGGCGGCAATACCGGTCAGCTCGTCGGCGACAGATCCGTTGTCGTGAAGAAGAACATCAACTACTACACCGTCAACATGCAGTTCCTGTACAACGGGTCGCCGGTGGCGGACGATGTGGTATTCACAATGAACGGATGGGGAATCGGTTCGGAAAGGACATACACCAACGCTAGCGCGCCCATCTCCAACGTCCCGTTCACGATCTTCAAGAACGGACTGGTGACCCCCGCGCCGCTCAGCGACAACTACACCCTCTCACAGCTTATCGTCAACGACATGGTCGTCTCCCTGAGGGACAGCCAGTATGTGGTGGACAAATCATACCTCACCAACAACCTGAACGTCAACTTCGTCTTCGTGCTGACGGAGGGCCAGTACGCTGTGGAATTCCGCATCGGCGACGATGCGGGCACCGTTGTCAACAACGGAATCGCGTACAGCGAGCACGACACGATCACCATGATCGCTGACAACAACTTCGTCAGGGTCGGATACACCTTCGTGGGATTCAGGATCGCAGGTCACGACGGAACCCTCCTTCCGATGACGCAGATAGCCCTGACCAGGGAGATGATCAACCAGTCCCAGTACTGTGTCGTGACCGCAGAGGGAGTCTGGGCGGAATTGGATTACACGATCAGGTTCGATCTCGCAGGATATACTGGAGCGAATCCGCCGGCCAGCATACCCAATGTCATCATCGGCGACACAATAACCCTGCCGGATGCAACGAGCACCTACCGTATCGGTCAGTCCATCTCGGGATGGCATTTCATCCTCGGAGAGAGGGTGTCCACCGTCTCGCATTCCGTACCGTTCGTCCTGGACAAGATGATGATCGAAGGCTATGCCGATGAGAACCGTGTGATCACCATGCAGTGCGAATGGCTCGCGAAGACCTACACCGTCCGCGTGGACCCCAACGCAGGTACCAAGCAGTTCCTGCCGATGAACAACATCCAGTACGGGGACACCATAATCCTCTGGGACATCGGCTCGTATTCCAAGTCGTTCATGATGTTCGGAGGATGGTCGATCGGTGAGGACGGTACCAAGTATCCCAGTTCGGCATCGGCCAGGGTCGATGACGAGCTCGCCTACTACGGTGACACCCACGAAGGAATGATCACGTTCTTCTTCTACTGGGTGCCTTACGAGTACAGCATCCAGTACAGGCTGGACGGAGGAGAGGGAGATGCACCTGTCGACAACAACGTCTATGAGGTCAACAGCCCCAATACGCCGCTGGTCCTCGCCGACAGCACCGGATTCGAGAGGGCAGGTTACTCCTTCGTAGGATGGAGATATGCCCTGGATTCCTCTGTCATCTACATCAACACCTCCGGACTATTCGAGTCCATACTGGCACAGAACGCGGATTCCAACGGAATCGTCACACTCTACGCCGTATGGTCGCAGAAGGAGTATTTGATCGAGTACAACCTGAAGGGCGGTGTTGCGGGACCGTATGCGCCGCAGAGCGCCATGTACGGAGAGGACTTCGTGGTCAGCGCTCCGACGCAGTCGGGATTCGACTTCGCCGGATGGAGGGCGACCACGAATGCCACCGAGACAGGTCTGCTGACCAAGGGTGCACAGTACTTCTCATCCAGCAGCTATAAGCTCTGGGACGGTTCCCGTACCGTCAACGTGTCCACCTTCAGGGACCTCTGTTCGGTGGACAGCGGAAAGGTCACCTTCGAGGCCATGTGGAGCAATGCGAGCTACTCGGTCTCCTACGACAAGAACGGAGGAAGCGGTACCATCGTCGGAGGAATGACCAACATCAGGATAAGACAGTCCATCGTGCTGCCCCAGTTCACCGATGCCGAGAAGACCGGATACACCTTCGTGGGCTGGTCCGTCGACGGCGTCAACCCCATCGCATCAGGCACCGAATTCACCACCAGCATGGTGGAAGGCGGTGTGAACACAGTGGTGTTCTACGCAGTCTGGGAAACGAACCCGTACTCCGTGCAGTACAGGTACACGTCCGATCAGACCTACATCTCGATCGGAACTACGTACACCTCGGAGTTCAACATCCCGACCTACGAGAGGGCAGGATATGCCTTCGACGGATGGGAGATCACAGGTGCGGATTCCAATGCATACTGGAGTCCCGACGGCGTCTCCTGGTACAAACTGGGCAACGCCAAGGTCACAGGAACGTACTTCAAGAACCTGACCAGCAGCAGGAACACGACTGTCACCATCAACGCCCTCTGGGTGCCTCTGCAGTACAGGATAGCCTACTCCTCCAACGGAGGAACCGGAGTCGTGCCCGTCGATTCCAACCTCTACATGGTCGGAAGCGATGTCACGCTGAAGGACTACCATGTGCTCGACGGGACCAACGGCAGCAAGACCGTCATCGGATGGTCGCTGGATTCCAACGGATCGGTCACGTCGTTCAAGACGTTCACCGAAGGTCTTGCCGGCAGAGCCGATGCCACCGGAACGGTCAACCTCTATGCCGTCTGGGCGGAAGGACTTTGCACCGTGACCATAGACCTCACGGGCATCACCGTCAGCGAGGTCCCGGCGGGCTGGGTCGACATGGGTGACGGAAAGTATTCCACCACCGTGGAGTACGGGACATCGATGAAGGATGTGATGTCCGGATGGGAGACCGTATCCCTGACCAAGGACGGACACACCTTCACCGGATGGAACTACGGAAGCGGAACCGTCGTCGGCAATGCAAGTGTCGAACCCACCTTCGAGGAGGTCGACATGTCCATCGCCTATGTCTTCGGCGGAGCTGTGGCAGCGGTCGTGGTCGGCATCATCGTCGTGTCCAGGTTCAAGTTCTGAACCGAATGAGGGGCGAAAGCCCCTCCCTTTCACACGCCCGGTACGCGCCTTTGACAGCGGACACTGTCAAATGCGCTAGACGACACGGGCGCATCAGGTGTTGTCTACGACATATCGACATCTGTGGCAGGGCCAGTGGGCGGAGTATTGGCCGTCATCGGAGTGATCATTTGTCCGATAACGTCAGGGGATACAGCGATCAGATCCGCGAGGATGATGGTCCAGGACGATCTGGGACTGGATTCAAGGAACGCGAAAGCAGCCGCGATCATCACCGCCTGCGGCATCATCCTGGTGATATTGCTGTGCCTCATCCCCTTCCAATCGCTATGGTATTACATGTCATGGTTCAACCAGACACTGGCGTGCATGACGTTGTGGACTTGTACGGTGTTCATCCTGAAGACCGCCGAGAAGAGATATTACTCACTTGTGACCGCCCTCCCGGCAATATTCATGACTATGGTCACAACTACGTTCATACTGCATTGGGATCGCGGTCTGGGATTGGATTACGGGGTGTCCCTGATCATAGGTGCGTTCATCACCGTCTTCCTGTCGACGATCTATCTAAGGGTCTTCTTGATAACAGGATCAAATAACGATAACGAAAGGGGCCAGATAATCAATCCCAGATGATCGGCCAATCTATCAAATCTATCTCTACGATCCTTCTGTTCCTTTTCTTCAGGAATTCCAATTCTTTTTCAATGAACAGATCGTAATCATCCAGAGTCCTGGGTAGTTTTGTGTACTGAAGATAGCGTATTGGCATGCAGTCATCATCAACACAGTCCTGGAGGAAGAAGAAGTCCACATATCCTCTGAAATCCTCAAAACAATCGAAAAACATGGAATTAGCCCATACAGCATCCAACAGAGGCTGCATCCCTTTATTCTCCATCTTCTTTTCCCTATTATAGAATGCCCGGATACATTCAAGGGTGAGGTCAAACCTGTCCCTGATCTCGGGATTGCGTCCTCTGATACTATTGATCGACGGATTCTTCGGAAAAAGGATCTCTCCACCTATGGTGTACGCTTTGCTCTCGAAGTTATCAACCCATTCCCTGAAACCTGGTCTGGCCACAATCTCACTGATCAGCGGGAATAATTTCTCGCTGTATCTGAAAGAGACGATGATAGAATCGTTCCCGAATCTTATGCCGTTCCATACAAGACACGGGACGTAACTCTTCACCCTACCGTCCTCATACCTGTCCAGATGATACTTCAGATCGAAGAACTCCCCGTTTGGGAGCTCCCTTCTGTTGAGTAGATACTGGTATCTCCTGAGGGTGCCGCTGTATATGTCAGGATCTATGTTACCGGTGATCTTCCCCTTGACGGGATCGGCCGCCCAATGCTTCTCCCTGAATCCTTTGATGTCTTTGGTAAATGCGTAATTCCGATCAAGGTTCATACTTTTGTTAACGCCTTTTGTTTTTATAATTCGTGGGTTCGAGTAGGCTGATGTTTTTTTTGTTTATT
>JAEEGK010012056.1_pt1 | contig 19693 bp, 20 predicted proteins | sample 8958771 | NCBI WGS metagenome assembly JAEEGK01 (sample SAMN16246547, study PRJNA631951) | gut metagenome | biome: gut microbiome; feature: rumen; material: SC-attached | host: Bos | place: Iran: Karaj | collected 2018-10
AAGTCAAAAGTTCTCACACAAAAGGAGAAACCGTTTTATTATCAGAAGCGGCTCCAAATGAAGATAAGGTCAAAGAAACCATCGAAAAGACAGGATACACATTTGTTTCTTTAAACTCACAGGTATACGAAAAGAAACTGTTTGGATTGTTTTAAGCTAAAAAGAGGTGATTTTTGCTTTTACCGAGAAAACAAATCTCGGTTATCCTCTATAAATTCATAGATAATTTGCCGTGTAATTGCCTTGCTGATTGAATCCCCGGTTTCATGAGCATGTTTCTGAAGATTATAAATCTCTGTGAAACCTTCCTTTCTGATTATCACTATCGGATCGGAATAGAATAATGTTCCTTCTTTTTCCAATATACAAAGCTCATACCCTAAAAGCTTCTTCAAAACAATGCAAGCCATTAAATATCACTCCCAAGCAGGTATCATTTCAATTTTATGTTCTGTCCACATCTTTATCAGCATGTTTTTGTGCTCCTTATACCATGCTAGAATAACAGGAACAACATATTTAGAAAACTCACCTCGGATAGTCCCTTCTTGAAGTTGTATACTGCCCTGAATATTATCATCTAAGTAATTGATGTCCACGGAAGGATTACCATCAAATTTCGAATCCATAAAAACTTCTATATCAAAAAACTCCGCTATTTTTACCATAGATTTATTTTCAGTCCTGTCAGTATATCCGGACTCAGCTTTCTTTTCGATTGCGTGACGGGCATATTCAAGGAGATGCTCTCTTTCAAGCCAGTCCATGCTACTAAATAATTCTATTAACTCTCTCTCTTCCGTCCCTTTTGGAATAACCATATAGTCAATATTCCTTCCTCTATCGCTATCTTCAGTAACTCCGCTTAAAAGATATTCAGGAGTGACCCCAAGGGCTGCACAAATTGCCATTATTTTATCGGACCCGGGGTTCGTGTTCTTTTTGCGCCAATCACTTATAGTAGTTGTTGAAATACCGGTTTTAATAGAAAACTCCTTCTGTGTCATATGGCGTTCTCCCAGTAAATAAAAAATTTTCTGTCCTATGGTCATATCAGCGCTCCTTAAAAATCGTTAATTACGGATTAATGATATCATCAGAAATAAAAATCGTCAATTACGGATTTTATAATATAAAGTAATCGATTATAATAAAAGAAACATCATGGGGAAAAAATAATGATCCTATATCATACAAGTGATACTGAAATTAAAGATCCCGACATTTTCCATGGCCGAAAGAACGCAGATTTCGGGCAGGGCTTTTATTTAACGCCCGATAAAGACTTTACCTACAGGTGGGCAAAGAAAGATGCGGTTGTAAATATATATGAGTTTAAAGAAACCGGTCTTGACGTCAAAGTCTTTAAAAGAAGCAAAGAATGGTTTGAGTATATATTTAATAACAGGCGCTCTAACGACGGCCTAGAAAAGGATGTAATAATCGGCCCCATCGCAAATGACACTATTTTTGAGACTCTTGGCGTATTAAGCAGCGGATTTATAAAGCCTGATGATGCCATGAAGCTTTTAAAGATTGGGCCTGAATACATTCAGGTGGCACTTAAGACCGAAAAGGCCAAAAAGAACCTAAAGTTTATAGGCTCTGAAAAAATAGATAAGTTAAGCGATGAAACAAAAAAGAAAGAGCAGGATGAATATTTAGAAGCTCTTTCAAAAGAACTTGAAAAGATTATGGATTAAGCAAGGAAGACTTCTGTCTTCCTTGTTTTTTCTTTACACAAAGCTCTTTTGCCTATATTATGTTTTAAGTAATTGTTTAACTTGTTTTAGAAAGAAAATTATGAAAGAAATATCCATCGAAGAATTTAATAAACTAAATAAAGACTCTTATGTCCTAATCGACGTAAGAGATGAAGGCTTAAGACACTACGGCACTATTCCCGGAGCTATTGCTATCGAAATAGACGGAGAAATCGAAGCCGTAAATAAAAAAATAGAAGAGCTTCCAAAGAATAAAAAACTGATTTTTTATTGCGAAGTTGGAAGAAAGACAAGAGACTTCGAAGAAGATTCTTTCCCCGAAGGCTATGAATGCTATAGCTTAGAAGGCGGATACGTAGGGTACGTACGAAGCAAAGTTTCCGATGATAAAGACATCGAAGAAAAGAAACAAAAGGCGGAAGAAAGCATAAGAAAGAAGTTTCATAAGCAGCTTTTCACTCCCTTTGCCAAGGCTTGTAAAACCTATAAGCTTATTGAAGAAGGCGATAAAATCGCCGTTTGCATCTCGGGCGGAAAAGACTCAATGCTTATGGCAAAGCTTTTTCAGGAGATTCAAAAGCACAGACAGTGTAACTTTGAATTAGTGTTCCTTGTGATGGACCCGGGATACAATAAAGACAACAGAGCCTTAATTGAGAGTAACGCAAAGGCTTTGGGAATCCCTGTTACCATATTTGAAAGCGATATTTTCGATGCGGTTGATACCATAGAAAAAAGCCCTTGCTATATATGTGCAAGAATGAGAAGAGGCTATTTATACAGCAGGGCCAAAGAGCTTGGATGCAACAAAATAGCCCTTGGGCACCACTACGATGACGTAATCGAGACAATTTTAATGGGCATGCTTCACGGCGCCCAGATTCAGACCATGATGCCAAAGCTTCACAGCACAAACTTTGAAGGAATGGAGCTAATAAGGCCCCTTTACCTTGTAAGAGAAAGCGACATTTGCGCTTGGCGTGATTATAATGATTTACACTTCTTACAGTGCGCTTGCCACTTTACGGACACCTGCACCACATGCCATGAAGACGGCACCACATCTTCAAAAAGATTAGAGACCAAGAAACTGATCGCAGCCCTAAAGAAAGATAATCCTTTTGTGGAATCAAACATCTTTAGAAGTGTAGAAAACGTAAACCTTGATACGGTGATTGAATACAAAAAAGGAGGGGAGCGTCACAACTTCCTTGATGAATATTAAAAGTTTATAAAAAAGCCGTCTGTAGCATAAATACGGGCGGCTTCATACTTGACAAAATAAATTGCGAACAATATAATAGGACACAAGTTAAAAGGAGGCGCAGTATGGAAAATGTAGCTGTAAGATTTTGTTCAAAGACAAAATCCGGTAACACAAAAAGAATCGCAATCGCCATAGCCGAAGGCGCAGGCGTAAAAGCGATAAGCATAAGCGATGAGCCAAAGCTTAGTGAAAAAGTTGACGTTTTATTTTTGGGCGGGGCACCCTATGCAAACATTATGGCGCCTGAACTTAAAAAATATGCTGAGAGCTTAACACCTGAAACAGTGGGAAAAGTTGTATTGTTTACAACCTCCAACTGGTCAAGGCGAACAGTTAGAGCATTAAGGAAAATGCTTAAAGAAAAAGGAATAGAGGTGGCAGGAAAGTACTTCTATGCCCAGGTGTTTAACATAGCGGGAAGACTTGATGCCGCAAGAAAATTCGGAGAAAAAATGAAGGCTTAAATGCCTTTTATAAGTCTTTAGACAGAAAGAAAAGAAAATGGATAAGGAATTTGATATTCAAAGTTACATGACAAGGGGCGTTGAAAGAGTGGTGGCCGATGCATTAAAAGCCACTGTCAAAAACCCCAGAGAGAGCGCTTATTTACTTAAGTTTGCTGCGGCAAGCAAGAAGGCTTCAAAGAAAAGAGCAAAGGCCGAAGAAGCGGGAGAGCACATTCCTCCCTTCTTAATTGCGAGCGTTACATCAAGCTGTAACTTACACTGCGCAGGCTGCTATTCAAGATGCAATGGCGCGACAAACGATAAAGAAGCCGAAAATCAGTTAACAGGCGACGAATGGAAGAAAGTATTCGATGAAGCGGAAGATCTTGGCGTAAGCTTTATCCTTCTTGCGGGAGGAGAGCCCTTGCTTAGATATGATGTAATTGAAGAAGCTTCAAAGAAGCCCGGGATTTTATTCCCGATTTTTACAAACGGAACCTTCATAGGCCCTAAGTACATGGACGTGTTTGATGAGCACAGAAACTTAATTCCTGTACTTAGCATAGAAGGCGATAGAGTAAAAACAGATACAAGACGTGGCGAAGGCGTGTATGATAAATTGATAGAAGCCATGGATAGCTTAAAAGAAAAAGACTTGATCTTTGGCGCTTCCGTAACGGTCACAAGTGAAAATTTGAGGGAAGTTACCTCTGAAGAGTTTTTAAACACTCTTTCAAAGAGAGGCTGCAAATTGGTGATTTACGTAGAATATGTACCGGTTACGGATGAGAGCACCGACCTTGCTCTTTCAGACAGTGAGAGAGATGCGCTTTTGGAAAGTGTTAACAGGATCAGAAAAGAAAACGAGGAAATGGTATTTGTTTCTTTCCCCGGAGATGAAAAGAGCTCAGGCGGATGTATCGCTGCGGGAAGAGGTTTCTTTCACATTAACTCCCACGGCGGAGCGGAACCTTGTCCATTCTCACCTTACTCTGACGTAAATGTCAGAAACACTTCATTGAAGGAAGCCCTTCATTCGAAACTGTTTACGCTTTTAAAAGAAAATGATATTCTTGCAGATGACCACAAGGGTGGCTGCGTGCTCTTTGAAAAGAGAGAATTGGTGGAAGAACAGCTTGCAAAAGCAGGCGGGTTAAAATAGATATTTTGGAGGGTTAAATGATGACAGAAAAAGAGGCAATACTTAAAAGACACTCTGTAAGAAGTTATGAAGACAAGAAGATTGAGGATGAAAAGGTTAAGCTCATCGAAGAAAAGATTAAAGAGCTTAATGCAGAAGGGGATCTTAATCTTCAGTTTATTAGAGATGCGGGAAAAACCTACAATAAGCTTTTAAATGTGGTTTCGGGCCTTGGCACCGCTCCAAGCGTTATCGCATGCGTGGGAAAAGATACAAAGGACCTTGATGTGCGCGTGGGATATTACGGAGAAAAGCTTGTTTTATTCCTTCAGACCTTAGGCCTTAACACCTGCTGGACAGGCACCTTTAATAAAAAGAACATAGATGTTAATGTGGCTGACGATGAAAGCTTGGTGATTGCCATTGCCGTGGGATACGGTAAAGACCAGGGAAGAGAAAGAAAGTCAAAGACTTATGAACAGGTAACAGCCGGAAAGAAGGATGCGCCCGATTGGTTTAAAGAAGGCGTAAAAATGGCACTTTTAGCACCTACAGCCATTAACCAGCAGAAGTTTACCATTAAACTTAACGATGATGAGAACGTTGAGTTTATTGATAACGGCGGTGTGTTAAGTCAGGTTGACTTAGGTATTGTTAAATGCCATTTTGAAATCGGTGCAGGAAAGAAATTTTAAGTTCGAAATTTGTTAAGAACCTGCTAATTAGCCCTATTTACACTGAAGATAGGGAGCAAAAGAAACTGACGAGAACGTGTTGGTGGATTAAGGCCACCGACACGTTTTGTGTTTAAGGGAATACGTTGGGAAGAAGCAACCAATAGGAGGAACCTATGTGGGATTATAGCTTTGAAATTCCTAATCTGATGATACTCGGAATAGTACTTCTTTTTTTCTACTCAAGACCAAGGCTTGCACTTCGAAGAAACATAGCCTTTATCTGGATGGTCTTAATAGAAACCTGGACTACTATAACTAATGTATTGGCTACATGTTTTGACAATAATGCTACCGCTTATCCCATGCAATTATTGGGATTTGTCAATATGCTTTATTTTGTGGCTTTCTTTTTAAGGTCTTATGTAATGTATCTTTTCGCTGTGAGTGTGATGAAAGATACATTGGAGTCAAACCCTGTCATAAGGCAAATAGTAAGCGCACCGTTTTACGTTGGCGTAGGGCTGTCTTTTTATTCTTCCATTGTCGGTCATTCTCAAGGAAAACTGTTTTTATTCTACGTAGACAGACTGGGATATCATTCAGGAGGTCTATATTGCTATTTGTATATTTGCGGCTTTTACTATGTGGTTATGGCATATGTGGCCATGTTCCTGTTTTGGAAAAACTTTAGAAGAAGGCGCGAAAAATACGGAATGATTCTTTATAACCTTATTATATGCGCATCCTATGTTACAAGAATCCTTTTGCCAAGACAACTAATCATGGATACCTTTGTGCTGATGGCGATTTTAGTGGTGTTCTTAGCCTTTGAAAATCCCGAATTTTACTTAGACCTAAGAGGCTCTGCCTTTAACAGACTGGCTTTTAGCGAGCAGATAGAAGAAAATGTAGGAAGATACACTCAGATTCCCCTAGGAATTGTGGTCCACGATTTCCATGAAATGCGGGATATTTATGGCTCCACCCAGATAGAAGAAGGGTTGGCGGCAATAAGCAAATATTTAAAGCAGATATTTAAAAGAGCGACGGTGTTTTACTGTAGAAACGGACGATTCATCGTGCTTACGCAGCCGGGCACTGACTTAGAAGAAAAGAGCGGAATAATCGCCAACAGATTTAAGCATCCCTGGAAATCAAATGACATGGAGCTTTACCTTACTGTTGGCTTTGCAATCTATGATGTTGTATACGAAATAGAAGATTCTGAAGTAGTACTTACCACCATGCTTAAGTTTTTGGACACGGTTGGAAAGACAGGGCGAGTAAGGCCCATGCATGCCACCAAAGAAAACCTTTTGCAGACCATAAAAGAAAAAGAAATCAGAGGCCATATTGAAAGGGCCATTGAGAATAACAGTCTTGAACTATTCTTACAGCCCATAGTGGATGCAAAAACAGAAAAAGTGGTAGGTGCCGAAGCCCTTTCAAGATTAAGGGATGATAAGGGCGAGATTATCCTTCCCGGAGACTTTATCCCTGTTGCGGAAAACAGCGGGCGAATTAATGAACTTGGGGAAATAATATTTGAAAAGACCTGCATTTTTATAAAAGAAAATGGCCTTAGAAACTTAGGAATTGAGTGGATAAACGTAAATTTGTCCCCTTCGCAGTTTATAAGGACAAATTTAAGTGAAAGATATGCGGCCATTGCCGAAAAGCATGAAATAGACCCTAGCTTTGTGCGCTTGGAGATTACTGAAAGCTCAATGATAGATGACGGTTTCTTTATGCGTCAGATTGACGCCATGTCTCAGAAGGGATTTAAATTCGTGCTTGACGATTATGGCACCGGATACTCAAATCTTGCAAGGTTGAAAAGATGCCCTTTTATTAATATAAAGATCGATATGACTATTGTGTGGGACTACAGCAAAGAAAAGGATGAGCTTCTTCCAACCATGGTAAAAGCCTTTAAGCAAATCGGCTTTACCATTACGGCGGAAGGAATTGAAAATCCGGAGATGGTTGATGCCATGAGGGATATTGGCTGTAACCTCCTTCAGGGCTTCCATTATTCAAGGGCAATTCCCTGCGAAGAATTTGCAAAGAGATACGGTAAAAAATAGGATTTGAAAGAAGGGCTTTAGGGCTCTTCTTTTTTGCGGTTTCTTTATTGCCAAAAAATTGACATTTACACGTAAGCGTGGTAATGTTTGGATAAAGAGAAGGATGAGAGGTAGATGGATGGATAAGTATTACACTGTCACTGAATATGCCAATCTAACCGGAAAAGATGCAGGAAATGTGCGTAGAATGCTTATAAACGGCGTGATAAAGGGTGAGAAGATAGGCAAGCAGTGGGTGATAGCAAAAGAGGATGCAATAGTTCCTGCGGATAAGCGTGTTAAGAGCGGAAAATATTGCGGAAGCAGAAAAAAGGCCTTGATTCGCCAAAGATATCCTATGCTAAGCGATGCGTTAAGAAAGATGTGCTTAGACTTAGAGAATATCTACGGTGATGATTTGGAAAAGATTGTTTTGTATGGTTCATATGCCAGAGGCGAAGAAACTCCGGAATCCGATGTGGACATAGCCCTTGTTTTAAAGGATGATAAAAACGAAAAGAAACATTCAGACATGGTAAGCACCGTAGCAGAGTATGAACTTGAGCAGGGCCTTGTGCTATCGGTGGTTCCGATTGTTTCTGCTAATTATGAACAATGGAAGAGAGTCCTTCCTTTCTACAGAAATATTGCGAAGGAAGGAATACTATTATGGACGAACAAATAATTACGCTGTCAAAATACCGTTTTGAAACAGAGTTGGAAGCGCTTGAAGATGCCGAAATAATGTATGAAAAAGGGCGCTACAAGAATACACTTAATCGAGCTTATTATGCTATTTTTCATGCAATTCGATCTGTCAATTCTTTAGACTATTTTGATAGCAGTAAACACAGTGGGGTTATTGCACATTTTAATCAGAATTATGTCAAAGAAGGGAAAGTGCCAAGGGAATTGTCGCGTGTGATTCGTGAGGCTTCAGAGAATCGCGAGAAGGCAGATTATCTTGATTTTTTTGTTGCCTCTAAAGAAGAAGCTTCAAAGCAATTATCCAGAGCAACCGGATTTGTAGAAGCAATCAGGGAATACTTGGAAGAACAAAATGTATTGGACAAGCAAAGCTAATTACAGAAGATAGATAATAAGGGGATATTTATGAAGAAAAAACTAAAAATAACATTTAATTCACCTGTAGTTTTGACTTTTATATTTGTAAGCTTTATTGCGATGATACTTGCTTATGCAACGGGTGGACTTACCAATACAATACTCTTTGTGACATATCATTCATCGTTAAAATCGCCGCTTACGTACCTTAGATTTTTCACACATGTACTGGGCCATGCGGGCTGGGATCATTATATTGGGAACACGATGTATTTACTTTTACTGGGACCGATGCTGGAAGAAAAGTATGGTTCAAAACTGTTGATTTGGGTAATCGCGATAACAGCGCTGATCACATCTGTAACTAACTATATTATCTTCCCGAGTATAGCTCTTTGCGGAGCAAGCGGTGTAGTGTTTGCTTTCATTTTATTGACTTCATTTACAAGCTTTAAAAGTGGCGAACTACCCATAACCTTTATTCTTGTTGTCGTGGTTTTCTTAGGGCAGCAGGTGTATGAAGGGTTGTTTTTAGAAGATAACATTTCTAATCTTTCTCACATCTTAGGAGGTGTGGTTGGCTCGGTTGTGGGATATAAATTTAACGCGAAATAAAGGCCTCGAGGAAGAGGAGATAATAACTTGGATTATGAACGGATATTTCTATTGAGATATCCGTTTTCTTTACATTAAAAGAGAATTACGACCACAAATCTTTACTTTTAACACGCTATTTGGTAAAATAAGTAAAGATATTATAGGGGAGTGAGCATATGTTTTCTTATGATGGATTGGAGAAAGTGTTAAAAGAAAGAGGGATAGGGAAGTCGGAATTATCGGAAGTGCTTGGGTTTTCGTCAAGAACAATAGCCAAAATTGCTAAGGGTGAAAAACTCTCTGATAGAAGTATAGAGAGACTGGCGACTTATTTAAATAAATCACCGAAAGCATTAATGAGAGAAGTTTCCGACAACATAATTCTGCAGACTCTTCGCGAAGAGAAGGAAATGAGATTAGCCGGGGGGCTCTATCATGAGTTACAGGTTCGGATGACATATAATTCGAATCATATCGAGGGAAGCACTCTGTCCGAGGATCAGACACGAATGATTTTTGAAACCAATACCGTGGATGTCGGAGATGGCATTCCGGTAGACGATGTGTTAGAGACGGTTCATCATTTTCGCGCGATTGATTATGTTATAGACCATGCCGAAGAAAAACTAACCGAGGAAATGGTTAAAGAGTTGCATTACATCATAAAGCATGATACCAAGGATTCGTTGTTGCCTTGGTTCGCGGTGGGTGATTATAAGAAACGAGCAAATGTGGTTGGAGGAAGGGAAACGTCAAAGCCTTCAGAAGTGCATGAGCATATGAAAGCCTTGCTTGAGAAATATAATGCCATTGAAAACGTTAAGGTCGAAGATATTATTTCTCTGCATGCGGAGTTTGAATATGTTCATCCGTTTCAGGACGGAAATGGGAGAGTTGGCAGGCTAATAGCTTTGAAAGAGTGTTTGAGACACAAAGTGATCCCGTTTATCATTGAGAATAGCAAAAAGAATTTCTATTATAGGGGATTGACGGAATGGCGAAACGAAAAGGGTTGGCTGATTGACACGTGCCTAGACGGGCAAGATACATTTATTAGGTTACTTGATATGTTAGAAATACCGCATGAGTAGGAGACATATATGGAAACAAAAATAACTGTCATTGTAGATAACAAAGAAAACCTTGATTTAAAGGGCGAATGGGGCTTGTCGATTTTCATTGAATATGAAACAAAGAAATTACTTCTTGATGCGGGGCAAACGAACCTTTTTCTTGAAAACATGAAGGGCCTTGGGATTGATGTAAAGGACATAGACTTCGCGGTTTTAAGCCATGCTCACTACGATCATGCAAACGGCATGCCGGCCTTTCTTGATAACAACGAGAAGGCCAAGCTTTATGTAAGAGCATTTGAGGGTAAAGGTTGCTACAAGAGGCCTAAGTTTTTCTATAAATACATCGGAAATCCAAGGAAACTTGAAAAGAAATATGCAGACAGAATAGAGCATGTTTCGGGAGACTATAAGCTTTATGAGGGAGCATATTTAATCCCCCATAAGACGCCCGATTTAAGTGAAATCGGAAGGCGTGAAAAGATGTATCAAAAGACAAAGAAGGGCTTTGTGGTTGATGATTTTTCTCACGAGCAAAGCCTGGTTTTAGATACGGATAAAGGACTTGTTATCTTAAATTCCTGCTCTCACGGGGGAGTAGCAAATATCATAAATGAAATAAAGACTACCTTCCCCGGTAAAAAAGTTTATGGCTACATCGGCGGCATGCATCTTTTTAACAAGCCGGAAGAAGAGATTAGAAAGCTTGCGGGAAAGATTAAAGAAACAGGCATAGAATATGTCTGCACCGGCCACTGCACCAAGGACAGAGCCTTCGGAATACTAAAAGAAGAGCTTGGGGACATGGTGTGCCAAATGCAGGTAGGATATAAGGTTTCTTTTTAAACAATCGCCTAAGATAAGTAAAAATCTCCTAAGAAAATAAATTGCTTTTCTCCTTCCCAAAGTATATGCTAATTAATGTATTGGGCAAAATTATATAGGGGAAGGGGTTACGCTTTGATTGAAAAAATTCGAAACAGTTTGTTGTTACAGCTGATTTGCATTGTTTTTGCGATTTTAGCTGTATTAACCATAACCCTCTCTACGTCGTTTCAGTATGTAAAGCAAACGACTCTAAGCTATGCGGAAACTCTTTCCGACAGCTTGCTTAGGCAGGCGGATAACGCCCTAAGCCTTTATGAAGAAAACCTTCGATATAACGCCGAGTCTTTGTGCCAGTTTCTTGTTATGGAAGATCTGACACAGGACCAAAAGGACGTTTTAGCAGCGAAGACTTCATCCCTTTATTCCCAAATTGCTTTAAAGAACCGTGAGATAATTTCTGCGGTTATATATGATAAAGATTTAAATGTGGTAACCTCCCTGGGCCGTCCCGTGAAGCTTTCGGATAAGCAGCTATACTTAAGGCGGGAAGGCGATTTAAACGCCGATTGGTATTATCCGGACAAAGAAACCTTTTACTACGGCTTTTACTATCCGATTTACGCGGGAAGCGGCGGAAGCTCGGAAGAGCAGATGGGCATGTGTGTGTTTATTTTAGAGCCCTGGCGTATAGAAGGTACTCTTCATAACATTTTAAATGAGTACATGGCGGCAATGATGTTAAGCGATTCGAATAAGCTTGATTTATCTTTCCATTCATTTGGAAATGTGCCTTCAAGCTCCACCATGGAAGATTTAAGAAAGAATCCTGACTACGTATACAGAGAGGGTAACTGGCAAAACGGTATAAGAATTTCCGTTGCGGTATCCGTATCCGGAAACACTTCGGGAAGCGATGCCATCAGGAAGCTAATAATGCTTGCGGCGGTTTTGTCTTCTTTCTTCTTAGCTGTAATCATTTTCTTTTCTTATTACAGGATGGCAAAGCCCATACATGCAATCGACAGGTTTATCGATAATTCCATTAAGCATCCCGAAAAGAGGCTTAATTTAGACAGAACCGATGAAATCGGAACCGTTGCAAAGAGCTTAGACCACATGCTTGATGAAAATCAGCGAATGATCGAAGAAATAAAGGACAGTAAGATTCGCCTTTATGAAACAGAGCTTGCACAGCAAAAGATGGAAATCCTAGCTTACAGAAACCAGATTAACCCGCATTTCCTTTATAACACCTTATCTTGCATGAGAGATATGGCGCTTATAAACGATGAAAACGACATTGCGGAAATGGCCATGGCGCTATCCGATATTTTCAGATATGCCGTAAAGGGAAGCAATATCGTGACCGTAAGGGACGAGGTTTCTTATATCGAAAAATTTGCAAGAATAATTGAATACAGATTCATGGGAAAGATTTCAATAAAGACTACTGTGGATGAAGAAGTGCTTGATAAGCCCATGATTCGTTTCTTTTTACAGCCACTGGTTGAAAACTCAGTGTTCCACGGGTTAGAAAGTAAGGTGGATGCAGGATTTGTGGAAGTCTTAATTAAGGGGAAAGACGACCGAATCGAAATGGTTGTAAAGGATAACGGAAGCGGTATGGACGAAGAAACCCTTGAACGCTTGCGGGATTCAATTAAAGATCCAAAAGAGAGTAACGGAATCGGCTTATCGAATATAGTGCAAAGGCTTAAGCTTTTTTACGGGGATGATTACACGCTTGATGCCGACAGCACGGTAAACGAAGGAACGGTAATTAAAATTTCGGTGCCAAGTCGAATGAGGGAACCGGGTTAACAAAGATTCTTGTGGGGTGGCAAGATGATAAATGTTTATATTGCAGACGATGAAGTCTGGATTACTTTGGGGCTAAAGAAACTGCTTGAAAAACTTGATATGGATGTGTACGTGGTGGGAACTGCCAATAACGGTGTGACGGCAAAAGAAGAGATTTCTCACTTTAAGCCCGACGTGGTTTTCACGGACATTCGTATGCCGGGGCTCTCAGGCCTTGAGCTTTTAAAAGCTATCCCCGATGTATCGCCTGATAGTAAAGTGGTGATAATTTCAGGGTACGCAGAGTTTTCTTATGCCAAAGAAGCCGTACAGCATCATGCATACGACTATCTGGTTAAGCCCATAAAGGAAGAAGATTTAAGGCGCGTTATGGCTTCCATCATAAGCGACAGGGGAGAAGAAGAAAGCGAAGAAAAGGCTCCCGGGTTAGACCGAATGATAGATAACGTGGTTTCTGACATTAGGGAACACTACATGGAAGATATTTCCTTAACATCCTTAGCTTCAAAATATAAGCTTAGCATGGGGCGACTTAGCGAAATGATAAAGGAGCACTTACGTGTAAACTTTTCTGACTACATAGCTTCTTTAAGGATTCAAAGAGCCAAGGAATTACTTCAGGATGATTCTTTATCAATTCAGGAAATAGCTGAAATAGTGGGATATAACGACTATTTTTACTTTACAAAGGTGTTTAAGAAGGTAGAAGGCATATCTCCCAGTAAATACAGAAAGTCAATGTAGACAAATAAATAAAGATAAAAAGACCACCCAAAGACAAAATGTGTACAAATAGGTGGTCTTTTTTGCGTTTAAAAGGATAAATTTTGGTAATATTTTCAAATCCAGAGCAAAAAATATTACCAAAACTGAAAATATTACCAATACACCGAAAATTTTGCATGTTTTTTTAGACATAGTGGCTATACCATGATGTCATTGAGAGTACTCGCAAAAAACTTGTAGCAAATTGTATTGGAAATCTTTTAGGAGGTTATGAATTATGAAAAAGAGACTGGCTGCTTTATTGCTTGGCCTCGTTATGGTCGGCACAACATTAGCCGGATGCGGAAACACAGCACCCACATCTCAGAGTGCAGCTCCCGCAGCTACTACAGAAGCAAAGACAGAAACAGAAACTAAGACAGAAGAACCCGCTCCCGCAGCAACATCCGATGAAAATATCAAGATCGGTGTTTCAATCTGGAGCTCAACAGACGTTCTTGGTTCACAGTGTAAATTGATCCTCGACGAAGCTGCAAAGGCTTTGGGCGTTCAGGTTCAGTACGTTGACCAGGGTCACGTTTCAGAAAAAGTTACAGCATCCGTTGAACAGCTTTGTGCAGCAGGATGTCAGGGTATCATCATCTGTAACTCATCAGATACAGAAATGGCTTCAGCCATCAAGACATGTAATGATAACGGAGTTTATCTTGCACAGTTCTTTAGAATCATCAATTCAGAAACAAGCGCTGATATCTATCAGGCAGCTGTAAACTCTGAATACTATGTATGTGCAGTTCATGAAAACGAGCCTGAAAACGGCGAAAAGCTTGTTCAGATCCTTCTTGACAAGGGCGACAGAAAGATCGGTCTTATCGGTTGGGAACAGGGTGACGCTACATGGCTTGGAAGATTGGAAGGATACACAAAGGGCGTTGAAAAGTGGAACGCAGCTCATCCCGACGATCAGGCAGTTTTAACTGAGCCTCAGTACGCAGGAACATCTTCAGAAGGCGGTTCAAAGGCAGCAGAAGCTTTAATGAGCGCTAACCCCGACCTTGATGCTTTGATTCCCGCAGGTGGCGGCGGAGATCCTTTACAGGGTGCTATCGCAGCAGTTGAACGTGCAGGAAAGACAGGCGAAATCGACATCGTTTCAACAGACTTCCTTCCCGACCTTGGAGAAAGAGTTGAAAACGGTTCAATGGCCGGCGAATCAGGCGGACATTACTGTGACCCTCTTTTCGCATTCATGGCAGTTTACAACGCAATCAAAGGAAACTATACCGATTTTGGCGGCAAGTTTGAAGACGTTAAGTTCCCCTACCTCTATGTAGCTTCCCCCGAAGACTACGCTGGATATGAAAAGTACTTCGTTGATCAACTTCCCTATACAGACGAAGAACTTGTAGAAATGTCTAAACTTGATATGGAAGGTTTAAAGGCTAAGGCAGCAGCACTTTCAATCGAAGATGCAGCGGCAAGATCCGGAAAATAATTAAAATCATAAGCCAAAATTAATATAGTTTGTGGCGTAAGGCCGGTGTCGCACGGCGATGCCGGCCTTAATATATTCAGAGGTGAATCGATATGAAAGCATCAAGTGAAAAGGCCGAAAAGAAGCTTGGCGGTAAACTCAAAGGTTATCTCATGCTTCTTTTGATGGTTATAGTTTCTTGGGGAATATTTAAAATAATAACCCCCGGCAATTTCGGCTCGGCAAAAAACATGCTTAGCTATTTTGAAGCATCATTGCTCGCGGCAGTGGGCGCTGTAGGCTTTTATTTTGTAATGGTAATGGGAATGTTCGACTTTTCCATTGGCGCCAACATAATGCTCTCTGCAATCGTCGGATGCGTATTTGCAAATCGTTTCGGACTTGGATATGCGGGACTTGTGATCGGAGCAATTTTAACAGGCGCTTTGGTCGGATTTTTAAACGGAGAATTTTATGTAAGGCTTAAAATCCCGTCAATGATTGTTACAACGGGACTTGCACTTATTTATGAATCGGTCGCAAACTACATTGCGGGCGGCGTGGAGCAGACACTTCCTTCGGGTTTACGAGCATTTGGACAAATGCCCGGAAATCTGATTTTGGCTGTCTTGGCATTCGGTGTTGCATTCCTTCTTTTAAACTACACAAAGATAGGCACCTACACCTACGCCATCGGAAGCAATGAATTTGTGGCAAAGAACATGGGTATAAACGTTAATCGCTACAAAAAACTTGCCTTTATTATAAGCGGCGCCTTTCTTGGCACCATGGCCGTACTCACCATAAGCTACGGTTCATCAATGGTAGCTGTAACAGGCATGGCATCCATGAGCAGAAACTTCGTGCCCACCATGGGTTGTTTCTTTGGACTTGCATTTAAAAAGTATGGCATGCCCATTCCCGCAATTATCATAGGTGAGTTTGTGATAAACATCATTTTCTTTGGATTTATCGCGTTGGGAGCGCCCACAGCCATTCAGGACGTTATCACGGGATTTGCCCTTCTTATCATCGTTATGCTCACAACAAAAGTTGCCAAGGGCGAGATAGTGAAGTAGGAAGGAGGCAGACAATGGGCGAAATCAGATTACAGGTAATAGATGTAAGTAAAAACTTCGGAATCACGAAGGCATTGAAAAATGTCTCTTTCAACATAGATAAAGGCGAGATACATGCTCTCATCGGAGAAAACGGTTCAGGCAAATCGACCCTTACAAATTCTCTTACGGGAATTTACAAAAAAGATTCGGGAAAGTTTATTTTAGACGGAAAAGAAATCAACCCCGCAAACCAGGTAGAAGCAAACAACGAAGGCGTATCCATCATAGTGCAGGAGCTTGGCACTTTGGATGGCTTAACCGTTGCTGAAAACATTTTCCTTGGACACGAGGACAGGTTTGTAAAATTTGGCATAAAGAACACAAATGCCATGAATAAAGAAGCCAACGACCTTTTAAAGAAATACGGCTTTGAAAGAATCAAGGCTTCGGATATGATCGAAAACTACAACTTTGAGGACAGAAAGCTTGTGGAAATCGTGAAGGCCACATACTTTGACCCAAAGATTGTGGTTATCGATGAGACCACCACAGCCCTTTCAAGAGAAGGACGTGAAGAGCTTTATAAGCAGATGAACAGGATTAAGGAATCGGGAAACAGCGTAATCTTTATTTCCCACGACTTACCTGAAGTTTTAAAAATGTCAGACACCATAACGGTTTTAAGAGACGGCGTGTTTATAGACACCGTAAGAAGTTCTTCAATCGATGAAGAAGGCTTAAAGAAACTGATGGTAGGACGTGAAGTTACAGGCGGATATTATCGCTCGGATTACGGCGAAAAGGTTTCTTCGGAAGTAGTTATGAGCGTTAAAAACGTTACGGTTCCGGGGCTCATTTCGGATGTAAGCTTTGATCTACACAAAGGAGAAATCCTAGGCTTCGGAGGATTGTCTGAATCGGGAATGCATGAAGTCGGAAAGGCTTGCTTTGGGGCTTCTTTTGACAGAGAAGGAAGCGTTACCTTAAGTGATGGCACAAAGATTAACGACATTCCCACAGCCATAAAGCATAGCATTGCTTATACTTCAAAAGACAGAGATAATGAGTCTCTCGTTATGAATCAAAGCATAAGAGATAACATTTGCTTACCATCCTTAACCGCACTTGCAAATAAGCTTCACTTACTTAGCGACAGAAGGCTTAAGAAATTTGCCAATAAGTATGCAGAGACCATGTCCACAAAGATGCAAAGCGTAGACCAGTTTGTTTCGAATCTATCAGGCGGAAACAAGCAAAAGGTGGTGCTTGCAAGGTGGCTTGGAAAGGATTCGGACATTCTTCTTTTGGACAGTCCCACACGAGGAATCGACGTAAAAGTTAAGCAAGATATTTATCAATTGATGGATAAAATGCGAAAAGAAGGCAAGTCCATCATTATGATATCTGAAGAGCTTATGGAGCTTATCGGTATGTGCGACCGCATCATCATCATGAAAGACGGTAAGATAAACGGTGAGCTTGAAAGAAATAAAGATATGGATGAGAACAGCCTCATCGCAAAAATGGTATAGGGAGGAAAGAAAATGGCTAATAAAGAAAATACAGAAGTCTTAAAAGATGAAGCCCTTAAAAAGCAGTCATTTTTAAACATTTTAAGAGCCTCCTTACCTATCATCGGATTAATAATTGTTTTCATTGTTTTTAATGCCTTAACAAAAGGAAACATGTGGACAAGCAGAAAGCTTATCCTAAACCAGATTTACGTAGTGCTTATTTCTGCCGTCGGCGTTTTCTTTGTAATGACTCTTGGAGGCCTTGATTTTTCACAAGGTTCAATCATGGGTATCGCATCAATCGTTGTATGTAAGCTATCAGGCGTAAACATGATTTTGGCAATTGTGGGAGGCGTTGTTGCAGGTGCTTTAATCGGAGCCTTCAACGGATACTTCTACGTAAACAGAAAGATTAAATCCTTCATCGTAACCATTTGTACCATGTTTTTATTCAGAGGCTTTATTAAATACATGGCTTCAAACTCTCCGGTTGCTGCCAGCATGAAGGTTTATGACTATGACACAACGCCAATAAAGCTTGGAATCACAGTAGCGGTTCTTTTAATAAGCTACGTAGTGTTTAGATTTACAAAGTTTGGCATTAACTTAAAAGCTATCGGCGCAGGCGAAAAAGCGGTTATGTTTGCAGGCGTTAAAACGGATAAAGTTAAGTTCCTAATCTACGTTTTGGCAGGGGCCATCACAGGCCTTGCGGCATTTGTAAACATCGTAAAGAACGGTTCCGCCACAGCAAACGTAGGTAACCAGCTTGAGACTCAGATCCTTATCGCATTGGTGCTTGGCGGAATGCCCATTTCAGGTGGCGCCAAGGTACGATTTGAAAATGTAATCGTGGGTTCACTTTTGTACATTGTCCTTAACAACGGACTTATCATGATGGGCCTCACCACTCAGGCAATGCAGCTTATCCAAGGCGTTATCTTCCTTATATTCGTTGCTATTTTTGCTGACAGGGAAAACTTGTCGGTAATTAAATAATCTAAAGCTCCCTGGCTTTACTTTGCATCCCCTCCCCGGTTGCCACGAGGAGGGGATTTTCATTATTCAAGAATAATGGTATCGTGGAAGGAGAATATATCTGATGGGAGAACATATATGGCAGATTTTCCTTACAGCATTAAAGACGTGCACATAAGCGATCCGTTTATACTGGCGGACGAGAAAAGCGGAATGTACTATACGTACGTTCAATTTGTGGATAGGGAGAGGTTTCCGGATGCAGTGGAAAAAGAAGCCTGCTTCTATGTGCTTAAGTCGCCTGACCTTTACAACTGGTCAAAGCCCAAGGTTTGCTTTAGAAAGAAAGACTTTTGGGCTGATAAAGATTACTGGGCGCCGGAATGCCACATTTGGAAGGGAAAGTATTACATCATTTCTTCCTTTAGAGCTGAAGGAAAATTCAGAGGCTGTCAGTGCCTTGTGTCAGATAGCCCGGAGGGACCTTTTGAACCTGTGGGAGACGGACCTGTCACACCTAAGGGATGGCACTGCCTTGACGGCACACTTTTTGTGGATGAAGAAGGCGCTCCTTGGATGGTATTTTGCCATGAATGGATGCAGGTTTTTGACGGACAGATTTGCGCTGTTAAGCTAAGTGATGATTTGTCAAAAGCAATTTCCGAGCCTGAAATCTTATTTAGAGCATCCGAAGCTCCCTGGAGAGGAAAGGATCACTTGGACGGAGGATACGTAACAGACGGCCCCTTCCTTTATAGATTTAAGTCAGGAAAATTAGTAATGCTTTGGTCAAGTTTTTCTGAAAGAGGCGGATACACCGTTGGATATGCTAAGTCTGAAAGCGGAACAATTCACGGCCCTTGGACGCAGGAGGAACTTCCACTTTACGCTCAGGACGGTGGCCATGCAATGCTCTTTAGAGCCTTTGGCGGCGAACTTATGATGAGCCTTCATTGCCCCAACATTCACGAAAAGAAACGAATCCTCATTTTTGAAATGGACGATTCAAAAGATAAACTTGCAATAAAAAATGAAATTACCGGTAACTGGTATCACCTTGCGGGAGGAGATGCCGAAAACTGGCGATACAAAACACCATGCACTGAAGATTATTATTTTGATGCAAGAAAGAAGTAGGAAGAAAATGAATATAAGAAGAGCAAAAGAAAAAGATATTCCCAAGATGATTGATTTACTTAACCAGGTTCTTGAATTACATGCAAACATTCGCCCTG
>JAEEGK010012061.1_pt1 | contig 19691 bp, 12 predicted proteins | sample 8958771 | NCBI WGS metagenome assembly JAEEGK01 (sample SAMN16246547, study PRJNA631951) | gut metagenome | biome: gut microbiome; feature: rumen; material: SC-attached | host: Bos | place: Iran: Karaj | collected 2018-10
TAGAGGATATTCTGATAAAACTGGGGTTGCTCGACATTCAAAAAGCCCCAAAAAAGAGAAGGGGCCGTCCAAAGAAAAATAATGTTGAATAGCTTGACGTATGAGCTATACAATTGGGAAAGTTGTAGTTAAAGAAAGCGGAGACGGACACAACCACGGCACTGGAATTTTGACTACAAAAAAAATTAATTGCTTATACCTTAAATATAAGCAATTAACTTGAACTGATGTCTAAACTCTCGGGATACTATTTGGAACCATCAAGACCATAACGCAAAGCCAGTCTGGTCAGTTCAACATCACCATTGATGCCAAGCTTTTTAAACACCCTGTACCGGTAGCTGTTAACTGTTTTTGGACTTATGGCCAGTCTGTCAGCTATTTCGCTGACCTTCATCCCCTGAGAAATCATGGTGCTTATCTGCAGTTCTCTTTCCGCCAGGATACCGAAAGGATTACCATCATCACCGACTTCCTTTTTACCATTACCGGGAAAACGAACCAATGCCATCATCTGCGCGATATTGGATTCAAGATATCTTCTTCCGGCAAATACCTCATGTATTGCCTTCAGCATTTCCTCTGCTGATGCACCTTTAGTTAAAAAACCCCATGCCCCGGCCTTCATAACCTGACTTGGGACAGGATCATCAGTATGAACAGTCAGCATGATTATTCTGGCACCTGGATTATATCTCAGTATTCTCTTGGTTGCCTCAATTCCGTCTATTCCCGGCATATTCATGTCCATGAATATAATATCGCAATGATGCTGACGACACCAGGCAACTGCCGCTTCACCGCTTGAGGCTTCCCCAACCACGCTGATACCGGCACAGTCTTCCAATATTTTGCGTATTCCGGTGCGCACAAGATCATGATCGTCTACTAAAAAAATGTTTATCAATTTTTTCACCCTATCAGCGGTTGTGAACGGTCCACCTTCCTTAATGCATAAAGGTTCACGTCCGCTGAAATAAATATAATTTATTTTGGGATAAGTCTACCTGTTTCAAATCATCCATGATCCGATATCAACCGGCAACAGTCAGTTCCATTCGACTCTGTGATTATCCCGCCCAAGTAATAAACACAAGAGATAAATCAGTTTTATCGCTCTCGTTTCATTAGTAAATAGTTATTAATTTTTTATTATTCTAATAAATGAACTGCCGAATTCTAGTAAACTTAAACAAACCGGTTTACATCTTGTATATTAAAAATAAACAGCAGTTATATAAGTCGCATACGCAACTACAGGCTACATTATAGAATAGCTTTTTTAACATTCATCTTAAACTGTTAATGTTGCATTTTTTGAACTTTAGCATAGTATTTACTTTCAAAGGATTGAAAAATAAACAACTCCGGGATTTTACATATTTTTTAATCACCTCATACAACATGAATAAGAAAACAATACTCGCAGGACAGTCCGGAGAACTATTAAGTTCGTTGATTACAAGGAAATTGTCAAATACCAGTATTTCAAAAAGACTCATTCTGCAGGAATATGCACTTGACTATTGAATTTGCAACTTTCAATGGTTTTAAGCGAATTCTGTTTATCAAGTATCGTGATTAACCTAAACTCTACGATAAAGTATGACTAAATATTAGGAAATCGCAGATGCTAAGCAACGTCAGGGTTAAGAGACCGGAAGGGACAAAATTATTCAAGCGAAATAACAGTAAGTATGTTTACCATGTCATTAGCTCAACCTGCATTCCGGCTAAGAAGTACAATAAGGATGTAAAGAAATGCATTGGCAAACTCTGTGATGATGACAGTACTTTAATGTGGTCCAACGAGAATTTTGAGCTATATTATCCTGGAGTTATTACAACAACAGCAATTCTTCCGGAACTTCCGGCTTTGTCAGATACACTGAGGGCCGGTACGTACACTGTTCTCAAGCATATTGCGAAACAGGAAGGTCTGACCAGAGCATAGATAACGAAATAACATTGTTCAACCTGAAAATGGCTCGTAATACTGATTAAACTTCAGATGGTTGTTGCCGTATGTATGTGTCGGAATATTTAGTCATACAAAAATAGTAGAGCTTAGGTGATTCACTGTCTATATGCCGTCTATCTGTCCGGATTATTTAACCTTTCCTGATTAAAGACACCTAATTTCCAATATAGAGCACCAATATATACTGCAGATTTAAAAAATATTTGTAATTATTAAAAACTGAATATATACTACCGTAAAAAAATTACGGCAGAAATAAAATTCTGATATTATCAGTCATTTTAACAGAATTAACACACAGGAATTTTTATGCTTAAATCATTGTCTGTAGCTAATTTTAAAGCTTTTGAGAAAGAAATAAAAATAGACCTTTCTGCCACCGGCAACTACACCTTCAATCCCGAAGCGATCAGAAACGGAATTGTAAAAACAGCCGTAATGTATGGAAAAAACGCCAGTGGAAAATCATCCCTCGGTCTTGCGATTTTTGACATTGTGGCCACTATCACTGATAATTATATCAGTCCGAATAAGTACACAAATTATAAAAACCTTGTTTCGAATAATGATACAGTTTTCTTTGAATACACATTTTCCTTTGATAACAAGGATATTATTTACTCTTATACAAAAAACAGCCAAGGAAATTTAATATCTGAAAAACTATGTATTAATAAAACGACATTTGCAAAATATGATCGTTCAAAATCCACTTCAGAAATTGAACTAAACTTTGCAGGTTCAAAAAATGTTGTTCTAAATTTGGAAAATCTCGGTTTTTCAATTCTTCGCTTTATTAAATCCAATGTCATGCTGGTAAAAAATGAAACAAATGAACTATTTGAAAAATTCTATGCTTTTGTAAATAAAATGCTTATGTTTTGGTCTCTCGAAAACAGGGGCTTTATAGGTTACACACCGGTGTCACATCAGCTTATTATCGATAAAATAGTCAAAGATAACCATTTTTCTGATTTACAGGAATTCTTTAAAGCCGCGGGGTTCAAAGACGAACTGGCTCACACAGTCGTCAACGGCACTGAACAATTAGTCATAAAATACGGAGATAACAAAGCTTTAGACTTTCACCTTGCTGCATCCTCCGGAATGAATTCTCTATTGCTTGTGTACTTCTGGTTAGAAGATATTGCTGATAAAAATAAGTGTCCTTCTTTCATATTTATTGATGAATTTGATGCTTTTTATCACTTCGAACTTTCGTATTTTATCATTGAAAAATTAAAATCATATGACTGTCAGGTTCTGCTAACAACTCACAACACTTCAATTTTTACAAATGATCTTCTTCGTCCAGACTGCTATTTCATCTGTTCCAAAGATAAAATAATCAACGCTCACAACTCCACACCACAAGAAATTCGCTTTGGCCACAATCTTGAAAAATTTTACAGAGGTGGAAAATTCGGCAAATGATTCTATTTATTTTTGAAGGTAAAAACGACGAGCCTCGCATATATAAAACCTTAAAAAAAATTTTTAATTATAAAATGAAAGAAGAGGACATTCTTCACTATTACTGTAGCAACATCTTTTCGTTGTATAACACAATAAAAGAGTATGGCGTTTTTGATGGTTCAATTGATTTAATAAACGTACTCAAAGAAGAGACTTCCAAGCATAATGAAGTAGTATCGGATCTATGTAAAGTCAAATACTCATACGAGGTATCTGAAATTTATTTATTCTTCGATTACGACCTTGATATACATAATAAACTTACAATAGAAGAACAAAACAGAAAAATTATAGAACTGTTCAATTATTTTGAAAATGAAAACTTGAATGAACGCAATGGTGTAAAACTATATATAAATTATCCAATGATCGAATCGTACAGATTCTTTAAAACTGCTTTGCCGGATGATAATTATAAAGAATACACTTTCAATTTAACGTGTGAAAAAAGCTTCAAACAATTAGTCAATGAATATTCATTTTATAAAACATTAAAGTATCTGTGCTTTGACATAAAAAAAAGTTCAGCAGAATTGAGAGAGTGTGACGATAATGAAAGGACTGATATAATTAAACAAAACTGGTTGCACATAAAAGACATGAATATAAAAAAGGCAAATTATATATGTTCAGGAAGCTATTCCGTCCCATCCGATAAAAGTACTATAAACCAGCGATCAATTTTCGATAATCAAATAAAAAAATATGTTACACCACATCAAAAGATTGCGATATTAAATGCTTTTCCGTTGTTTTGGTTTGAATATATCAAGAAGCAAAACGATGACGAATAAACTGTAGACCATACATGGTGTCTGTTTTTTTTATGTACTTATTTAGCGATCGTTGACCGACATACAATCTGTTAGCAATATCCTAAAGCATCACAATAAAAACAAAATAACATCTGCGACATAAACAAAGCCTAATAAAACAGTGCTATACAGACTGTCTCAGAGATAATGTACCTATCAACTTCTATCGAGGTAACGAAAACTCTCCATAATTCTCTTCTGTAGAATTTATTTCTCATGACATTAAACTTTATCCCAGCTATTAAAGATAAGAAAATTAAAAATGTTTGCAGGTATTTTCTAGGAACACATTCATTAGGACTTCATTCTCCGAGATATTATAGGCGGTGATATTCGACACTTCAAAAAACCATCATATCTAGCACACACAAAAAACAAAAAAGGCATCCTTTACAGGATGCCTGAAAAACGTAGCTGGTTAAGCTATAAATTTTGATTATGAACTGATAATGCTTGATTTTTTAGCCGGTTTATCAGTCTTCGGCTTAGCGGCCTCCTCTCTGCGGATACAGTCCTGACACTTGGTATAAATAGCATCCTTATACATAAGTTCATCCCCCTCAGTAATCACGTATGAACGGTTACATTCATGACATGTGCAGATGGTTCTGGTATGCATGAACTTGTTCTTACAGGACTGACACAACTGAGAGCTGTCACCCTTGGATACCTTGATATCACGATAGCTTACCAGGAATGTCTTGCCACAGCACGCACACTTAGACAGACGACCTCTCTGGTTAAAGCAGTGATGACAGAACCCTCCGGTAATTGCAGCATCAGTCTTAGGAACTGAGGTGCGGCATAGCTTACATTCAACACAGGTTGAAGGATCGCCGACAGCCATACGTGAAGGGAAGAGTTCCAAGGCCATCGGAGCGACATCAGGAGACTGCAGTTCGTCCTTAAATTTATTCAAAAGCTTAATCCAGTCATCCACAGTCTTACGGCATTCATAATCATGATAACCGTTAGACAGGGAGGCAATGAATGCTTCCTTAACATTATCCGGCAGATAACTCCAGATAAAGTATGCTTCATCCTTCGGCGGAACCATTGGATCAAGAACATTTTCAGGGAATCTGAAGGCCAGAAGCTTATCTACAGGCACACCCTGAAGTGAGCTTGAAACAAACGGACTTCTGCCTAGGAACAGGAACTTGAACAATGTTGAAGCAACGACAAAGCGATCACTCACCTCATCAGCCATTCTGGTAGTATCTTCACTGGCAAGCTCCGGAGCGGTAACTGCATTCAGATTAGGCAGATAAGGATAATCACCGATCTGCATCTTTTCCAAGTTAATAAATGATACAGACTTATCTGAAGCAACGGCAATGGAGTTCATATCCTCAACACCTAGATATATGTTAAGTTCATGAAGATTCTTCACCATATTCAGATAATCCAGAGCCTGTTTAATGATATCGGCACGATTGTAATTATGGAAATAATAATCTCTTGAATTACACATTGTCTGTAAAGATGTTGTATTAACATTTCTCATCACGCAACCGACGATATCACCGGATTCATTCTTAACCAGAGCTCTCGGCCATTCAATACCAGGTATGCGAACCTGATTTTCCATCATGGTTTCAAGCTTAACAATCATTGAAGCGTTCAGTGAATCACGACCGAAAATCTTGATAATGGATTCTGTATCATTACCGTTGGCATATATTGCCAGACTCTGAGACATAATGATAGGCTTGTCGAGAGTAACCTTCTGTCCGTTAACAAATACAACCTCACCAATCTTTGGAATAGCCACAATTCCCAGACCGATAGTTGACTGGAAAGGAACTCCGGTTCTAGGGAACGGAGTAAGCTTGTTAACTTCAGTAACCTCAGGTGACTTGACTCCCTCAACAGCAGTAACCTCAGGAGCTGATTCCACTTTGGAGGCAACCGGAGCTACCATTTCAGTTGCTTTAGTCTTTTCCTCACCAATCTTGTGGCCGTCCTGACTGGTAACCACGATATCTACAGTTTGAGATTGAACTGATACAGTATCAGTACGGTTTACGGTTTCATCTACCTTTCTGGCCTCGAGTTCACGGGTTCTTTCTTCAATCATCTTGTCCACGCGGGCGTAATCCTGAGTACTTCTTTCAGGATTAGTCTTCTGGGCTACAGTGGTCTTTGGCTTATCACTGAATAATGAGCTGTCGAAACCGGTAACGTTACTTACCTTACGAGGAATCTGATTGGAGCTGTTAGTTGCGTTACCATACTTATTCTTACGATGATCATTAGCATTAAAGAAGTTTGCAGAATCAAGATTTCTCTTCACAGCAACTTCCGGACGTTTGCTCGTCTCGTAATTACGCAACATTTCGCGACGCTTATCCGTCATTTCAAATTCTTCTACAGGAGTATCGTCCTTAGACTTGTTACTTCCGGTATAGTCAAATACGAAATCACCATTGCGACCTTCAAGTTCAAATTCCTCAATGGCTTTGACTGTATTAACATCACGCTCAAGATCCTGCTTTTCCTGAGAACGGCGGTTCTGCTCGTACTTGGCAGCAGCAGCTTTGGCAATATCATTAATACGATGGCGCTCTCTGAGCTCAGCAGCCTTGGCATCATTTACAGAGAAAGAATCTGCGGACTTATCAAGCTTAAACTTCTGCGGTGCATGAGCCAACTTTATCTTTCCTAAGGCAATATCCTCAGCACGCTGCTTAGCTTCAGCCTCTTCTCTTGCTTTCTTTTCCTCGGCACGCTGTTTATTGATACGAACTAAATCCTCGGATGACAGATTGAAGCCGGTAGCACTTGGCTTGAGTTTCTGTTTTACCGGTTCGGCCGGTTGTCCTGCCATTATATCGTCACTGAGACTGCTATCATCAGACTTATTCTGGTTAATTGAGGAAATCACGCTAGAGAGAAGTGCCTTACCCTTATTGGCATACTCCTCCTTAGATACATGATGAACATTAGGCTTCAGATTATCCACGAGTGACTTTGTCTTCATTGATAACTGTTGATCAGCGTCAGCATCATCAGCTTTGTCAGAAGAAGTAATCGAATCAAGCAGAGATGATTCCTTCTTTTCCTCCTTAACATCAGTCTTTGAAGGATTAATCTTACTTTCAGTTCCGGCTTCAGCCTGTACCTGCTTGAATTCAGTACTGGACACTGCTGAGGTCTTTTCAACCTTAACCTTTTCTTCTCCCCCTTCAGACACAGTCTTTCCTGCCAGGTATGACTTACTGATAACCTCAGCCTTGAGTTCAATTGTCTTTTCCAGAGAATTCTTCATTTCTTCAGCTTTTTCAGCTAAAGATGAAGAATTGGCAAACTTGACAGCATTCTCCACCTGAGTCTTACGGGCCAGATCAGCTACTGCTCCGCCGTATTGGTTCTTGTCACCTTCAACTACACTCGGTGCTTCATCATCTGCTGATTTCGTTGCATCAGATTTGCTGGCATTATTGCTGATTATATTCTTAGCAATCTCCTGAGTCTGGAAGAAATTCTTAATATTGCCGTTTTCAGCAATATTATCATCCATACTCTTTCCTGATATAGCTTTCTTTTCAGCAAGACCTTGTTGAGATTCCCCTGCGGAACCGACACCAACAAAACGATCTGAATGAACCTTCACTGCTTCTTTTAAAGTCATGATCGGCTTGACGTTCTTGGTATCATGCGAAGTGATATTCTTAACCACGGTGTTTTCCATGGTTTCATGATATTTATTGACAGAACCGGTCATGGCTGTTTCCACAGCAGCATGACTTAAATCGCGAATCCTGTCCTCGGAAGTACCGGCAGTCTTTACGCTGTTATCAACTGAAGAAACAGTCTTTGTATCTGAAACAGACTTTTGAGCATCTTTTGACGTCGCAACGCCATTTGACTTTGCTGCCACCATTTCCTTAAGGGTCATTCCCTTGTTTTCAGTTGATTCTGCGGATGGAACTGATTCGTTTTTGGCAACCACTGATTCAACCTTCTTATCAGTTGCTGCAGAAGTTTTTTTGCCGGAGAAATTAAAACCGACACCTGCAGACTTGAAGGAGATTTTTTTGTCTTCCTGCTGAGTCTGCTTCTCAACAATCGGATCAGCTCCAGTCTTAGGCGCAATACTTGAAAGAAGAGCACTGTTTACAGCATCAAGGCTCTTTGAATCATTGGAGTCTAAAGACTTCCCGGTAGTTTTTTCCTCCTTCTTAGCTTCAGGAGCTGCGGTTTCTACCTTTTCCTCCTTCTTGGCTTCAGGAGCTACGGTTTCTACCTTTTCTTCCTTCTTCACCTCAGGTGTGGTTACTGTCGCCTTTTCTTGTTTATTCTCGACAGGTTTTACCTGCTCCTTAAGATTTGAGGTACCAGATGCTTCTGCATCAATGTCAGCTTTCTTATCCTCAGTAGCGCCGGTATCACCACCTCTATGAATCTTCGGAATAGGTATAGGAGTATTTAGCAGCTTGGCAAAAGGATTTTCCTTAAACTTAGAGAAAATTCCGTGCTTTTTCTTAGGTTCATCCAGCACAGCATGATTAACCTGCTCAGAAGGTTTTGCATGTTCAACAGGCTTTGGAGTCTCTTCAGTCTTAACAGCCTCTGTCTTAGGAACATCAACAGCCTTTGCCTGCTCGGCTACAGCCGCCTCCTTTTCCTTTGCCAGCTGGTCGTTCAGCTTCTGTTTCTGTCTCTTTTCCTGTTCTTTTTTAGAAAAATTGAAGCCGCTGAATGATGATGTTAGAGATACTACCTTTTTACCTCCATCACCCGCATTCTTTTTAGCCTCATTACCAGAAGCTTTCTTCTTGGCATTGGCAATACCTAGAATACTTTCTATAGATGCTTCATTTGATTTCGGTTTGGCAGCTTTTACCTCCTCCTTGTTTTCAGAAACCGGAGCCGCAGGCTGAGCAGGCTGAGCAGCCGGTTCAGCAAGCTTATCATCTGTTTTAGGTTCTTCTTTTACTGAAACAGGAGAGGATACGGCTGCAGGAGATGTTCCCCTAGAAACGGAAACAGTTTCAACTACGGTTTCTGCTTTGCTTACCGCCTTATCAGTAGGAAACATCTCTGAAAAATCAAGTACTTTTTCTTTAGATGCCCCGGTTAAATCAGACTTTGCTGATTCAGCCTTGTCTGACACAGTATCCTTTTTTCCATCGGTCACTACAGGTTCAACTGAGGCCGGTTTAATATCTGCCGGCGATTCCTCTTTTACTGTTGCATCCGCTGACTTGGATTTTTCACTGTCGGCAGCGGATACCTGAGTCTTAGCGGCATCCCTGATAACCGGTTGAGACATTAGTGAAGCAGTTGGAGTAATAACTGAAGCATCAGAAGAAGCAGTGGTTATTGACGAAGAGGAAACTGACTTAGGCTGAACAACAGTCTTGGAGAAATCCATATCTGTTGCTTTTGTAAACAGCATGTCATTATTTTTGGTTGCTTCTGATTCAATTACAAGATCATCAACTTCAGAATTATTAACCTTTATAACTGGTTCGGCTAAAGGGGCTTTTTTAACTGGGCTAGTAGGTGCTTCTTTAGTCTTATTATCCGATACATTTGCACTGTCATCAGTCTTCTGATTTTTTGCAGAAGTATCTTCCACTTTCTGCTCTTTGGCAATCTGCTTGTACTTTTCAAATGAATCCTGATTTGATTCGAGAATATCAACCACCTTATTGAAGAGCGAACGCATATCATTCCGCCATGGGCTTGACGGATATTCAGCATTAGCGTCACCGTTATCAAATCTAAAAGGACAAACCAGACGGCCGGACAGGTCAACATCATTCATATTGTAGAATTCAGTTGCTCTTGAATCATTAAATGTAAGGACGCCGATATTGTTTTCAGTTCTGAACTTTCTGATGGTGGCTTCGTCATCCTTGCCTTCATACTGCGGGTTGAAGGTAATAACGCCGAACTCCCTGTCAAGTCTGCTGTAGCTTAAATCAGCGAAATGACTTACCTTGGCACTGCTTTCGAACCGATCCAGCTCCCCCTTACACACATATATCTTGTATTTATAACGCGGATTATTGAGGTTATTAAGATCCTCAAGGAAGAAACTCATCATTTCATAGAAGAGAGAACTCAAATCTACAATGATAGTATCCATTTCAGCTGCGGCGAGAACGGAATTACCGAGATTGGCGTACTTGTTACGAATTCCCTCAAGATAGTCCATTTCGGCACTATTAGAAATCTGTTTGATAAAAAGGTGGTTTGCGTCGAACAGATACTCATGTTCCTTCAGACGGAGCGCAACCTCCGGTTCCTGAGTAATGACAAGAACATTACTGTCATGAGCGTGTTCGTTAACCAGCTCATCGATAGTTTTACAGTCCTGAATGATCAGTCTGCCACTATCCTTGATAATTTTCAGATTATTTTTCAAATTCTTTTCATTAGAAAGAATTTTTCGAACGCTCTTAATGTAACCACAGTTTACATTAAGCTGTTTGTTATATTTACGTAATGTCGGAACGACTGCATCTACAAATGGATTAAACAGCTCTGGACTTTTGAAACACTCTTGGTCTATGTAAATTATAAAGTCTCTTACAAGCGAGCGGACTATCCTATGTTCTTCGTCTTTTTTCATAATATCGTTCATAGATCGCCTTTATATCTTGCAAATTATCGGTAACCAGCCACTGACACTCCGGCAAGCCGTGTTTGCCTGGATTCCTGCTTTAAAATCTGCTTCTTTTCCCGACGGCTCGGGTCACGCACAGACTCTACAGGCCTGAACTCGGGTATGCCCCACCCTATTTTGATATCCATCCTGCCTTCAACTGCTGACAGGATTTCAATCTGAAGATATTCTGTAAATTTTTTATAGTTATTTTAATGAACCGCCATTCAACGAATAATCATAGCCTCATAATGCTAACAAAACGTTTTCTAACGGTTCCGGTACAACTTCTTTAAAACTCCCGGGTGTACAGAACTGATTGAAACAGACGCAATCAGGCGCACTGCTTTGCATAAATACTTTAAGACCTTGATCTTACGGAACTTAGCGATAGAATCCGGGGAAGCTATATCTAATATATATGCAAACATCACAACAGCAAAAAGCCAATGGATCTCCGCTTAGTGATATTTTATAAATTTTTGAAAAAAATAACATTGACGTAAATTGAAAAATGTTACTGATTCCATGTTTATACGGGTGTTTTTTTGATAATGGCTATAAAATCGCCACAAAACCTTCAAAATAAATTATTTTCTCATCATTATCATAAAAAAACTGGTTATATTTACGTCATACATCAGTACATGATATAAATATAATACCCTTTATTTATTATACTCTATATTATTAAATATTTATACTATCAGAAAGCCTGACCCGATATCAATGTTCTTACTATACTTCGTATTTAATATTGTCAATTAGATTGAGATAGTATTGCTGTTTAACTTCTTCAAAAATGTAACAAGATTAAAAAAATATACAACATATTACCATTTATATGCCCCTTTACAATATTTTCATCAATTACAATATAATGAAGAGATAACTCAGTTAATACAAGCAGGAACTCACCGTAATTTTTAATTCAAACCTTCACTCATATAGGCTGGCTAATAATTATGAATAAAAGCACCATTACAGAAATTTTTACAAGATTTTCGCAGCAGAATCCCTCCCCGAAATCAGAACTCAACTACCATAATGATTTTGAATTTCTGTGTGCCGTGGTGCTGTCAGCCCAGACAACCGACAATGCGGTAAACAAAGTGACCCCGAAGCTCTTTGCCACGGCTCCTACCCCTGCTGATATGGCCGGTATTCCGGTTGAAACAATAGAAAACATCATTTCTTCTATAGGTCTTTATAAAAACAAGGCAAAATTTTTAAAGAATCTTTCCATCGAACTTTTGGAAAGATATCAGGGAAAAATACCTGATACCGAAGAGGAGCTGCTAACCTTAAGCGGCGTCGGCAAAAAAACAGCCAGAGTTGTGCTGAACACCCTGTTCGGCCGGAAAACCATAGCTGTAGACACCCATATATTCAGAGTGGCTGCAAGGATTGGTCTTAGCTGCAAAAAAACGCCTGACGCCATGAGCGATGATCTGGCAAAAAAGATACCTGATGCATTTTTAAAAAACGCACATCATCATCTCATCCTGCACGGAAGATACATCTGTACCTCCCGCAGTCCGAAATGTGCCCGATGCATAATTAAAGATCTCTGTAAAAGCTACTGCATTCAGAACGCGCATCAGTAACAGAAACAGAATGGCAAAGACCGTAAAAATAACAGTTATAATGTTAACTGATCTGCTCTGAGCGTTTTATCAGATTACCGGCAGTTAGAGGGAATTTTTCTAGAGAGAGATATTTAAAGAGAGAGGTAAATAAAGCACAAAGAGAATGAATGCCTTAGATAACAGACAGCAGAAAAGGAAGCCCCTGCAGAGATTACCATAATAAAAAAAGCAGATTAGTTATCTGCCTTTCTGAATATTTTTATGGATATTTCATAAAACACAAATACCCGCCGGGAGAATATATTAACCATACTTAAAAATACGGTCAGGATCTCAGTTCATCTGCGCGGAGGAGATTACTAATTCTTCTTTTTCAGATGAATAGCTCCGGCGGAAGAGAATCTGGTGAGGCTCTCAATTGCCTCTTCAGCCGTATATTTTTTACGGCACATTTTAGTATAGACACTGGTGGCATTCAAATCAAAATAGGCGGCAGCCGCACCAATGGAATCAAACTCCATTCCTCTGATTACCACCTGCTTTTTTCTCGAAGTCTTGGTGTTCGATAAACAAAGCTTTAGAGCTTCATCATTCGGCACACCTTTTTTTATAAGACTATCCCAGTATGATCTAACGATATTGAAATGACGACACATTGCAGCAACTGATGGAAATTCCTGGCCATTTACTACAACCTTATACATTTTTCTGACCATTTCTAAGTTGTTTCCCTTATATAATCATAGTCTTAATTTAACATCTTTCTCCATGGATTTCCATCAAATGCCCCCGGAATATCCACTGGTATCAGACTTATTTCTGTAACAAAAGTTCCTTTTTTAATTCCGGGAAGTCAGAAAAAACGTTAAACAGACATCTTATTCTTTCTTTTCAATTACCAAAATACCGACTTTTGCAGCATTTTTCCGTAAACATCAGACAAACCTCTCTCCGGTCTATCAGTGAAGTTTAGTGATTGTTACAGAGTAACCTGTTCACCGCACGGTTACAGAGATAAGACAGACTGCTCATAAAAAAACCGGCGAACACACTATCCAAGAAAAATCTCTTTTATACCGTTATAAATTAAGTTTTATAATGAAACTGTTACGTATGATTAATATGACATTAAAGAACGCACATATTTGTGATACGCTTGGCATGATTTCAGAATACCCATATAACAATGAGTATTATATCATAACTATTGAAATGCTTATTTATTTTTAAGTCAACACATTTATTATACTGTATAGCAAAATTTGTTTTTTATATAGTAAATTTATAATTTAATACTACTTTTATCTTTTTTCTATTATGATCATATTAAATTATCATTTAACAAAATTTAAACAAAGGTATAACAAATAAAAAAATATACAGCGAATGGACTAAAAAATTCAGGATCTCTGTTTGCTTCATAAAATTAAATACAGTATATCTTTTATATTCGTATTCTGTTAGCATGTATTTTATGTTAATATATTATCTATCTAATTGGATAAATAAATTTATATGTTTTTCAGATTAAAAAAACCATATATTTACAAACAGATTCAGGTCAAACTTATTTAATGTTTTTTAACAGACGGAAAAACATTTCACAGCTGTAAAAAATGCAATACATCGAGTAAAGAACACTGATTAAAAAAAAAGACTGCCACGAACAACAAATGGCAGTCCTTTTCATTTCTAATATAAGTAACAGCTATTATCGAAAGCAGTTACTTGAGGTTTAACACATCCTGCATGTCAAAAAGACCATTGTCTCTTGCACTCAGCCACTGAGCTGCTCTGACAGCACCGTTGGCAAAGGTCATACGGCTGGATGCCTTATGGGAGATTTCAACTCTTTCACCGATATCGGCAAACATTACGGTATGTTCACCAACGATATCACCTGCTCTGATGGTTGAAAAACCGATTGTTCCAGGTTTTCTTTCACCGATGATGCCGTTACGTTCCTTAACAGCAATATCATTGAGGTTCTTGCCCATAGCTCTAGCTACAGCTTCCCCCATGCTGAGTGCGGTTCCTGAAGGAGCGTCAACTTTATGTCTGTGGTGAGCTTCTACTACTTCAATATCTGAATAATCACCCATAACCTTGGTGGCCATTTCCAGAAGTTTGAATACCAGATTCACACCGACACTGAAATTGGATGCAAAAACAATAGCGGTTTTCTTTGCGGTATCAGCAATTACTGCCTTTTCATCATCAGTAAAACCGGTAGTACCGAGAACCACTTTGGCACCGCGTGAAGCACATTCAGCAATGTTTACCAGTGAAGACTGCGGTCTGGTGAAATCAATCAGAACATCAAATGCCGGAGCACTGCTGATGGAGGAGACGATTTCGACCCCGAGTCTGCCGACACCGGCAATTTCACCGGCATCAGCACCGATAACTGATGAATCAGGATGTTCAGTGGCAGCAACAAGTTCACACTTATCAGATACAGCATTGACCGCCTGCACCAGACAGCGTCCCATACGACCATTAACACCGGCAACGGCTATACGTAACTTACTCATATAAATCTCCGGTAAACTGTTCAGGATTACTTAACAATATCTAAGAGTTCAACTTCAAAAATCAGCACACTGTGAGGAGGAATTGAACCGGCACCATGTGCACCATAAGCAAGATCTGAAGGGATAGTCAGCTTGTACTTTGAACCTACCTTCATAAGCTGCAGAGCTTCAACCCAGCCCTTGATAACCTGATTAACACCAAACTGTGCAGGTTCACCTCTTAATACAGATGAATCAAATACAGTACCATCGGTTAATGTACCATGATAGTGAACCTTAACCACATTATTTTCCTTAGGTGTAGCACCGGTACCTTCAGTCAGAACCTCGTACTGTAAACCTGAACTGGTTACAACAACATTTTCCTTCTGGGCATTGCTGGCCAGATATTCTGCACCGGCCTTCTTGGCAACTTCACCTAAAGCTTCCTCTTCCTTGGCAAGTTTTTCATTTAATTCCTGAAATGCCGCCTTTAAATCATTTTCAGCGATCTGGAGCTTACCGGCAAAGCTGTCCTTGATACCTTCAATTACAGCATCCATGCTGAATCCCGGAAAAGCTGAATGCTTTAACTGACCGCCAACCTGAGTACCGATACCGTAGCTTACTTTTTCTTCTGTAGTTTCAAATTTCATTAAATGAATTCCTTGTAAAAATTTAAAGTTATCTGAAAAACCGGCTGTTTCAAGCATAAAACAACACGTTTTTCATCTGGATTAATCTTTAGGTCTGCCACTCACCGGCGTGCCCTGAAACGCTCATGGAAAAAACCGCCATATCCTCCGGACTCATTATCCGGCCCCGGCAGTATATCCAGACTAAGTCTGAACATCAGTCATGAATCCGGGATAACGGCACAGCGCTTCTCTGAAACATCCGTCCGGCATCACTATTTCATTAAATAGTGCCGCTTTGTCCGGGTTTCAAGTTCAGGAAGATACCGTAGAGGCTGAAGACTGAAATACCGGGTGGTATTATAGCAAGTTCGACTGACTATTTCTAACTATTTGCGTTCAAAGGGAAAACGATGAATATGATATCTGAATAGAGGAAAGCTCAGCCGGATAAACAACTGAGCCGCTGTATGAGATTTTCATTCAAGCAAAAAGGAAAAACTCAAGCATCAGATTATCAGTCAAACCAGTCCTTCGGGGAAATACTGCCGTATTTCTCCTGAAGTTCGGCATGAACCTTCTCAAGATCAAAAGGAAGTAAAACCCTGTCACAGCGTTTCAGTTCCTCCACATAATCACTAATGATACTGACACCGAATCTTGCCGCCATGCACATAACTCTGAATCTCGACGGTACTGAAGAGGCGGCCGTGCCTCCAAGCTCATAAGGATATTCGAATTCAAAAGGAACCAGATGAGCTTTACTGTATAGTGATACCGCCCCGGCATTTTCTGCAAAGACCTCAAGCCTTATCTCACGGACATAGTGCATGTTGGCAAGCTGAAGAACAGCACTGTAAAGCAGAGAAGTTCCGATACCATTTCTTACCATATCAGGAGAAACGTACAGCGACCTGATATACAGCATCTCCCTCAGTACCGTCACAAAAATAACCCCGCCGATTACTTTCTGTTTTGTCTGCCGTCCGGTGACCGCAAGTCCCAGTTTCTTTGTAATTCCGGAAAAACTGCCGGTATCCGGTGCCGCATCCGCAGATAAACAACTCTCATCTTCATCAGCCTCAGCAACAAGAATCATACTTTCATGATTATCATCGGTATATTCCAGATGAATAAGTCTGTCATGCCACAGATAATAAAGCTGCTTAAGATCCATGGCATATTTAACCAGTTCATCTACCGTATATCCAGCGTACTCAATCTGCCTCATTGATGAAAACTGCATTTTGGCAATCTGAGATATAACATCGGGAACAGCAGGATAAAGCTTAATTCTTTTAATAGACATATTTTTACTGGCACATAGGCTTACGGCCGAATTCTGTTCTCATCTTTCTGTATATTGGCATAGCCCCCTCAACCAGGTTACTTAACTCATTAAGATACTCACTGCTGTGAGGGTGAATATCCCGGAACTTCTCGGCATTGAGTTCGTCCCTGGTATTCATATCCTGCCAGACAATAAGAGCCCCGGAAGGATTGAATCCGGCATTAGCCATCATCTGAATGGCAAAAACATCAGCTGCTCTTTCATGATCCATGGTGTAAGGCAGAATCTCCCCCTCCTTGTCAGGAAGACCTACAGCCTTGGTGAAATTATTGTATCCGTCCGGGGTTCTCAGATACTTCTTTATGTTTAAATCCTTTTTACTGACACCACTGAGATAGGTTGAGAGTCTTTCATTATCATGCTCAAGCAGATTATGGGCATAGGCATGGGCTATGATATATGCGGCTTCATCCTGATTATTAAGCATTCCCACAACGCAGTTGCTGATAACCAGATGCCCGTTACTTAAAACAGTGGCATTCATAGAACAGTCACGGGTAACCTCAACAGACCATTCCGTTCTCATACCGGCAAAGGCTCCATTAATCGCCCTGCCTAAAGCCCTCATAATACACTGTGACTTTTTGAGCTCAGGGGTAGTCCCGGGAATAATGCCGTGATTATCTGAAAACTCTTTGAAGTAGACATCAGTCATCCCCTCCATCTGCCCGATGGTAAAATCCCTGCCCCCTCCGGTATAGCCGCTGATTGTACAGCCAATCAGTGAGGAAAGGGCCAGAGCACAGGTAATTAAAACTTTTTTATTAACCATACGATATCATCTCTACTATGCCGCACTCTGATGCGACACTGTTTTTCATCTCTTAAACGGCCGTTGCAATCGGGCAACCGGAAGAACCTGAGCCTGCTCGCTAACCGCTTCCGTAAGTTATTTTAACGATCATAAGCCTTATTCTGCAAACAAACGTTCATATAATTTACGGAAATTCGTGAATAAAAGTGAATTTTTCTGAATAATTTCCGCATTTTCCGTGGCTTTAGCGGAAATCTGCACAATTCTGAGGTATTCTGCCATAAACAACAAAGAGCCGGACCGGTCGTAATCCGGAACTTCTGCTTTTCAGGTAAAAACGCCGGAATAAAAAAAACGACAGTACCGCAGTACTGTCACTCTCTGTTTTACGGAAAACTATTTTGCAGACAGCTTCGCTTAAAACAGACCGCATATCCGGAGGACTATTCTTTCTGCCCGGGGTCCTCATCCGGAGTATCCTTGGTATTGGTCAGATTTTCCAGATTCCTGATAATCTTTACATCCAGCTCGTCACAGCTCTTATTACGGTCACATACCTGTTTGTAGAAGCTCAGCAGATTTCTGCAGGAACGTTCGTCACCTATGGTACAGGCATTGGACCATAGAATCCTGTTAAGATTCTTTTTAAAATCCCTGTAGGCTGATTCATTAATGTCTTTGCCGTATTCCTGTCTGTATACGGCAGTCTGTTTCAGAAAATCTTTTAGTATCTTATGGAACTCACAGCTGTGGGTATAGCCTAAATTGCATCCCTTCTGGTAATGCGACAGTGCCTGGTCGTAATCATGCTTAATCTTCCCTACCCCGTACACATAGATATGGCCGATCATGGCACAGGTCTCAGCAAAGTTCTTGTCGCAAAGCTTTTTAAAAATGGCCATGGCATCCTTTTCTCCCATACCTTTAATCTTTCCACTGAGATACAGGGATCCCATAGCGCTGCACGCAGTGTCACTTCCTAAAAGACATCCGCGCTTGTAATATTCATCAGCCTTAAGATAGTCAACCTCGACCGCCTTACCGAACCTGTACATATTCCCCGCATTGCCGCAGGCTATGGCACTGCCGTCCGCACATGCTTTTTCGTACAGGATAAAGGCTTTCTTCAAATCCTGAGGATAGACCAGTCCCTCCTCATAGTACCATCCGAGATAGGTGCATGAATCAGGGTCTTCACAGTTGCACCCGGTATTAAAAAGACCGAATGCCCTTTCATGATTTTTCTTCACCAGTTCACCACGGAAATAGTAACCTCCTGCTATGGAACAGCTTTTGGCTACTTTTGGAGTCAGACAGACATCAGACATACCGTCACAGGCATCTGTAATAACCTGAAGTATCTCCCTGTCCATTACTTTGGCTTTCTTAGGAGAGGAATCACTGTCAAAGGATTCTGCATAGACATTACTGTTCAAGACAAGGCCGCAGAGCAGCATTTCTGCAGCAAATAAATAAAAACCTGTTTTAAAAGCCATATTCCCCCGCCCCCGTGTCAGTTACCGTACATGTATTATCAGTACGGCATATGGAATCTTCTGCTGCCGGTTACGGCCTCAATCACCTCTTCATCATCCCGGCATACCAGCATTCCGTGTCTTTCTTTCTCCAGTTTTTTCCGGAATCATCACTCCGATAATCATTAAACGTTTTTCAGAAAAGTTAAAGTATAAAAAATAACCGGTCATAGCTACATTCTACCCGTAATTCCGGTGATTTAATGTGAGTAACTTTCACAAAACTTACATTTCGCAGTTAAATTATTTTAATTAACCATTATATATCGAACTATTTTTTAAGAGACTAACATTTTGAACTTGAAATTAATATAGATACACGTCACAAAATTGCACATACAAATTAATTTAATCTAAAAATGTGACACACCGATCAAATTATATATTTTTAAATTATGCTAGGTGCTTCAATCCTTTAGAATA
>JAEEGK010012066.1_pt1 | contig 19688 bp, 12 predicted proteins | sample 8958771 | NCBI WGS metagenome assembly JAEEGK01 (sample SAMN16246547, study PRJNA631951) | gut metagenome | biome: gut microbiome; feature: rumen; material: SC-attached | host: Bos | place: Iran: Karaj | collected 2018-10
AATAAATATAAAAAATATTCTTCTTCTGATAATTGAACTTCTTCTTCATTTGGAACAATAACATCAACTTCTCCTCTTAAAATTAAATAAAATTTATCTATTAATTCTCCATAATTACATATTAAAGTATTTTCAGGAATAAATTCATATTTTAAATTAGAATTTAAATGTCTTAAAATTCTTTCTTGTTCTTCATGATTACTTTCATTTAAAACTTGAATAAAAGGTTGTAATTGTAAAATAAATTCATCAAATATTTTTCTTTCTTCTTGATTCTTTGTCCCATTTTTAATTATATTTATAACTTCATTTACTAATTTTTTATTGTTTTTGAAATTTAAAGGGATTTTTCTTTCATAATTTAATAAAGAAAAATCAACTGAATGTCTTTTTACATTAATTATTTTATTTTTTACTTCTGAATTTATTAGATTCATCATTTTTGAAACATCTACTTTTGTTGTTTTTTGTTTTATTTTACTTCTTTCATTATTAATTTTTGAAAATGTGGATTTTAATTTTTTCATTCTTTCTTCTTTTTTTGTTGTATTTTCGTCATTAAAGTGGAATAAATGTATCTCATTTGAATCTTCCTCTTCTGAGAACATGAAATTTGTTTAAAAATAAATTTTATTTAATTAATCTTAAAAATTTTTATTTACACATTTTTATTTTTTTTTCTTTGAATTTTTGAAAAAAATTGCTTAATATAAAAAAAGACTTAGTTACTTTTCTTTATTATTAATGAAATTTGAGATTATAGTATTTTTTCTATTTAAATTTTCTTCTTTTGATTTAATATTATTATTTATAATAAATTAAATAAATATAATTTGAAAAATAAACAAATTAATTGAATGAAAATGTATAAAAAAAAACAAATAAAAGTAAATGAACATTAATTATAAATAAATTTATAAAATATAAAAATATATGATAGATAATAAGAAAATAAATGAGAGTAGATTTAAAAAGCAACAAGCAATTTCTGCATTAACTTTACCAAGAGTAGATTTTCGAAGAACTTCATTTGATGATTCTGATAATTCAAGTAGAATTAAAAATACAGAAAGTAGTCAAAATGAAAGTGACAGAATAATAAAAAGTTCTAAAACGAATGAACCTAGAGTTCAAACTATATATTTTGATGAAAAATCAGATGATAAAACTTTGAATTTTGAGAATTATATTGAAGGTTATCAAAGTAATTATTTTCAAAAATTTTTTTGTTGTGATAATAATGATAATTGCTTTATTTTTTAGATAATTTGTTATATTTAAATTTTAAAGTTTTTGAAAAAATACTTATTTTATTTTATAATAATGATAAATGTAGAATTATTTTTTGTAAAATACATTAAATATTTTTTAATTAAGGTTAAATAAACGAAAAATTTTTTCTTTATTATTAAAAGGGAGAATGAAAAAATAATAAAATAATATAATTGTTTAAGTTTTAAAATTTTTATCAATCGATATTCTTAATTTGAAACCTTGATTTATTTTTAACATTAATTATTTATATACAAAAAAAAGAAAAAAGCATAAACTAAAATTAACAAAATTAATATATTGGTAAACAACAAAATAAACATCTCTTTTTTAAATGAATTTTTAAAGTACTTTCACTTGAACTTTTAATATCATTTTTGTCAAATTCTTCTTTTAAACTTTCATTATTTTTATTATTTTCTTCTACATTTTTTTTTGTTATATTTTCAACTTCAATTTTTTGAGGATTAAAATTATAATTTTGTTTGAAATTTATTCCACTTTCTTCTTCTAAAGAGTTATCTATACTTTTTTCATTGTTTTTGAGAGAAATTCCTTTTTTTAAATTTTCACTTTTGCTATTTTTAATTATTAAAGAAATATTATTTTCATTAAATTTTGTAGGAGATTTTTTAGAATTAATTGAAGTAAAATAACTATTTTTAAAATCTCCATTTGGAGTAAAACAATTCTGATTTACACTTTTTCTAACATTTAAATTTCCTAAAACTATACTTTTATGATAATTTATATCTTTTAAAATATAAGAATTTCTTTCATTATGATTTTCTTTTGATTTATTTGAATTAAATCTACTATGAAACAAAGAAGCATAATAATCATTTGATGGATTAATTTTACTTGAAGCATGTTTATTCACTGGTGTTGAATGCATTTTAAAATTTTCTTTTGCGTAATCATTTACCGGAGTTATATTTTTTGTTTCTTTTGATTTCATTATTGATTGTCTTAATAAAGTTTTAAATTTTATATTATTTGAAATATTTGACTTTTCATTTTTACCTTTTTTTATTTTAGATTTTCTTTTTTTATTAATCTTATTTTCATCATCTTGTAAATTGTGCAAAAAGTTTTCATAATAATCATTATTATTTTCCGAATATGATATATTATTAATATCGAAATCTTTTTTATTTTTTTTAAATAATACTGAAAGTTTCTTAAATCTATCTTTTATTTGTTCACCTAAATTCATTCTTAATCCATATTCTTTTCTACTGTTATTTCTTTTTGATTCTTTAGAATTTTTTCTCATTTTTTTATATTATTATTTCTAAATAAAATGTTCAATTTTATAAATTTGTAATTCTTATTTAAATGAATATTTTTGAGATTTTTGGGATTCTTTTTTTTATATCAGTCAATTAAAATTTAATTTATTTTCCTTTCTAATCCAAATAAAAATATTATCAATAAAAAATAGATTTTCAAAACAAAAAAAATTAAATACTTTTTCACTAAATATTTTAAAACATCTATGATATCATTTAATGTATTTTCTAATATACATTATTTAATAACTTTTAATAATATATTCTAAACAATAAATAATAAAAATTCCCTTTTAAAAAATATAAGATAGTTTATTCCTTTATATTCCAAAATAATAAATTATTTCTTTTATAATTGAAATTTAATTATATAATTTTTTATTTTTGAGATTTGAAATCGATTAAGAATTAAATTTTAATAAATGAAACAAAATTAATTATAATTATGGAACTTGAACAAAAAGGGAATAAAAAGGGATGTTATTAAAAAATTAAATAAAGTTTATTTTTTGAGTTGATTTTCAAAAATCAAAACCTATTTATTCTATTAAAATACAATTAAAATATTATTGAACTTCTTGATGTTGATATGTTTTCCATGATTAATTTAATGATGGGAATTATGTTTTAGAATTAGTTTCTCAAAATATTTAAATTCAATTAATATAATTAATATAAATAATAATTAAAATTAATGGGTTGTAATTGTTCTCGAGATGGCACAAAAATAGTAATAAGTCAAAAAAATAAAGGAAACAATCAATTTATTTTAAATGTCCATATTCCAGATTCAGATAATGTAAAAGTATTATTTCATAATTCAATAAATGATAGAGAAGCAATAACAAATTTATTTAATTCTTTCTTTTTCAGTAATTATCAAGATGATGAATTAGATGCTAATTTTATTTCAATTTATAATCCAGAAACAGATACCTTTGAATATTATATTCAAAGGTTAGCAGGCTATTCAATTGAAAATGAAGACTTTCCTAGAAAAGGAAAAATGTGGAATTTTTATATAAATAAAGAAAAAGTAGATTGGACTTTTTGCTGTGATAATAATAGAATTATTTCTTCGAAAGATGAACTTGATCTAAAATATGAAGGAGAAAGTGAAACTGTAAATAATACAAATTCTTATGAATCTAAAGATTTTAATTCTAGTGATTCTGATAATGCTTAATTATTATTTTATTGTTTTTTAAATTAGTTTTTGATATCATATGTATATTTATATTTATTTTGGCTTTTAAATTTTTTTTCTAATTCTATTAAATAAATAATTATTATTCTCTTTTTAACAAAAATTAAACATAAAAATGTGTCAATAAAAACATAAATATAATAAATAATTATCATCTATATAAGAATAAATATCAATTTATACAAAGAAAAAAAGAGAATAAAAAATAATTAAAAAAAGACATTTTAATTTAAGTGTTAAATATTTATTGTAAATTGTTTGGTTCCTATTTTGATATAATTCATTATTTTTTATTTAATAATATTATTTTTAATATATCATATATCGAATATAAGATTAATATTATATATTTTTAAACTTTCTTTTTTATATTGATATTCTTATCAATAATAACATTATATTTAATTTAAAATATATATTATTTTATTTATTTAATTAAAAGTTTTAGTATTCTGAAGGTTTATTTTTTTCTTCTATTTCTTGATTTTCAAAATATATGTTACCATTACTTACTTCATTTTGATTCACATCTAAAATATCATTTTCTCTTAAGTTAATTTTTTCTTGTTCTTCTGAATTGTTTTTATTTGTAATTTCTTCTAATTGTTTTTTATTATTAAAATCATTTTCATTAATTTCAACATTTTCATCTCCTTCTTTTTCATCTTTTTCTTTTTCTTCATTTTCTTTTTCTTCATTATTACTATTTTCATGTTCTGCATTGTTATTAATATTTTCTTCAATTTCATTTTTTTCAATAATATTATTATTATCTTCTTTTATTTCTTCTTTTACTTCTTCTTCGTCTTCAATTTGATTTTGAATAACAAAATTATACAAGTCATTAATTTCATTATTAACACCTAAAGGATTTTGATTATTTAAAGTGAAATCTAAAATTTCTTCAATTTTATCATACATTAATTTCATTCTTTCTTTAATATCATCTTTAACTGTATAAGGTATAATATTATAAGATAAAATTTTTAAACTTTCTTCTTTTTCACTTAATTTTCTAAAATATTCTTTAAATTCATCTTCATTCATTTGTTTTTTTTGTTTACTATATTTTTCAGTTAATTCTTTATTAATATCATCTAAATCTAAAGTTAAATTATAGGTTTCTGAATTATAATTATTAATCACATTTTCAATGTTATCGTTATCGCAGTTTAAATGTTCTAAATAGTTATTATAAATATTTAAAACATTTTCAATTTTTTCATTTATAATATTATGTCTTGTATGAAAATCATAAATATTAGTATTTTTTTCTAGTTTTTCATAATTCTCTTGAGTTTTTTTCAAATTTATTGGAATTTCACTTTGTAAAGTAATAGCATATAATTTTACACTTTCAACTAAATTATCAATATCAATTTGAGTTATTTTATGTTTTAAATGTGTTTCATTTACTCTGCAAGAATTACAAATAAATTCTTTACAATTTCTACAATAACTTCCTATGTAATCTCTATTACATAAACATAATAATTTTGATTTATTATTTTTATTTCTTTTTTTATCTGAAGATTCTATTAGATATTTACTGCTTGAATCTTCTATTTTTATATTTATTGTATTTTTCCTTTTAAAAAAATCTCCAATTATATTCCCTTCAAATTGAGTTAAATCTTTATTGTTATATTTTAATTTTATTAAAGGACTCATATTATTTTTAAATAAATCTCTGGCAACTTCTTTAATAAAATTTATTGGTTTATAAGGAGGAACTTCTGAAGATTTAATTTTTCCTTCATATTCAATTTTAACTTTAATTTTTTGTAAATTATAAAAAGCTGACATTTTTTACAATATTATATTTTCAATTTTACATATAACATTTCCTCAAAAATTTCAATCAAAAAATTAAAATAATTTTTATATAACTTAAAATATAAAAATGGGAGAAGATGGTGATTTCGAAGAAGATTTAATTAAAAAAGTAATATTAGATGTTATTGAAGCAGATTGTCAAGCAGAAAAAAATTTAAATGTAACTCAATTTAGAGAATTTACAAGAACTATAATAGATGATTTATATAGAGAATTACATAAATTAAAAAAAATGTTTAAATATTCTGTTACGGTTCTACTTCAGCAAAAAGTTGGAGCGGCTTTAAATTATGGAAGTGCAATGTATGTTGATAATACTGCTGATGGCCAAGTTACGCATTTTTATAATGATAGTAAATATTATGATTTGGTTATTTCAATTGCAGGATATAAAATTACTCAAAAATCTTAAATATTTTGGAGTTTTTTAATTATATTTTTTTCTTTTGATAAAAAATAAGAAAATTCATAATTAAAAATTTTAAAATTATGTTAAATTCAAACAAAAGGAATAAATACAAATAAAACTTTTAGAAGGTAAAGAATAAATTAATGAACAAAAATAATAAATATTGTCATCTTTCTTTATTTACAGTTTTATGAGCTAATATTGATTTTTTAATTTTTTTTGGATTTTTTCATAATTTTTATCATATTCTTTTTTAATTAAATCACCATCTGAAATAATTTCATCAAATTTTTTAAAGTTTTTTTCTTGATTTTGGGGATCAATAAGACTTTGATAATTTCTTTTTTCATTAACATTTAAACTTTTCATTTTTTCAATTAAAACAACTGAAGAACGACTACTTTCTTTTATTTTACCTATAATATTATCTAAATTAGAATAAAAGATTTTTTTTTTAGTTATATTAAAAGGTTTTAATTTTTCAGGTTTTAAATAATCATCTTCTTGAATAAAAAGTTTTTTTTTATTACTTTTTAATTTTTTTCTAATTTTTGTAAATATATCTTTATTATGATCAGCATTTCTTTTTAAAATTATTCTATTTGTTAAAGAAGTATTTTCATCAATTTCATTTAATTGATTCAAAATGACATTTTTATCTACTTTTTCATTACTTAAATTTGAATTTGTTAAATTATATTTATAATTTCTTTTTGTTGAATTTATGCTGAATTCATTTTTTACTAATTTTAGTTTTATTTTTTTTAATTTAGATTTTATAGGATCTTCTCTTGAAGTTAAACTTTTGTTTGTTTTTTCGAAAGTACTTTTTGTTTTTTGAATAAAATGAGTGAAATTATTTTTAAAGGTTGAATTTCTTTTTCTATATTCATGAAGAATTTTTTGGGATAAATGAATATTTTTAATATTATTCGACAATAGTTTTTCGTCTTTTAATTTTATTAGATCATTTAAAATTTCATTTGAATAATCATTTATTTTTAATCTTATTGGAGGAAGAGAATTAAAATCCTCTGGAAAAAGAAAGTTACTTTTAAATAAAGTGTCTTTGTTTCTTCTTCTTTCCATTTTTTTGAATGAAAATATTATATAGAGTATTTATATATGTAAAATACATAAAAATTAAAATAAATAAATAAAATTTTAGATTCACAAAAAAAATTATTTTAATCATTTGATATAAAACTTTAAAATAATTTATTGATAATAAAGATAGTTTTAATTAGAAATACCTAATAAAAATTATATAATAAAATTATTCATTTAAAATCTTATTCATTAAGTTATTAATTCCTTTCATATTTTCTTCTTCAGGATCATCTTCAGTTAAAACATTATTATAATTTAAATTATTTTCAAAATTATTATTATTATCATTATTAGTCTGAAGCTGTTTATTCCCATAAGCACTATTAATCTTAGGTAAAATTAGGTTTTGACTATCATTATTTTTATTCTTTTTTTTTGCACTTTGTCTTGCAGAAAGATTATTTTGAAAATTATTCATTCTATTTTCATATTTAATTGAATTAATGAAACTTCTTAATAAAGAAATTTCTTGTTCTTTTTCATATATTTGATTTCTTAGGTTCTTATCTTCAATTTGTTTTTTATTTAATTGATCTTGTAATTTACTAATTGTTTTTTTATGTTCTTCAATAACTCTTATAATAGATAAATATGATTTATCTAATTGTTTATATTTAATATCTTTATCTTCTATTTCAGAATTTAATTGACCAATTTCATTTTCTAAACCTTTAATTGTATTTTCTTGTTTAATATGAAAATTTTCCATTTCAATTTTATCTTTTAATAAATTATCAAATTTTTCTCTATATATCTTTAATTCTTCATCAATTGATTTAAATTTTTCATTTTCTTCTTGTAAACCTTCTATTTTTTTTTGTAATTGTTCATTAATTTGTAATGAATTTTTTAATAATTTTGTTTTTGATTCTAATTTACCATAAATATCTTTTTCTAACCTTTCATTTAATTGCAATACACTTTGTTTTAAATTTGATAGTTTTTGATTTAATTTCTTATTTTCTTCTTCTAATGATTTATTTTTATTTATTAAATCTTCTTTTGAAATATTATCATCATTACTTTCATATTTTGATAATTTTTGTTTATTATTTTCATTTTCTTCATTTAAAATTTTAATTTGTTCTTCCATTTTTAAATTATTTTCTTTTAAAGATAAAATTTCATTTTTTAAAGAATTTATTTCTTCATTTTCTTTATTTTCAATATTTTCATTATCAATAATATTTTCATCTTCTTTTTTTTCTACTTCATTTTTTCCCAAATCTTCTTCCTTTTCTTCTTCATTTTTTACTAAATCTTTTTTTTTTTCTTCATTCAATTCTTCTTTATTTTCTTTTTCATTATCATAATTTACCTCATTTACTTTAGTATCACCTAAGGGATTTAAATCATTATCATTTAACGATTCTTTGATTTTTTCATTATTTTTTTCTCCATCTTCTTCTTTTTCTATAGGCTTATCAATATTTTCATTATTTTTTTCTTCTTCATTATTTATATTTTGAAGATTTTGATCTTCTAGTTCATCATTTTCCTAAATGAAAATATTAAAAAAAATAATTAATAATACCATTTTTTATTTCAGTTTTATTTTATTTTATTTTTTTATTTTTTAATTATATATTTTAAGCATATGACAGAGGTGTATAATTAATAATTGAGTTAAATTAACTTAATTTTTATAAAAGTTTTGAAATAATAAATCAAAACCTTTATAAATTTAAATTTACTTTAAAATTTTCCAAAAAATTTAACCTATTCACCCATTTTTTTTCCTGAATTCTTCACTAAAATCTTTTTATCTAAACTAGATTAATTTCATCAATTTAATTGATTCAACTAATATTTAAGTTTTATTTTTATGATTGGTCATAATCATTTTTTCATTGTTTTATCTTTTGCTTTTGTTTTACAATAACTAACTCTTTTAATTTAATCTATAAAATATTCATTATCAATTAAATTAATAATTGATTGTTCAATTTCAATTTATTAAATTTTTTAAATAAATTATAACTTCGAATTCAGAGTTAATTGTTAAAATTTATTTTCAATTACTTAAAATAGAATGAAAAGTTCATTATTTAACATTTTTTGTATATGTTTTTTTTCCAATTAATTCATTTCTTATTTAATAAATTATCATAAATTTCGGAAAAAAATTGGCATAATATAATATTTTTTAAAAATATAAACATTGTTTAATTTCTTCAATCAAATTTATAATTACATAATTTGGAAATTATAAAATAAAAAATTATAATTTTCCATGTTTTTTTGTTTAAACAAATGATTCAATTTATTATCTAATTCTTCAAAATAATATCTTTTTTATCATAAATATTCATTATTCCATTGTTCTCTGAAATTTATTCACCTCATTTTTGTGAGTTATGAAGAAATTAGTCATTTTATTCTCTAAATATTTATTTATTATTAATAAATTAATAACAATAATAATTAATACTATTTCATTTGATTTTATTCTCAAAACATAAATTTAATTGTTTTCAATTTTACCCAAAAAAAATAAAATAAAAAAATCTAAAAATCCTGAAAAAAAATTAAAACTTAAAAAAAAAAATCTTAAAAATTTATATTCAAGTTCAAAAAACTAAAAATAAAAATCTAAATAATTCACCCTAAATTTCTTTTTAATCATCCTTTATAATGACATCAAGAAAATTACATAATTCAGCATCGAATTTGAATTTAGTGGCTAATTTTTGGCATAATTCTTTAGCTTTTTTTTTAGCAGTAGTTTTAACAAATTTAACAATTTCATCTCTTACAGCTTTAGGTATTTTTTCCCAAATTTTTTTAATTGCTTCAGGAAGATCTTTAATTCCTTGTAATTCAATATTTTCTTCAGCTAAGCATCTTTTTACTTCTTTTTCTAATTCTGGATATACTCCCATTATTTTTGATACAAGAAGTAAAATATTTTTATCTTGTGTGAATTGATTTACTGCATCAAGAATTGTTAATACATCTTTTTTGAGAACTTCACTTGAAACAAAACATTTAATCACTGGAATTGGTTGGGCTTGTAAATCTACTTGACTGGTGGCTAATGCAAGAATTGTTAAGATAATTATTGATTTCATTTTTTTATATATAATTTTTTTAGGGATTTAATAGATTTCGGAAACTCTTATTATTTTTTTTTTAATTTTTTTTGGTTTTTTTTATTTTTTTTTTTTGGTTAAAAGTTTTTTAGTTTTTTAAGATTAATGTTTAATTTAAGTTGGATGGCTTATATTTTTGAATAGTTATTTTATAAATTTAGGAATTCTTTTTTTTTTAGTTATTAATACTAATAATTGAATAGTAATATATGAAGATCAATGTATTTTTAATTATTTTTTTCTTCAGCTTTTTGATTTTCAAAAATATGTTTATATAAATAAAATATAGTTAGTTTAGTATTTTATTGGAAAATGATATTGAATAATCATTTTTTATAAATTTTGTTTGAAATAAAATTAATTATATGCTGATTAAAAATTTAATTAAATATCTATAACTGTCTATTCTAAAGTTTAAATTTATATTTTCCCATTATATTCTATTGTAAATTATATATAAGGGTATTTTAAAAAGAAAAATACCAAAAAGTTTATAAATATCTTTATCAAATTTAGTTTCATAATTTATATGCAATGGTAATGAAAATTACTATTATAAATTGATATTTCATATAATCATTTGAATTTAATTTTCAAATCAATCCCTTTTTTTTCCTTAAATCATAAACTATTTTAAAAAGAATTCATAAATTGAATTTTTTATTATTATTTTCTATTCAATTATTTAAATATAATAAGTTAATTTAAATTTTACAATGTAAGCTTTATCTATTACTTTTTTTAAAAATTTTTTTATTTCATTAAAAATAAATAAAAGTGAATAAAATTTTAATATTAATTTTTTATCTTTCTTTTTTCAATTAATTCTATTATTTTAAATGAAAAAATTATTAAAAAAATATTAAAATTTATTTGTTGATGATTGAAATATATTTATAGTATTAACATTAAAATTAGGAAAAAAATGTTATATTCATTATCTTTTATGTACTTTTTTTTTGTTATTTGTACCCTCTTTAAATTCTTTTTTTTTATTTCATTTATTTTCTTATTTATTTCAAGAATATTCTATCTTCTCTTTATTTTTCTTCTTTTAATTATCTTCTCTCTCTTTTATTGTTTTTTCTTTTCTATTATTTTTTTCCTTTTTTTTATTTATTTTTTTTTAATAAAATTCACTGTTTATAGCATATTTTTATTTTAAATTATAACTTTAAATTTTTATTATTTCTAAAATTTCTATGAATAAGAACAAATCATCTTTTTCTTTTTCTCTAAAATATTTTTTTATTTAAATTTCTCCATTAATTTTCAATTTCTTCTATAAATCATTTCTCTTTAAAATATCTTTTCTTCATTTATTATTATTGATAAATTATTAATTTTTTTATTTGGATTAAAATTTGTTTATAAAACTATATTTAAAAATAGGAATAAATAATTGTTTTTCTAATTGTGTTTAAAAATTAAAAGAATCAATAATAAAAAAAGGAAGTAAATTTTCAGAAATTATTTAAATTTTGCAGGGTTTTATTATTTTGTATTGTATATTTAATTAACGGAAAATTATTTCCTAAATTTTCTAAATTTTTTTTTTTTGGTTTTCATAATTTTTAATATTTTTCTTTGTTTATAATAATAATATTATGATTTATGCTATTTTTTATCATAATGATTAATATTTTATTTATTAAAAAGTAATAAACGTTTAATTTTAATATTCTAAAGATAAGAAATGTGCGTTTCATATTTTATCTTCCCTAATTTCTTGGGATTTAATCTCTTTTTCTGATTAATATTTCATAAATTGAAACAATTAAAAATATATAAATTAAAAACAGAAAAATAAATGGAAAATTAAATTTAATTCAATTTTAAAAGGATTAAAACGATATATTTTATTTTAATTTATATAAATGTATTATTAATGTCTTATTTATAAATAAAATCTTTTTAAAAGGAATTTAAATATTTATTTTGTATTAACGCACAAAGAATCTAAAATAGACGAAAAAAATAATATTATTTTTCAATTAATTAACAGAAAAGAACATGTATAAAAATAAGCAATAAAATATTTTCTCATATTTTTCTCAAAAACATAAAAATTTATAAAACAATTAATATTCTCTTAAATACTTTTAAAACAAGTATATTTAAATATAATCTAAAACTAAAAATTAATCTTACAAACAGTTTAAAAATCTATTTATCAAATTTCAAAAATAGCCTTTTTAAATTATTGACTTTAGAAAATATTAAGAAAAAATTTAATTTTCTAATAAAATGTTAAAAGAAAATCTAAAACCTAATGAAATTACAGAAGAAATCAAGCAACATTTAGAAAAAAAATATAATATAAAAATTAAAAAAAAATTAGGTGGTGGGACTTTTGGTGATGTATACCACGTATTAATCAGTAATAATATTTCTTTTGCTTTAAAAATTTATAAACCAATAAACATTTCTCCCAATGAAAATTATTCAGATGCACAAGAACAAAAAATAAAAGACGAAATTAGATTTTCTTTAAATTTAAAATCACAAAATATTATTTTAGGATTAAAAAGTGGAGAAAATAAAATCAATAATCAAAAAGTTTTTGTTTTATTTATGGAGAAAGCCAAATTTGTTGATCTTAATTTATTTATTTATAATTATATAAATTATAATTTTCTTGAAATAAAAAATAAAACAAATGAATTTCCCTGGTTATACAATTTTTCAGAGGAAACAATAAAATTTTTTGCATATCAAATAATCAAAATATTTGAATTTTTAGATTTAAATTTATTAGTTCATTTTGATATAAAACCAGGAAATTTACTTTTAGGTGATAATTTTACAATAAAATTAAGTGATTTCTCAGTTACAAAACAAATATTAAATGAACATAAAAAATCAATTTTACAAAATGGAACTTATCAATTTATGCCACCTGAATATTATAATAAATCAAAAGAAGTATTAACTTCAAATGTAAGAACTATAGATTATTTTGCATTTGGATGTATTTTATTTAGTATGATTGCTAGAAAAGATTTAATCACAGACATTAAAGATGAAGAAGGAAAAATAATAAAAGCAAATAAAATAGATGTTATAAATTTTATAAATGAAGGGAAAAGTGTAATTAATAATTTAAATTATAGTTCTGGATTAAAAAAATTAGCCAGTGATTTAATTAATGTTGAACCAGAAAATAGACCTACAATAAAAGAATTAGTTGATAATAAATGGGTGAACGAAGATTATGATTTAATTAGAAAAATAAAAAATATAAATTACAATCAAAATTTAAAAATTTTTATCGAATTACAAAAATGTACTTTTTGTTTAAAGGTAAATAGAAAAAGAAAAAAATATATTTTTTAAATTTATAAATTTTTAATTTATTGTAACTTCATTAAAATGGTTTTTCTAAATTATGTTTCAAAGTTTTATCATTAAAATTATTTTTTATTATTAAAAAGATTAAAGATAATTATAGGTAATTTGAATATTATTTAATTGTATCAATATATTATTAATACAAAAATTGTTGTGAATCAAATAAGTTTTCAAAGAAGATATTATTTTATCTATATGTCATATAAAGTCAAAATTTATTTTTATATTTATTTTTTTAACATTTAGTAATATAAGAAAAAAGATATTATTATTTAAATAAATATTTGTAATAAAATAATAAATAAACAATATATAATTAAAAATGTGTTGAAAAAATAATAATTTAATTTATAACTTTAAGATATTATAAATTAATATATAAAAACAAAAAAAAAAGTAAAAAATTAAAGGATGATAAATTAAAAGATCAATTTAAAAAATTTCTACTCAGATTAAATAAAAAATCGATAAAATAATTATCAAAAAATAATAAGAATATATTTTAAAATAAATTAATTGTTTATTCAAAAACTAATTATCATATTCCCCAAATATAAACAAATAATTGAATCTCAATTTTAGAGATTCATATTAAAAATTTAATTGATTTAAGATAAAAAACAATAAAGATTTTTTATTTATTGTTTTTATAAAATAAATTATATATAATAAAGTTAAGAAGTAATTATACTTTATTTGTGCTCTGAAAAATATGATTTGTTAAAAAATAATTATTAATTTGTTTTAATTTATTTATTCTCAATTATTATTTTAAATGTTAAAATTTTTTTTAATTTTTCCATTTATATCATCAAAACTTCTTTTTGTTCATTTACATTTCCGTCATGGGACAAGAGGTCCATGTGATCATTTAGATACAAACAATAAAGATCTTTTAGGAATACATTGGGAAACTTTGGGAGAATTACATTCAGTTGGAATAAGACAAAGTTATATATTAGGATATTTAAATCATTTAAAATATAAAAATTTTATAAATGATTATTTTGACCCAAGAGAAATTTATATAATTAGTACAGATTTCAATAGAACGATAAATTCTGCTTTATCATTTATGCATGGAATGTTTAATAAAGGTTTAATCTTAAAGAATAATCAAATAAAAAATGCTGTTCCTCCTTTAAATTTATCTAATGAAACTTTAAATGAAATTAAGAATTTAGGAAATTTTGCTTTACCTAATCAAATTCAATCTTTTCCTATTCATATTTTTAATACTCTTGACCATTTTACTTTATTATATGAATCAATTGGTGGATGTAAAGGTATTAAAAACATTAGAGAACAAATAAATTCTCAAAAATTCATTTATGATTTATCAATTAATTTTAATAATACTTATGGGGAAAAATTATTAAAGTTTTTAAAAAAAGAAAATGAATTTAATTTATTTACAAATTTTAATTATATTCTTGTATTTTGTGATCATTTTATTTCTGATAAAATAACAATGAAAGATATAAATAGAATAAATGAATTAAAAAATTATAATATAGATTTTAATGAATTTACAAAAACATGTAATAATATTTTACAGACTCAATTATTTAATGTTACGTTTGGAAATGAAATTATAATTAAAATGTCACAAAGTCCCTCAATGAGACAATTAATAAAATATTTTGAAGGAAGAATAAATTTAAATGAAAAAAACAATTCTAATTTATTAGATTATGATTATCCTAAATTTGTAATTTATTCTGCACATGATTCTACAATAGCTGGGATTGAAAAATTTATGAATTTAGTTTTTGGTTCTAAATTAATTAATCCTGTACATTCTTCTAATTTATATTTTGAATTACATTTTGAGAATAATAAATATATTGTTAAATATATTATTAATGATGAGATTACTGAAGAATTTGAATTTGATGTTTTTAAAAAAAAAATTGATAAATATTTATGGAGTGACAAAGAAATAGAAGATTTTTGTCAATTTTCTTATAAAAAAGTTAAAGATGGAAGTTACTATTTATATTATGAAAATATATTATTTAATATTATCATTTTTTTGATTTTGGTTGTTTTCTCTTTAGGAATATTAATTCTTTATTTTAAGTCTAAGAATAATTATAAGAAGAAATAATTGTTCCAAATATTTAATAAAAAATTTTATTATTTACTAAATATAATATATTGTATTATCAATTTTTAATATAAAAAAATTTTAAATCCTATTAAAGTATACTTCTTAATATTTTTTATCAGATGAAAAAAATAAACATAATTTTCAAATGTTTAAAATAATTTTTGTAAGTGCAAATCCAATAAAAAATTTTTCAAATTTTTTTGAGGATAAATCATAGACTTTAAGTTAATAAAATAACTTTTGATTGACTTAATTTGATCAATATAATAAAACAATATTAATAGTATATGTGTTTGAACAAGGAAAATTAATAAATAATTTCATTGCTAAAACCTATAAATTGCAAAAGTTAGGGTTTTGATAATATTAATTATTGAAATGTTTACTAAGCATAAAATATTTATCATTATTTAATTATTATTCTTATTAAACTTAAATACTATTTTAAAGATATTTTTGCTTAATCATCGAAATTCTATATAATTAACAATTATTTTTTCTTTTATTCATTTATTTGATTTCATATTTTACTTTATTGCTATATTATTTTTAAAACAATAGCATTAATTAAAAATTATTTTTTACAAATAATAAAAATTAAAAACTCATTTTCAAAAATAAAAAAATTACCTTATTTTTGTTTTCAATTCAATTAATAAAAAATTAATTTTAAATATTGTTAATATACATATATTATAATAATTACCATTAATTTCTTTTTTTATTTTAGTAAAAATTACATTAAAATATAAATCAAAAAGTAAAAAAATATCCTAAAAATAACAATGACATAAATAAATTCAAAAAACTTTATAAATCATCTTTGAGTAATTCTTCATACATTTTCCTAGTGAAAGGTTTAAATTCACTTCCAATTGGCATTCCTAATCTAATTCTTTCATCTTCAGTAGTATATTGCATATAATGTTCTTCCCATTTTTTCTCACAAATACCACATAAAAATTCAGAGCTAAATTTTTTGCATTTACATAATTTAACTTTACATTTTTTCATATTATTTACTTCATGTTCTTCATTAGAATGACCACATAAACATTTTCCTTTCCAATTATTATAATTAAAATATTTTTTATAAGCTTCTTTGTATAAATTAGTTTCTTCTGGTAATTTTGGAAAAAAAATAAATTCTTTACAAGAACATAAATTACACTTTGTATCATTTGATATTTTATTTATTTTTTTATGGTCATTAAATGAATGAGAACAAAAACAATAATGCTTAGAACCTATTTTAAAACATTCAATTTCTTCATCTTTTTCATTTATATTTACCCAAGAAGAATAAATTCCATTTTGTATTGATTCTTCACCTGCTATTCTTTCTATTAATATTAAATTTTTTGTTCCTTCTGTCAAACAATTATTATTTTTTATTTTCGTTATTGTATTATTAAATTTTTCATGTCTATGTAAAACTTGATATTTTTTTTTTTCTTTTTTCTTTATCTTTTATTAAACCTTCTTTAAATTTAATTATTTCATTTCTTTTCTCTTCTTCTTCATTTTGTTTTTTACGCTTTTCAAAATATTTCTTTTTAGCTTCATTCACTAAATTTTTTTCTTCAATTGTTAAACCCATTGAATTAAAAGTATTTTCTTGACCTGTTAAAAAATATTCTTTTGATAATCTTGTTTCATTTTTTATTCTTTCACTTTCTATATTTCTATATATTTGTTTAAATTTATAATATTGATCATTATTATTATCTCTAGACTTTTCTTTTTCATTTTGTTTTTGATTATACTCATTTTCTTCTATTATCATTTTTTTTTTTTCTGGTTTCATATATTTAGCAATTTTTCTTATTCTTCCTGAAAAAATATCATTTGAACTGAAATCTTTCAATACAAAACTTCTTATTCTTGATTTTTCAGAATTTTCTTCTTGAATTTTTATCTTAAATTTTGATTCTTTATTATTATTATTATCTGTTTGATTAAATATATTTGAAGAACTTGAAGAAATTATTTTTTTATGTTTATTTGGTTTTTCTGGAGTTTTATCATTTGTCTCAATTGTATTTAATCTATCAATTTTAAATAAATTTAAATCAGGATTGTTTTTTCTTAATTCCATTATTTCTGATAAAGTATGTTTATGATTGGAAATATTTTTTTTTGTTTCTTTTGGATTTGAATTTATTACTTGTTCATATTTAACTTCTTTTCTTCTAATATACATAAAGTTTATATGATTCATTTTTTTATAATTTAATTTCCTTTAAAAATAATTATGATTTATAATTATTCATTAAGCAATTAATGATTTTTGACTTTGATAATTTTTTTTATTACTCCTTAATATTTATTTTTCTTTAACAAAGTTAAAAAATGGAAAATATTCATAATAAATTAAATCAAACTAATATTAAATTGAAAATTAAAAATATTTCTGATTTACAATCTCAAAATATAAATTTAAAAGTATTTCCAATTTTAAATATAAATTCAAAAAAGAATTCAAATTTAAATGGAAAAATATATCTAAATACTAATATTAAAAAAACTTTTTCTTTAAATAACAAAAATTTAATAGAAAAATTATCAAAAGAAAATACATTATTAAGAAAAAGAATAGAAATTATTGAGGAAGAAAATAAAAAATTAAAAGAAGAAAACAGAGCATTAAGGGAAAAAAAGGAAGAAGAAGTTTTAAATAATTCTTTAAATAATAATAACTATAATACCATTGAAGAAATAAATAATACTAAAACATTGAATAATTATTCAATCAAATTTAATAATAATTTACTAACAACAGCATCAAGGTATTATATAAATTTAAGAAAAGCAACTTTATTAAAAGATTTTACTAATTCTATCAATCATGAACGTGCATATACAATTTCTAATTCTATTGAAACTACTAAAAATAATAATATTAAATTATTTAAAAAGTCAAGTTATTCTTTAAATAGAAATCAAATAAATATAACAAATTCTTTAGATAATGATTATGATATAAAATTTCAATTAAATAATATTCAAAAGAGAATTAAGAAACTTTTACACAAATATTCTAAATATGTAAAATAAAATTCATTGAAATTTATAAATATTCAAAAAAATCATAAAAAAAATAATTAAATATTAAATTATTTAAAAAGAATTATTAAAACATAAATTATCTTATAATCTCAGATACAATCAAGTAAAATATTATTTAAATAAATAAATAATCCAAAGAATTTGTTTAAAAAATGCATCAACTGAATGATTTATTTCATAACAGCTCCAACAACCCTAATAGACAATTATATTTTAAAAGATAGGCCAATTACTTTAATATATATGTTAATAGATAAAAAAAATTAAATATTTTTGTTGTAAATATAAATGTTTATTTTACAATTAGAAACTGTTTCCGTTTTTCAAATTTTATAAAAAATAATTAATTAATTATAAACTATGAACCACAATAATTGATGTTAAAATCAATATTATTTATATATCAAAGAATATTTATTAGTTTTATTTATATATCTTTTAATTTAAAAAATTATTTAATTATCTTAGAATTAATATTTTGTTTAGTATTTGTCCTTATTTTTTTAAAAATAATTTTAAATTGTAAATCCAAACAAAAAAAAATTAGTGAAATCCTCAAATTCATATCCTTATTATCATAATTTTTTGTGATATATTTATTTTTTATCAACAGGAATTATAAATATTTTCACTAGGAGAATTATTTATCATTGTTTTTTTTGATTCTTAAAGTGTATATTATTTTATATTGAGCTTCCATTTTTGAAAAACATTATGAAATAAATTTGTTTTAAGAAATTTTTTTTGATATTTTTTTATTATATAAGATTTTAATTATATAATCTTTTTTTTACATTATGTAATTTTTTTTATATTTTTCATTTCTCTAATATTCCTTTTTACTATCTTTAATTTAACATAGTTTTGATTTTCAGATATACATTCTTCTATATTAAGTTTCTTTTTTGGCGACAATTTATAATTTTTAATAAAAAAT
>JAEEGK010012069.1_pt1 | contig 19685 bp, 16 predicted proteins | sample 8958771 | NCBI WGS metagenome assembly JAEEGK01 (sample SAMN16246547, study PRJNA631951) | gut metagenome | biome: gut microbiome; feature: rumen; material: SC-attached | host: Bos | place: Iran: Karaj | collected 2018-10
TTATAGCTTCAACTTTATCTAAATCACATTTCTTAACAAGATTCATTCTCCCAAATTTCCTAGTATCATGATATCTTAAATCAATATTATCCTCAAAAGTAATTATTACATGTTCATGTTTATTTATATCTTCATCATGATTTTTAATAAAGTATTTACCTTCCATTCTCAAATGACTTAATAAATAATAATCACCTAAATCAAATAATAACCATTTACCAATTCTATCTATATCTTTAATGGATTTACCAACCAAAGTAGTTTTAAATTCTTCAATTGGACTTTCAATAATCCTAGTATATAATACTTTAACATCTTTTATTTTTTTATTAAGTATATTTTTCTTTAACGTTTTTCTAACTGTTTCAACTTCTGCAATCTCCGGCATAACCATCACCATCATTATTTTAACAAATAAAAAAAAGAGAGTAAACTCTCAATTATTATCTTAATATATATGGATCTGTTATTGTTCCACTACCACTAACAATGTATTCACTAGAATTTAAGAAAAATACTGGGCGAACAGAATACAAATTAGTTTCTTCTCCAGAATAAGATATAGCCCATCTAGCACCAAAGTCCCAATTTAATGGACCATAAATATAAATAGCGCCAAAGTTATTTTTCACAACTGTCCATTCATTTAAACCTAGAAAAATCCAGCTTGTTCTACAAGTATTTGCATCAATTTTATCAGAACAATTATTATTTCCTGGCAAACCATAATAAAAATCGTGCAAATACAATAAACCTATTTTAGCATTAATAGAATTAGTAAGTGATAATTCAGTATTAGCCATACTTTGAGCAGTTTGTCTAGATTCTAAAACATTACCATATTTCCAATTCGTAGTAAGAATTTTATTACGCCATACATCATTAGGAATATAATTTTCGTTTTCTAAAAAATAACTTCCGTTTAAATCGATAAATAAATCACTTTCTGGCCATATACCACCAGTTGTTGAACTCCAATTATGAGTAACTAATGATGTATTTTTTAATAATTTCATTTGACCATTTGAATTGATTCCAACTATACGATACATATAATTATCTACATTACTAGTACATGTATTTTTATCATAAGTCCCAAAACATATATAATTATTCACATTATGGGTTGCGTCTTGTACTCCTTGATATCTATACAAACCAGCAACCAATTCACTACTTAATCCATCTGCAGAATTAACAATTAATGAATGACCTGAACCAACGCTGCTTATTGTTTCATATAATTCATCCAAAGCACTTTGAACATCAGTTGAACTAGAAACAGCATTACCATTATTATATGTTATTTCACTACTTTGAATTGATTCTGCTACAACAATAGTTGTACCACAAATAACAGCCCCTAAAATAAAGAATAATATACAATCTTTTAAATTTCTTTTTTGTTTCATATAATCACCTTAACTTAATAGATATGGATCTGTTATTGTTCCACTACCACTTGCTATTCTTTCACTAGCACTTATATAAAAAACTGGCCTAATATTTACACCATTTGATAAATAAAGATCAGTTGCAACAGAACCACCACTAATCAACATCCAACCAAAATTAGAGTCCTTGCTATTTAACATCCATTCCCAACCAGTAGAATTATTACTATCATTTTTTGATATATGTATCCAACTTTGATTAGAATAACTTGGTTCAACCATTGTATTTGCATAATCATGTAAACTAATAATTCCTATTTTTCCAGTTACAACTGGCAGTGCTAATTCTCTTTCACTGATTGTTGCAGCTGTAGAATTGGTTATATATCCAGAATGCCAACTAGACATTTCAATTTTATTAGACCAACCAACAGGAATATAATTGGTATTTTCTAAGAAATAATAACCATTTAATTTGTTATATAAAGTACAACTTCCCCATAATGTACCATCTTTGTCATTCCAAACACTACTACCTATCGAAGTCATTTTTATTACCTTTAGTTGTCCCTCAGGTGCTATACCAATTATCCTATACATAAAATTATTCTGATTTGAAAGACAACTATTCTTGTCAGTAGTTCCAAAACAAATATAATTATCAACATTAGTATCGTTATTTTGAACACCTTGATAACGATATAACCCAGCTACTAAATTAGTACTAATCCCAGTAGGATTATGACTTAACAAAGAAAAACTTAAACTACTATGATCAACAATGGTAAAAAGCGTGTCTAATGCTTCCTGAACATCTGTTGATGATGTATTGCTATTACTATTGTCATATAAAACTTCATCACTATGAATAGTCTCAGCGATTGCTGAGACTACAAAACATACTATAATACCTAATATAAATCCAAATGCTACTTTTTTCATAGCAGTTACCAACTATCTAAGAATAAATGGATCACTTAATGTACCAGTTCCACTAGCTATTCTTTGAGTTGCAGTTAAATAAAATACTGGACGAACTGATTCTGGATCATTAACTGCTGCAGTTTCCATTGTTAATAAATCTGTATGTAATCTCCATGCTTGGTTATTCATTAAATAATAAGTGTATCTAGTCATAGTCCATTCATATGCTGAATTTGGTGCACTATTATCATTCTCAATACGATTCAAATAAAGCCAACTTAGACTTCTATCAGATACAGCATAAATATAATCATGAAGATATAATAAACCAACTTTAGCACTAACACTATCACTAAATCCTAGTTCTGTTGTAGCTATTTGAGCAGCTGTTGCATTAGTATTTGATAAATCTCCATACTTCCAACTTACTGTTGCTATCCTATCGCTCCATCCACTTGGTACATAATTACTATTTGTTAAGAAATAACTGCCATTTAATCCAGTATATAATTCTGAATCTGGCCATTCTATATCTTCAGTTTTATTAGTATTCCATACATATGCAGTATTTAAGGCTTCTTTCTTAACTAATTTCATTTTATTATTTGAATCTATTCCTATGATTCTATACATGTATTTATCTGTATCTCCAGTACATGTACTCTTATTTGTTGTTCCAAAACAAATGTAATTATCTGCTACTGTTCCTTGATATCTTTTTAATCCTGCTACATAATCACTTGTCATTCCAGGTTTTAATACACTATATAACTCATCTATTGCACATTGACTTTCTTCACAATTTGTATATGTTGGATTACTATATTCAAGTTGCGCTGCCCATAACGTTACTCTACTCTTCTTTAAATTAAACTTTATTCCATTATATAATACATTTATTGGATCACCATTTTCTGTTTCAGTTGCATGTCTTGTCTTACTACTTATATTATTAAATGATTCACTTATTGTTGCTATACATCTTGTCATGTTACAACTTATACTTACATTATTTATTGTTAGTTCACTAGCATCTAATGAATATGTATACATCTCTTCTGCAGTTGCTACTGCTCTATTTTCATTTCCACTTGCTAATGTTGTCGTTGGTACTCCATTATTCTTTCTATCTATATATGTATTATAATCGGCTTGTGTTGTCATTACTTGAGGAGTTCCATCTAATTCTAAGGTATATAATCTTAAATCTACTCCCAAGTTTCTTATATCTATACTATATGTTGTACTTGTTTCATCTCCTGTTAAATATCCTACTGTATAGATTGTAAACATATCATCATCATTTAAATCTTTTGTTGGTTCTATTACTGATTCTACTGATCCACATGGTTCTCCATCACATTCTTGTTCTGTTACTTGTGGTATACTATTCATACTATTCTTTTGTAATACTAATTGTGCTGTTACTTCTTTTCCTGTATTATCATTTTGATTGACATCCAAATTTATTACTGTTATTACTACTCTCCAATTTTCTATTGCTGCAGTATTATTATTGGCTATTATTTCATGATTATTTAATAATGCTACCGGTCCTTGTACTCCTGTTATGTCATAGCCTGTTACTCCCTTTATTGTCTTTTGTTCTCCTAAACTTGGACATGTTACTAGTTGATTATTACTATCAAATACTTGAACCATTAATTCTGGATCTTCATTGGTATTTGTACTACTATATACTATTCCATTATTTATTATATTTAAATACATATAATAATGATCTGTTGCTGCTCCAGTACTATTATTTGGTGTTAATGTTGCTGTTGCTGTTGCTTCCCCACTTTTATTATTTCCACCACTGACAAAATCCGCTTGGGTTACATGAAATGAAATATCCTGATTTATAGCAAATGTTAATAAATCTGTTGTATTACTTGTTACTGTTGCATTTGTACTAGTTGTACCACCAGATTGAGCCGCAAAGAAAGCATATGTTGCTCCAATCAACGTTAACAATATTGTTATTATTGCTATTAATGTTAATAATTTATTCTTTTTATTTTCCATATTATTCCTTCCTTTCTAACTTAATATATATGGATCTGTTATTGTTCCTGAACCACTGGCTATTTTTACACTTGCTTTCAAGAAGAATACTGGACGGACATTACAATTTGCTGATGGATTATAGTTATTCCAAAGTTCTCCACTATTATTTATTGCCCATGGTCCGTTTTGATGTCTAGTAATTGTCCACTCTAAACTGTTATTTGGTGCTCCAGTATCATTTTTTGATATATGAATCCAACTGGATTTACAAGTACTTCCAGATGATGAACAATTATTTCCACCTACCAGTCCATAATAATAATCACTTAATCCAAGTAAACCAATTTTATTAATTACAAAACTACTGGATTCTTCCAAACTAGATAATTCGGAAGCTGATAAATTAGCATTAGTTATCAAAGGATAATTCCATATACCTTCTGCTATTTTGCTACTCCAAGTATCATCTGGTACATATGTTATATTTGTCAAAAAATAACTGCCATTTAAATTATTATATAAAGTTGAATCTTTCCAATCAACCATATAGACGCTTGAATGCCATTGATATGCGGTATTCAAAGCTTCTTTTTTTATTAATTTCATCTGACCATTTGTATTTATACCTATAATACGATACATGTACTTATCAGTATCACTAGTACAAGTGTTTTTATTAATTGTTCCAAAACAAATGTAATTATTTACATTTGTTCCTTGATATCGATATAAACCACCAACCAGTTCATTGCTTAATCCAGGTGGATTATGTGTTAATAATGAAAAAGCCAAACTATTGTGATCAATAATGTTATACATATCATCTAAAACATCTTGAACATTATCATAACTTGTTTTACTATTTGAATTATCATAGAGCACTTCTTCACTTTGGATAGATTCTGCAAGTACTACTGTAAAACTACAGAAGATGATACCTAACAAAAAGCCAAAGATATTTCTTTTAACAAACCTCAGTGTTTTTCTCATACTATCCACCTAGTATAATTATAAACTATATATATAAAATAGTAAATAAAAAATATACATTTTTCAATGTATACTCTTTATTTTGCTTCATACCAGTTTATACCAGTATCTATTTCAACTTTTAATGGCACACTTAAGTTATATACTTGTTCCATTTCTTCTTTTATAATTGCCTTTATTTTATCTAGTTCACTATTTTTAGCATCCACTATTATTTCATCATGAACTTGTAATAATATTTTACTTTCAATATTTTCTTTCTTAAATCTATTATAAACATTAATCATAGCCATTTTCATAATATCAGCACTAGTACCTTGAATTGGTGTATTCATAGCCATTCTTTCTCCCATTTGACGTATCATATAATTAGTATTAGTAAGTTCTTCTAATACTCTTTTACGTCCAAAAAGAGTGGTTACATAACCCTTTTCTTTAGCATATGCAACAATACTCTCTGTCCATTCTTTAACTTCAGGATATAATGCAAAATATTTTTTTATAAATTCTTCTGCTTCTTTATTCGAAATATTTAAGTTTTCTCCTAAACCAAAACCACTAATACCATAAACTATACCAAATATTACGGCTTTAGCAGTTCTTCTCATAACTTTAGTAACATTTTCTATAGGTACTCCAAAAATATCACTAGCTACTTTACTATGAATATCTTCTCCATCTTGAAAAGCCTTAATTAATGCAGGACATTTAGTTATATGAGCAAGTATTCTAAGTTCGATTTGTGAATAATCAGCACTAAGTAAACAATCATACTCTGGCACAAAAGCTTTTCTAATCTTTCTTCCTAATTCTTCTCTAACAGGTATATTTTGCAAATTAGGATCCGTTGATGAAAGTCTACCAGTTCTCGTTAATGTTTGTTTATATATAGTATGTATTTTACTATCATCTAAAATATAATTTTCTAATCCTTGAATATAGGTACTATTTAATTTAGCTAAAGCTCTATATTCTAATATTTTCTCTGCTATAGGATAATCTTTTGCCAAGTGTTCCAATACTTTAACATCAGTTTTATAACCAGTTTTATTTTTCTTTCCCTTACCTAATTGTAATTTATCAAATAATACTTCTCCAAGTTGTTTAGGACTACCTATATTAAATTTAACACCTGCTAAATTATATATTTCTTGTTCTACTAATTCTAATTTTACTTCAATTTCACTACCCATATCATCAAGTACAGATTTTAATACTTTAATACCATTAATCTCCATACTTGCTAATACTTTTGTTAAAGGCATTTCAATATCATAAAATAACATATTATTATTTTCATCAGCTAATTTAGAAGAAAAATCATCTTTTATATCATATATAAATCTACTTTTCTTAACTATTTCAATAATATCTTTAAAATCATTCTTTTTTATATTTTCATAAAAAGCAATATTTTTATTAAATTGATTAGCTAAGTAAGCAATATCATCTTTTATATTGTAATTAAGTAAATAAGCAGCTACCATTAAATCAAAATTACATTTTAAATCTACTTTAGTATTACATAATATCTTTTTAATATCATAAGTAATTATATTTTTATCCTTTATATCATTTAATACCTTTATTACGTTATCTTTATTAACAAAATAATTCTTTTCTTTAGTACTTATACTTAATCCAATAATATTAGCAATATGATAATTATCATTATCTAATTCTAAATATATAGCAATATCATTATCCTTTATTACATTACCATTATCTATTTCTTCATATCCAAGTTCACTTACATCTTTTTTTAATGGTATATCTTTTATAAAAGAAAAGAATTCTAAATCTTGATACATATTTTGTAATGCTAAAACATTAGGACCAATATATTCTAAATCATCAAGTTTAATATCTATAGGTACTTCCCTATATATAGTAGCAATTTCTTTACTCATAAAAGCACTATCTTTATCATTAACTAATTTTTCTTTGGTAGCACCCTTTATTTCATCAATATGATCATATAGGTTTTCTATAGATTCATATTGTTGTAATAACTTTAAAGCTGTTTTTTCCCCAATACCTTTAACTCCTGGAATATTATCTGATGCATCCCCCATTAAAGCTTTTAAATCAATCATTCTAATCGGTTCAATTCCATAATCTTTAACAAATGTATCATGATTATATCTAATATATCCTGTTTGTTTTAAAAGTTTTACCTCAGTTTCATCAGTTATTAATTGTAATAAATCTTTATCTGAAGAAATAATAACACTCGCAAATTCAGGATCACTTTCACTCATTTTAGCAATAGTACCAATTAAATCATCAGCTTCAAATGGTTCTAATTCAAAATGTTTAATTCCCATACTATCTAGTAATTCCCTAGCTATAGGCATTTGCATTTTTAACTCTTTGGGAGTTTCAATTCTCCCATCTTTATAAAAATCATATTTATCTTTTCGAAAATTCTTACCAATATCAAATAAAACAGCCATATAAGTAGGATTTTCTTCATTAATAATCTTATTAATCATTGATGTAAAACCAAACAAGGCATTAGTTGGCATACCTTTTGAATTTTTCATCATATTCCCACTATAGGCTGTTGCATAATAAGAACGGAACATTAAATTATTACCATCAACTAATATTAACTTTTTCATATACTCTCCCCATTCTTATTTAAGTATATCATAAAATATTAACTTTTGATTAATTTAAGTTTCATACCCTTATCAATACTATTCTTTTTTATTATGTCAATTGCAGTACTTAAATATTCATTTATAGTACTCTCTGGTATATTTAGCATTCTACTTATCTCTGAAACGCTATAAATAGTACCATCATATAAACCAATTCTTAATTCAATTAATCTTTGCATATCTTTACTTAAACCAGCAAATGACAAAACTACCTCACTTTTTATTTCTGGATTTTTTTGATAAACTTTCTTCATTTGTGATTTAGCATTATAAAGATTACTTGATTCTTTACTATCCAAAGCTACGTTACTAATAAATTTACTAATAGCTTGATATCTCTTAGAACTAAATGATAAATTTGATAAAAAGTTTAATAATTCTTTACTACTACAATTGATATCTTTTAATAATAATTGGGTTTTGTCAGTGTCAGGTAATTCTGTAATATTAATTGAGCTCTTATTTCTTTGTTTCATATTAATCCAAATTTTTAATATTATAACTTCTTCATCACTAATTAAAATACCATCAATTATTTTAGTTAAAATATCATATATTTTAGTACTTTGATCTAAAGTATAATAAATTAACATTAATTCACTTTCAGTAATACCTAAATTACTTAATATTATTAATAAATAAGAATCATTAGTATTATACTTTTTAGTATTCTTACTACTTTTTAAATCTGCACACCAACGATCAAATATATTTTTTTCAGTATATGATAATGTTTCTTGATTCATTCTTTTCATCAAAATACCATATATTTTTGAACTCTTATCCATATTATCTAATATTTCTTGAAATTCACTAGTAGTTCTATTTATTAATCCCGCCAATTTATCGATAGAAAAGTGTGATTTACTATTTCTTATTTTAGTTACATTTCTTTTTAAAATATTTATAAGTTTTAACCAATCTTGATATTCTACTGAATTTAATAAGTAAAAATCTGCACATTTGTCAAAATTTTCCCCAAATAATTTAATAATTAATTCTTTATACTTAGGATTAACTTTATCCAATACAGTTATTATTTCTTCCATAGTAAAATCAAATATTTCAAATATTGTTTTACCATTAATAACAATATCTCTAGTATTTAACCCATTAATAATATTCATAACAATTTCTTTTTCTTTATCATTTAAAACACTAATATTTACAATACCATCTAAATTTTTTCCAAATACTATTCTTAATATTTTTAAACTTGGTGATGATTCCCCTAATTTTTGGACAATTTCTTCAATGGGCATATTAACAAATTCTGATAGTAATCCTTCTTTTAGTGTAGTTAAATAATTATTACTATATATTGGACGATAATTAGGATTATTTAACATTTTTTTAATTTTATTTATTACCGACATAATCTTATTATTTTGATTTATATCCGTAGAAATAAAATCATCAAACGTTTCTCCATACTTGGCTTTTAGAGTTTCAATATCTTCATCAGATAGGTATTTTAATTTGGACATAATTGTTGCACGATCAAATCCTTCTAATTGTTCCCAGAATGTTTTATATTTTTTATTTACTGGTTCTTCAACTACTATTCCTTCTCTTTTTCTTTTCTTATTAATTAACTTATCCCTTATCTGACGAACTCTTTCCCTAGTTACATTTATTTCTTTTCCTACAGCATCTAAGGTATGAGGTTCTTCAAATCTTGGATCTTTTCCATCTGATATACCAAATAACATTCTTATAACAAATTCTTCTTTAGGCTTTAATTCACTTAAAAATTTCTTAGTGAATTCTTCAGCAAATAGTTTTTCATCATAATCAACTTCATCAGCAACAAATTCATACATTTCTGATGAATCTTCATTAGAATCATTTCTTACCGGTTGATCTAAAGATATTGGGGGTTCAAATGATTTTTTTATAAAATCAACTTTATCCTCAGGTATAGACAAGGCTTTGCTTATTTCTAAAGGACTTGGTTCACGGGAATATAATTTAACAAAATCGTCGATAAATCCTTTAATTTGAGTATGACGTTCATGTTGATGAACAGGAATTCTAACAGGTCTTGAAGTGTCTGCAATACAACGATTAATGGCTTGTCTTATCCACCAAGTTGCATAAGTAGAAAAAGAATAGGACTTTTCCGGGTTAAACTTTTCTAAAGCAGTCATTAATCCAATACTACCTTCTTGGATTAAGTCTAGTATATCAACATCTCTACCTCTAAATTTTGAAGCAATAGGAATAGTTAAACATAAATTACTTTCAATTATCAACTTACGTAATCTTTTGGCTTTTTCTTCATACTTTTTAGCCATTTCTGGATCCTTAGTTACTTTAGATAACTTCTTATATTCCTTATAACTAACTATTCTTTCATGATTCTTTTCAAAATCTTGTAAACTTTGTATTTCTCTAATATAAAGTCTAGTAGAATCAGATAAATTGCCATCATAACTTACTTCTTGAGCATATTTTTTTATTGTATCACCAACATCTAAACGATTGTTAATGATTGCATAATTATATATAATATCAAATAATTTACCACTTGAAAAATCTTTTTCAATATCATCTTCTGTCCATATTTCTCTTTTGGAAAGTAAACTATCTAATTGTTGGGCAATCATAGGACATCTATTAACTAAATTTTGAAGAATAACTGGATTTATTTCCAATTCATAATTATCCATTAAAGAAATTACTTCATTAAATGAGTGTTCATTAGCATAACAAATAAACCATTCAATGTCATAATTACTCCATGATTTTTTAATATCAGCCTTAATATGGGCTTCAATTTTGTTTATATCACGCGAATAAGTACTCATTAACCCATTATAATAAGCACTATCACTATTAAATACTTTATAAAAATCCATTAAGTTTTCTATACTATCCATACAATCCCCCGATTTAATATTTTAACATAATTTTTATATTTTTCAATAATATTTATTAAGGTGATTAATGTGTTTATCCATCTTATCAATTTACTTAAAAGTATGATATTTTTTACAGGTAGTTATTCCAATAATATATTTCCAGAACCACTATCAGATAAAGAAGAAGAAAAATGTATAAATGATATGTTAAATGGTAGTATAGATGCTCGAAATAAGTTAATAGAACATAACTTAAGATTAGTAGCTCATATAGTAAAAAAATTTGATCCTAAAGGTTCATTAACGGATGATTTAATAAGTATTGGAACAATTGGTTTAATAAAAGGTATTGACACCTATAAAGATAATAAAAAGACTAAAATAACTACCTATGCTGCTAGATGTATTCAAAATGAAATATTAATGTATTATCGTAGTAATAAGAAAAATGGTATTACAGTTAGTTTAAATGATACTATTGGTCATGATAAAGATGGTAATGAAATTAGTTTAATTGATGTAATAAAAGATGATAAAATAGATTTATTTAATGAATTAAATATAAAAAATAATATAGAATTACTAAATAAATATTTAAAACTATTAAATAAAAGAGAAAAAGAAATTATAACTAAAAGATATGGACTTTATAATACTAAGGAAATGACTCAAAAAGAAATAGCAGATACTATGCATATATCTAGAAGTTATGTATCTAGAATAGAAAAAAGGGCTTTAACTAAAATATGGACTGAATTTGTTAAGAATAAAAATATAGAATAAAAAAACTAGTATAAACTAGTTAATTTAATATATATGGATCTGTTATGGTACCGCTGCCACTTGCTATTCTTTCTCCAGATCTTAGATAGAAGACCGGGCGAACCGAATACGTAAGAGTCATGTTGTTGCTGTACACGTTGCCGCTCGAACCCACAAACCACGCAAGGCTGGTGTTACTGCGCGATATGGTCCATTCATCAGTATTTGGTGGATTTGTATCGTTTTTTGATAAGTGTATCCATGAATTTTTTGAATAGGTTGGGGTTGCTAAAGCATAAGCATAATCATGTAGGTACCATAATCCTATTTTGGCATTGACTGTTTCTGCTCCTAGTTCTGTACTAGCCATTGTTGCTGCATTCATATTTGCATCTGTGAATGTAGCGTAATGCCAGTCACTTGCTACTATTCGATTACTCCAACTACTATCGGGAACATATGTTGTGTTTGTTAAGAAATAACTGCCATTTAAATTGGTATATAATTCACTATGTGCCCAGTCTACTCCATAACCTGAATTCCATTTATAATAGTTTGGTAATGTTTCTTTTTTTATTAATTTCATTTTACCACTGATATCAAACCCTATAATACGATACATATATTTGTCAGTATCACTAGTACATGTATTTTTATTAGTGGTTCCAAAACAGATATAATTATTAACACTAGTTCCTTGATAACGATATAGACCTGCGACTAATTCATCACTTATAGATTCATCTATGTGTCCTATTAATCTATATCCACTATTATCATGTACTACTTTATCATATAAATCATCTATAGCACCCTTTACATCGGTTGCACTTGATGTACTTATTGTATTATCATATAATACTTCATTACTATTTATTGTATCAGCAATAACAACAATACTTACGGTTAAAACTATTCCTGTTAATAAACCAAATATATATTTTTTCATATAGCCCCCTAACTTAGTATATAAGGATCTGCTAAAGTTCCTGAACCACTGGCTATTGATTGGGATGATGTTAAATAAAACACAGGATGAACTGGAGACTCATATGAAACAGTCCCTATCCCAGAATTATTAAGAGTAACCATGGACACACCACCATATGGATATAAATAATAAACTGTGTAATAACTATCACTTTTACCATACTTTGTAATTAAATGCTCTTTATCAAAATGTAGCCAACTAGCCTTATATGTGTTTGAATTACATTCTATCAAACCACAATTAGAGTAAAAATAATCGTGTGCATACATAATACCAATCTTAGCATCAACACTATTACTAAAACCATTTTCAACATTATATATTGATGAATAATTAATACTTTTAGTTTCACCATATTTCCAATTGGTAATTGCAATTCTATTTTCCCACCCATTTGGAACAAGTTGGGTATTTAAATAATAATTATTTGAACTATCCAAACCATTTAATCTTTTGAACAATTCAGAATTACTCCATGGTTCATTAGAATACACATTTGGATCCCATTTATAATTACCAATAGAAGTATATTTTATTAATTTTAATTGACCACTTTCATTAATCCCCATTATGCGATACATATAATTATCAATGGTTCCAGTACAAGTATTCTTATCAGTAGTACCAAAACAAATATAATTATTCGGATTCGTTCCTTGATAACGATATAGACCACCAAGTAAATTGGTACTAATACCAACTGGATTATGTATTAATAGTGAACAACCAGTTCCACTATGATTTACGGCATTAAAAAGACTATCTATAGCACCTTGTACATTTGTTGATGATGAATTACTATTACTATTATCATAAAGAACTTCATTACTATTTATGGTATCAGCAACAACATAAGTTATTAAACATAGTATAATTCCAAATATAGTTCCTAATATAAACTTTTTCATATAGCCTCCTAACTTAATATATATGGATCAGTTATTGTACCGGAGCCACTTGCTATAGTTTGAGATGAATTTAAAAAGAAAACTGGACGAACCCATAATTCAGCTCTCATAGTATTAGTTCCACGAGTTGGACTATTTACAATATACCAAGGATCACAATCGGTAGCGCGCGTTATAGTCCTATCAGAGCCTGAAGAACTATGTAACCATGATTTGTTAGAATATTCAGGAATTGCCAAGGAATTAGCATAATCATGTAAATACATTAATCCAATTTTAGCAGATACTGTTGAAGCATTTAACTCACGTTCTGTTATAGTATTTATGTCTAGATCCTCCGAAGTATAATAATGCCAATCACTATAAACAATCCTATTTCTCCAATTATTGTCTGGTATATAATCTACATTATTCAGATAATAATTACCATTTAAACCTGCGTATAATTCACTACTTGGCCACTCTACTCTTAAGTTAGAATCCCATTTATATTGTGTGTTTAATGGTTCTTTCTTTATTAGTTTCATTTGACCATTTGTATTTATACCAATAATACGATACATATAAACAGCTGCATTTTCTACGCAAGTATCCTTATCAATAGTACCAAAACATATATAATTATCTACGTTATTATTTTCATCTTGAATACCCTGATAACGGTATAACCCCCCGATTAATGCCGTACTTAACCCTGTTGTATTACCAACTACTAATTTATATCCAGAACCAACTTTAGCAACTGTATTATATAAACCATCTAAGGCATCTTGAACATTATCAACATTAGAATTAATGTTACTGTTATCATATAATACTTCATTACTATTTATTGTATCAGCAATAACTGAAGTAATATAACCTAGGATAAAACCGATAACTAATAATAAAAGTGGTTTCTTTACTAGTTTCTTCATGACAATCCTCCTATTATATTTATATTTTAACTTATATTAAGTTATAATTCAATAAAAAAACGACTATTAATGTCGCTTTCTTGTTCTTGGTAAATCATCAACTAATCTAATACCCACCTGATAATAAATTGAATCATCTTTTGATATATGTCTCATTCTAACATAATTAATTGTATGACAATTAAATTCTAATGCTTCTCTTAACAAAAATATAAATTTTTCTTTACTCATATAAGATAAATGAGGAATTAATTCTCCACGATAGACACCAAGTCTAGTTATCTTAAACTCGCCATCCTTAAATTCAGCATTAAAATCAGTTATATCAGATATTTTTTCTAAATAATCACTTATGATTTGAACTGCTTTAGAATGAGTTATATTAAAATTTGTATTATTATAACTACTCATTAATATGAATCAATATTTATTTTAACCCTTTTCATACCATGAATATAGGCAAATGCTTGAATCATAGTACGAATAGCGCTAGCATTCTTTCCGTTTCTACCAATTACATATTTCATTTCATCATCAGGTACAATTATTTCAATAATCTTTGTATCTTCATCAGATTCAAATGATTCTACTTTAACTAAATCTGGATCTTTAACCAAACTTTTTACTAAAAAATCGGTATATTCAACTATATTCATAATTATTTACCCTTTTTAACTTTACTTTTAGCGTATTCTGCCATAATACCTTCACTTTTAAATAAGTTTTTAACAGTATCAGTTGGTTGAGCTCCATTATTTAACCATTTTAATGCTAATTCTTTGTCAATCTTAATTGATGCAGGATTATCAATTGGATTATAAGTTCCAATTGTTTCAATGAATCTACCATCTCTAGGATATCTTGAATCAGCAGCAACTATACGATAAAAAGGTCTTTGTTTTGCTCCCATTCTTTTTAATCTTAATTTTACAGCCATTTTCTCTTCCTCCTTTAATAACTATACTTAATTTAGCATAATAATAGACATAAGTCAACAAAAATTTGTTGACTTAGTCAAGTTCTAAATTACCAGTATATAAATTGTAATATTCGCCCTTCTCTTTTAATAAATCTTCATGGCAACCCCTTTCGATTATTTCACCATGTTCCATGACCATAATAGCTTTAGCATTTTCAATTGTTGATAAACGATGGGCAATAACTAAAACTGTTCTACCTTCCATCAATTTATCCATGCCATCCTGTACTATTTTTTCTGTTCTGGTATCAATTGATGATGTAGCTTCATCTAAAATCATTACTGGTGGATTAAGTAGTGCACATCTAGCAATAGCAATCAATTGTCTTTGTCCTTGAGATAAATTAGCTCCATTTCCAGTAATAACTGTATCATAACCATCAGGTAATCTTCTAATAAAGCCATCAGCATTAGCAAGTTTAGCAGCTTTAATACAATCTTCATCAGTAGCATCAGTATTACCATAACGAATATTATCCATAATAGTACCAGTCCAAAGATTGGTATCTTGTAAAACCATTCCTAATGATTTTCTTAAATCATCCTTATTAATATCTTTAATATCAATACCATCATAAGTTATAGTACCTCGATCTATATCATAAAATCTATTTAGTAAATTAGATATAGTTGTTTTACCTGCTCCAGTTGAACCAACAAAAGCTATTTTTTGACCAGGTTTCGCAAATAAACTAATGTCATGAATTACTTCTTTACCAGGTACATAACTAAAATAAACATTATTAAATCTTACATCACCTTTTAATTCAATTAATTCACTATTATTTTTCCAAGCCCAATGTCCTGTCCACTTTTTAGTTTCAATTAATTTACCCTTTTCTTTTTTAACATTTACTAATACTATATGACCATTATTTTCTTCAACCTTTTCATCCATTATCTCAAAAATACGACCGGCTCCAGCAATTGCCATAATAATAGAATTGAATTGACTAGTTATAGTCATTATTGGTCTTGTAAAACTATGAGTTAGAGATAAGAATGATGCTATTGCTCCGATTGTAAAAGCATCAGTTTTAATAGCAATAAAACCACCTACTAAAGCAATAATTACATATAGAATATGACCTACATTATTTGTTACTGGTCCAATCATACTACCATACCCATTAGCTTTAGAGGCATTATTAAATAATTCATTATTTAATTTTATAAATTCTTCTTTACTTGCTTCTTCATGATTAAATACTTTTATTACTTTTACTCCATCAATCATTTCTTCAATATAACCATCAAGATTACCTAAAGCCGCTTGATGCTTAGCAAAATAACTACCACTTTTTTCAGCAATTTTTTTAGCTAAATTAAACATTACAAATATACCTACTATAACAAGTAACGTTAATGGTATATTAAGTATTAACATTGAAATAAATATTGATACAATGGAAAATAATGAATTAATGGTCATTGGTAATGATTGACCAATCATTTGATCAAGGGTATCAGTATCATTAGTATATCTACTCATGATATCCCCATGCTTATTTTGATCAAAATAAGCAATTGGTAATGATTCCATATGATTAAACATATCATCCCTAATATCTTTTAATACTCCTTTAGAAATACCAATCATTATTCTATTATATAAATAAGTACATATAATACCTCCGATATAAATACATACCATGATACTTAAAAAGTTTATTAATGGTGTCCAAGTATTCATGGTACCATCAGCTAAAGGGGTAATATAATCATCAATTAATGTTTTTAAAAACATTTGAGCAACAACTTGAACAATAGCACTAATAAGAATACATATAATAACTATTAAATAACGATATTTATATTTCATCATATATTTAAGTAATCTTTTAAAAGCATCCTTATTTAGTTTACCTTTTGGAGCTCTAGCTCCACCAAATCTAGCCATTATTTATCCCCCTTTCTTTCCCTTTTATATACCTCTTGGTATATCTTATTATTTTTAAGTAAATTATCTGGAGTATCGAATCCTACTACTTTACCATTATCTAATACTATAACTCGATCAGCGCTTTCAATACTAGCTATTCTTTGAGCAATAATTAATTTAGTAACTTCCGGAATATAATTTTTAAATCCTTCCCTAATTAAAGCATCAGTTTTAACATCAACAGCACTAGTTGAATCATCAAGTATTAATATTTTAGGTTGTTTAAGTAAAGCTCTAGCTATACATAATCTTTGTCTTTGACCACCAGATACGTTAGTACCTCCTTGTTCAATATGATATTCATACTTATCAGGAAGTTCATTTATAAATCTATCAGCTTGAGCTATTTTACAAACAGCTTCAATTTCTTCTAAAGTGGCATCTTTCTTACCCCAACGCATATTATCAATAATTGAACCAGAGAATAAGACATTTTTTTGTAAAACTACGGCTACATTATCCCTAAGTACTTGTAAATCATAGTCTCTGACATCAACACCCCCAACTAAAATAGAACCCATCGTTACATCATATAAACGACTAATTAAGTTAACAAGTGTTGATTTAGAACTACCAGTACCACCAATAATACCAATAGTTTCTCCAGATTTAATACTAATATTAACATCCTTTAAACTTAGTTTATTTTTATTTTTAGCATAACTAAATGATACATTATCAAATACTATACTACCATCTTTAACCTTCTTAACCGTTTTCTCTTTATTACAAATATCAGGTTGTTCTACCAAAATTTCTTGAATTCTTTTAGCTCCAGTATAAGCAATAGTACACATAACATAAATCATTGCCAGCATCATTAAACTAGATAGAATTGATCCAGTATAAGATATTAAACTAGTAAGTTCACCAGTTGTAAGAGTACCATTAACTATAAAATGAGCACCAAACCAAGATATTAATATAATACATGTATACATACTAAATTGCATAACTGGAGAGTTAAATATAACTACTTTTTCAGCTTTAGTAAACCTATCATAGATTAATTTAGATATTCTAGAAAATTTCTTTTTTTCATAATCTTCTTTAACAAATGATTTAACTACCCTAATTCCTCGTACATTTTCTTGAACAACATTATTTAATTCATCATAAGTTTTAAATACTTTTTCAAATCTTGGATGAGCCTTCTTACTAATTATAAACAAAGTAAGACCTAATACTGGAATAGCAAATGCAAATATAATAGCCATCTTATAATTAATATAAATTGCCATAATAAGTGAAAATAATAGCATTAACGGTGCTCTTAAAGCCGTTCTAATAATCATCATATAAGCCATTTGAACATTAGCAACATCTGTAGTAAGTCTAGTTACAATACTTGATGAAGAAAACTTATCAATATTGGCAAATGAAAATTCTTGAACTTTAAAATACATATCTTGTCTTAAGTTTTTGGCAAAACCAGCACTAGCTTTGGCAGAATAAAGACTAGATAAAGAACCACCTACTAAAGAAAGCATAGCAACCCCTAGTAATACTAAACCACAGATAACTAAAACATGTTGGTCCCCAGCTTTAATTCCTTTATCAATTAAATAAGCCATAACAAAAGGAATTATTACTTCCATAATAACTTCAATAGTTATAAAAACCCCTGATAATATAGATTCTTTTTTATATTCTCTAATACTTTTTGCTAATAATTTAATCATGTAATCACCTTCGCTATACCATTTTAACATATATAATTAATTTAAAAAAGTATGAATTAACATACTTTACTCTTTTAAATAATCTTCATTGACATTTATTTCATCAGTATCCATTGTATCAAATATTTCTTCATAATCATCTTCATCTTCTTCAACACTTATTTTAACCTTTGTATCTCCAACTATTTCAACTCCCATTTCTTTATCAATATCCAAAGTTATTTTACCATCATTAATATTTACATTATCTACAGTTGGTTGTTTTAAACACCTAACTATTATATCTGTTGCATCATCAATATTATAACTATCTTTTAAAGGAATACTCATTTTATCATTATAACTAAATCTTTTATTTGTTACAGCTGTTTTCTTATCAGTATCATAGGCATACCAAACATTTACATCATAAGAACCATTAACTACTACTTGATTATTACTAGATTTTACTCCTGAAAATGAATGATTAATAACCCAACATCCAAGTACTGTATTTGGTATTTCTTCAGGTTCTATACTCCATGAATCTTTACTAGTTTTCTTGGCTTTACCAATAACAGCCTTAGTTACTATTTCTTTAAAACTAGACAAATAAACCACCTTCCTATTAGAATATATGCAAAATAAAAAAAAGAATGTCTAACTTTCGTTAGACA
>JAEEGK010012071.1_pt1 | contig 19682 bp, 19 predicted proteins | sample 8958771 | NCBI WGS metagenome assembly JAEEGK01 (sample SAMN16246547, study PRJNA631951) | gut metagenome | biome: gut microbiome; feature: rumen; material: SC-attached | host: Bos | place: Iran: Karaj | collected 2018-10
AAGAAGTTTTTTCCGTCCGGTGGTTTCAGACCGGGATGTTCAAGACGTGAACCGTCTTTCCCGAAGAATTTGAACTCATAACCCAACTCCTTCATGATGGAAGCAAACTGCTTTTCCGTTCTGGACATCTTGATCGCGTAATCGATATCTTCACGGATCGTGCCCCTGACTGTTGTCTTGCCCTGACGTTGCATCATCCACTCATCGTAGGATCTGCCTTTCTTGGTAGACGGGTCTTCGACAACATGGAGCTTTGCTTCTTTGCACAGCCTGTCGCTTACAGCTCGCATCTGTCTGTAATCAGCTTTGGTGCGACGATACTTCAGGCCATCGATAAAGGATACGGAGTTTACTACAAAATGATTGTGCAGATGACCCGTATTAAGGTGAGTGGCAATAACGACTTCAAATCTGTCGCCCCATAACTCTTGAGCAAGTTCGACTCCGATCTTATGTGCCGTTTCTGCAGAGATCTCACCATCACCTTCTTTGAAAGCCTGATATCCGTGATAGGCGAGTCTGCCGTCGGTCTTACCCCAGTAGCGTTTTGTGCTTAGGAATTCTTCAACGGCAGTATCAGGGGAGCAGTTTATTCCGGTGACGTACATCATCTGGTCTGTCTTATCACCATTGCTGGCATAATCGATAACATCACCGACAGCTTTGCGGGCATTGATTGCTTCCTGACTGAGTTCCGGTCGTTCAATTGTTTTCTCGGGATTAACGATATAGGTAATAGTATTATCTATATGATGCGTTACAGCCCATATTGATGTTACGGCCATTACTTATCTCCTTTCCCCGGTCTGAAGGTTTGGTACAGCATGTTGATGACACCGGTGATGTTTTCAGCACACCGTTCCAACTCGAGCGGATGAGCGATACCCAGACCATTGAGTTTTCTTAAGACCTGATTGAGGTTACTTCCGATACGTTTTATCTCCCGTATCAGCTCACCAAATTCGACGGGAGGAGCTGCCATGACCTTTTCGCCTACGAGAGATCTTCTGGCATATTCACTTAAGCTGAGTCCCGATTTATCCGCATTATTTTTGATGGATTCATACTCGCTCGAGGTTACTCTGAAGTGGATTTGAACTGTCTTTTCGGCTGGCATATTTGGCTCCTTTCGTAGTGTCTTTTTCGTGGATAACGGAGCAGCAAGCAACGCGTTTGTGTACACAAACACATGAGAGCTTGTCAGGGGAGACCCTGAAACCCTGAGGAAAGCCTTCGGCTTTCTACTCTGTCGGACCTGCCGTGCTCTCTGTAGTTTGTTCCGTTGCGTCGCTTGTTGTCGGCTTTGCAAGAGGGGTCACGGAGCTCTTATTCGCCGTGACGGTTATATCGTTCATACAGACATTTATGGTGGAGTAATCACGATAGATGCGGTAAACGATATAGCCTCTCTTTGTTCTTCCTGAATTGACGTTATTGTCATTGAAGAGCAGACCCTCTTTGAAATAATCTTCAAACTCGGATCTGTATTCGCTTGATATGATCTCTTCGTTATCAAGATAAAACTCGATGTTTCTTTTAGTGATATCCTGCTCTTTATCAGACAGGTTAGTATAGGAAACACTTACTAAAAGATAGTGCATCGTTTCTCCATAATCCGTAGTTACGTCAAATGAATTGATTCCCGTAACACCGAACTCGAAATCCTCAGTCTTCCCGGGTGAACCGATCTGATAAGTTACCTGAGTCGATTCCGTGGGATTTGTTTGTTCCTTACTGAAGCATCCGGTAAATGATGCCATCGTGGTTAACATAAGCAGTATTGCTACTGCATTTTTGAACTTCTTCATCTTCTGATAGCCTCCTGTTTTTTAGTTTTGGGTTTTGAAAGTTGTATTTTTAGGAAGTCGTTATAGTCCTTACCCTCAGGCGGCGGACAATCTTTGACGACATAATTACTGCCAAGTATTTCCTTGATGCGGTTGGCTGCATTGCGTCCGGGTGCATCATTATCCAGATGGAGATATATGTGACTGATATCGGGATAATCCTTAAGCAATTGTTCAAGTGCCATTGGCAGCGCCTTGCCGCCAATACCACCAAGAGACAGATACGATTCTCTTCGCCAGTTCTCGCCGTTAAGTTTGACAAGCGTGGCATAGGACAAGAGATCCGGGGCTGATTCAAATACATGAATCGTCTTCGGACTTGATGCCTTTATCATCTTGAAAGAGAAATGCTTGTCGCTGCCTTTTACGTCACCTTTGTAACTGCCGTAAGTTGCTCTGACGGCACCATACTTGGGAGTGCCTTTTTTGTCATAGCCGACAAAGAGGACATTGCTGTATTTTGTGGTCTCGTATACGAGCTTATGGTCGATACACCAACTGATTATCTCGGGATCGATTCCTCGTTCCATAAGATATTGAGCAACGCGTGAAGTATTGTCGTTCACTTTCGGCATTACGAATTCCTTGGGTGGTTCTGCTTGTGGTTTTATCTGGGGTAAAGGCTCCGTTATGTTGCCGATGATCCTCTCGACAGCTTCTCGGAACGGAATGCCTTTTACCTTTATCAGATAATCCAGGGCAGACCTGCCACCGATACCTTGAGAGAACCAACACCACTTGCCGTTGTTTATGATGAGCGAATCGTGTTCCACCGTAGAATAAATATTCCCGGAAACGTGTTTAAGGTTCCGGGGATCGTAATAGGTAAGATATGTGAGCAAATCCATTTCTCTGGCACGAGCCAGATCTTCTTTGTTGATAGGTTTCATACAGTTCACTCCCTTCTTAACCAAGATATTTACGATGGGAGTTTTTAATTGTTGAATCCTTAATGACCGTGTACAGCAAGGTCGTAGAGATCTGCTGATGGCCGAGGACTCTCTGAACCTGCTCAATAGGCATGCCTTTTTCCAGTGCGGTCGTGGCCATTGTTCGGCGACAGCGATGCGGATGACACTTAGTGATGTTGCATCTTTCGCCTAAGCGCCTCATCATGATTTCCATGCCGCCTGTAGTTATACGGGTCGCAGGTTTTCTGATAGAAACGAAAAGGGCAGGGTTATCGTCCGTTCTTGTCGCGAGATATTCCTGAAGGTGTAGCTTTGTTTTGGCATCAAAGTATGTGATGCGTTCTTTATCACCTTTACCAAGAACCTTAACTTCGCGTTCTTCAAAGTTGACGTCATCACGGTTAAGCTTCACAAGCTCTCCGATACGCATTCCTGTTGAAAAGAGAAATTCGATAATCGCTAAATCGCGCTTGTATTTACAGCCGTCCCTGAGCTTTTCGAGTTCTTCATCAGAGTATGCCGGCTTAACTTTCTTGGTTATCTTGATCTTGTGGATCTTACGGAGCGGGCTCACGAAGATATAATCTTCTTCCTCAAGCCAATGGTATAAGCTTGAAAGGTTACGTCTTATCCCGTCTATAGTTGCTTTGCTGACAGCATGTTCGATACGGTATTCGGCAAGGTAGTTACGGATGTCTTCTGTTGTTACCGTACAGATATTCTTGTCGATCTTCTCCATCATCTTCTCGATAGTAAAACGGTAAAGCGACAAGGTCTTTTCGGATCTTCCTTCCAACCTCTTGGAGGCCAGAAAAATATCGAGGATCTCTTCTGAAGGTTTGAGAGATTCACCAAAGGAGCTCTCAACCATTATTTCCTCAAGAATGGTATTAAGCTTGACCATCTGGGTGTTATCAATGACCTTCGACATTTTATGAAGGATTGTATTTGCTTCTTCCTGTTTCATAGTTTTTCTCCTGATAGTCTGTTTTGGCATAAAGCCATGTAAGAGGAAGAACCCTTTCGGATTCTTCCCGCGCAATCAGGCTCTTACGGAGTTATTGCGTTTCTGACGATCTCTTTCGATACGCCTTCTTTGTTCTTTTTCAACCAGTTGGAGAATACTGATGTGCTTTAAAGCCAAGCACCTTGCGACTACATCGATAGCTTCTGCACCATAAGCCATGATCTCCTGCATATTCATTCCACGTTCGTTAAAATCGGCAAGGAACTGTTCGTCAAAGAGGACATCCTTGATGTTCTCAGCAGCCGTACCATTTACGGAAGTACAGTATCCGCTGATAACACCCGTAACTCTGTCATCTTCCCAGAGGAGTGTTCTTAAGTGCTCGACTTCCAAGAGTTCACCGGCACTGCAATCGGATAAGACCTTCATACAGTTATTGGTTGTCTCTTCGATATAGTTTTCGTAGGTCATCTTGCTCCGCCTTTCCTCTGCTGAACCCTGGCATTGTACTTAAGACCTGTCTCAAGTACCTTGGACTTTGCGTCGTAGTGATAGCACTGGCTGGCCAGGATATCGCGGGGCTCAAGAACTGTCTCATTGACGTTCTTGATCATCTTATTGAGGTCCTTAGCATTGGGCTTACCGTCATCCTTGATGAGGATAAACTCGTGAACAGAAGACGGAAGCATATAGAAGCTGCCACCAATTGTTTCAGCTGCCTTCTCAGCAAAATCGGGATATGCGGCAATAGACGCACCGTGGAATCCGCTCTTGTTGGTTGCGATATAGGTTACGATGCCTACTTCATCGGGAGAAGGAAGCTCCTCGGATTCAATGAGGGACTTGATCATGTCTCCGAGCGGAGTGAACACGATAGGTTCGTTTTCGAGGGAGTTCTTCTCCGCATCAGCAAAGAGCTGCGCCTCGTCGACTCCATACAACTCCATGAGCGGTCTGGTTACCACTACACAAGACCTGCCGTTCTCATCAGAGAAGTTATCCAGGTGAACGTTTACGACAAGAGCCATATCCTGAATCATCCTGTGCGGTGTCTCAGCAAGGACAGGAGAGTCACCCGGAATGAGTCTGAGGTAGGTGTTATCCTTGACCTGCTCATAATCGGAGATAAAGTTCTTTACATCGCCTTCCTTGGTCTTTACGACCTCGATGTTAGCTTCGATGGTGTTTACGATCTTATAGACCGCATGATCCATGCTCTCGCCGTTGTTAACGTCCCTGAAGATCTCCTTAAGTCTGAATGCCATAGACATCTTGGAGTCTCCAACAGAGACCATGAGCCTGTCGGTCATACCATCAGGGGAGTTGATCGAATTAAACTTCAAAGAGATGCCGTCAAGTTCTCTGTCTTCGACCTCTTTAGTAACGAGATCCATAAGGTTGCTCTTGAATTCTTCAAAATCCATGTTTGTACCGTCCTTTCTTATACGTCGAGCTTTGTCTTTTCAAGCTCTTTTCTTAACCCGGTGATGCCGGAACCGCTCTCAGCTTTGCCTCCGTGAGAAGACGAAGCGCCTCTGTCTTTTCTGCTCATTGCGCACGCATAAGCGAAAAGCCTTACGCTTTTGCCGTCGTTTGAAGCTAACTCAGGCTCAAGCATTGTGATTTCATCTGATGCCATATCAGATACCTCCTTGAATTTTTATTTGCCCTTTTCGGGCATGTAAAAACCTGCATTTCCGCATCACTGGAAAGCAGGTTCTGAATAAGCCTTAACCAACCTTTACGGTTATGTGTAAGCTCTCTTCGGTGATCGTAGTTACGCTCCGCATCTGTATTGCTCCAAAGGCAATACCTGTTCTTGCGTTGTTGATCTCTCCGGCATAATTGCCCAAACGCTTAACGGTCTTGCTTGCTTCCTTAGGAGTTTTGGCAATCCAGTAGCCGGAATCGTCACTGCAGATAGGGACGCCCGATTTGCGCAAGTTGTTTACGTATGTGCGGACTGTTCTCGGACAAATATCGAAATGCTTCTCCAGCTTTTTGCTGTGAACCGCATTTTCCTGACCAATGTGCTTTGCTTTAAGGTAGTCGTAGAGTTTCTGTTCTTTAGTCATAAGAATTCTCCTTTGTCAGTTATCAGGGACACAGATCACTATGAATTCCGTGTTCTTCGCCCTGTAGATTTTTTTGTTGTACGGGTCTTGGCCATAGCCGCATGTTGCAAGACATAAGTGTTCAGAATCAAAAAGATCCGCACTTAAGTACGGATCGATAGCTGAGTCTTTGACATAAACGGTGTCGTATATCTTGTAGGTGTGTCTGATACCATCAGTAGTTGTGACGATAACTTCCTCACCGATATGCTTTTCGAGTTTCTGAAGTTGCCAGAATATGGTTTTGCTCTGCCTCATCCTATGACCGAAAAGCGTACAATTACCGGCTTCACCGATATTGCAGGTCTGAGGAAATCTCCCGACACCGAAGCGCAGGGCAGTAGCGGAGCAGGAATCCCATATGGGCTCCTTAACATCTATACAAGGAATCTCGAGCATTCCAATCAGAGTGATCGTTTCGTGTTTGGAAGATAGCTCTCCCATTTCACGAAGAAGCTCATCAAGAGAAGTATCATCTTCGCCTGATTCACCATCGACTGCGAGGAAGTCAGATACAGGGACCTCAAAAGAGACTTTTTCATCTCCGCCATCCTCGATAACGCTTTCAACAGTTTTGATTGCTTCCTTTGAAACAGACTGTCTTGCGTGGTTCTTGATCCATCCGATACAAGAAAATGCCAGGCCAAGCAAAAAAAGGACCACCAATACCGTTTTTACGATGATCCTTAAAGTTTTGCTGTCTCTCATAAAGCCTCCTTTAATGGAAAAGCCCCGTGAGCTTTATACCCACGGGGCCGCGAATCGTTACCTTCAGCAGGAGAGCTTCTTTTTACGTCTGATAAGAAGAGACGCTACAAGAGTTGATAAGGAAAGGAGTGCTGCGCCGAACTTCATATAAGTCGGCATTACCTCGCCTGTAGAAGGTCTGAAGTGGATAGTTACTGTCTGACCGTCATCGTTGAGGTCTTCGTGTGAACCGATAAGGATACCGGTCTCGACATCGAAAACCTTCTCGAAAACGACGATCTTATCACCTTCGGAAAGGCCCTCAGAGGAGAACGTGATCTTAACTTCAACAGATCCTTCGGAAGACTTCGGTGTGAACTCGAGCATTGCGATAACGGGTGTGCCGTTTCTTGTTATTTGAGTACCGTCTGTCTTGTAAAGAGCTGCTTCAGCGCGATATGTTCTTCCGGGTTCAAGCCCCTTATATGAGAGCTTGTCGGTGATGGTGATATTCCTTACTTCCTTTGATCCAAGGTAGATTGCCTTGTTGCCGCCGATTGTTGCAGTAGTGCCGATCTTAGGAACGTAAACGGTCTGTTCGACGTCGTTCAGATCGTAGTGAATACCGCAATATCTTTCGCTGTTTTCAGGCTTAACCTTCTCAGCTGCAACGAGTGTCTTACCCGTTACAAGCTCGATCTCAACTGTGAAAGGAACATCGACAGTTCCGTCAGTAGTCTCAGGAACAAAGATGACTGAATTGGTTATCGGTTTTCCTTCGGAATTATTGATAACTTCACCGGTTGCCTTGTCATAAAGAGTGCCTTCCATGACATAAGACTTACCGACAGTGAGTCCTTCGAACTTAACGGTATCAACGAGTGTGATCGTCTTTCTGAGAGCAACGATGTGAGTCTTTGTCTCAGTATCCGTCAGAGTCGTCTTAACGATAGGATTGAAGTTCAGGAACTCACCACGGATACCGTCTTCAGGCTTCCAGTCAATGTTATCGACTGTAGCGTGTGTTGCGGATGTCGTGATCTCGAAGGCATAAGTGTTAGGATCTTCGATATAGTACTCGGGAGCGATTGTTTCCTTGATATAGTACTTGCCGATATCAAGTCCTCTGTACTCATATCTCTGCTTTTCGGTATTTTCTGTGAGTTTACCGACAACCACCTTACATTCGTCGTCCTTATAGATGGTGAACTCGGCACCGGAGAGGAACTCATTCTTGTCATTTACCTTATGGACATAGACTGTGCCTGTCTGGTTGCGGAACTTGAATTCCTTAATGCCGACCTTGAAATCAGCTGCTGTCGTATCCTTGCCTCTGATAGTGAATGCTTCACAAGTGTTCTCAGTTGTGAACGTGCCGTCAGGCTTTACAAAGAAGTATCCGGCAGGAGCCTTTACCTCGACGATAAAGTATCTGTTGCCGAATTCCTTGCTGCCATCGTTGAAGTGGAGCACGCCGTTGGACTCGTAAACACCCTTAGATGTTTCGACCATGACGCATTCCTTAAGTTCACCGTCATCTATGAGCTTGTTCTTGTTGGCATCAATCCAGGCTTCTGCCTTCTTATCGTCCTTATCCCAAACACCGTTGTCGTTGGAGTCAACAAATACTGCAAACTCAGCGTCTGAGAGGGGCTCGTTTGTCTCGTTGTCGACCTTTGTGACCTTTACAGGCTCAGCGTAAGGAGTGTTGGCAGGATGTGCTTCGAAGTTGATAGCATCGTTTACCTCAAAGGCGATATCAGGAGCTGTTAAGTAGTAGCCGTTGACGGTAGCAACTTCTCTGAGGATATACTTTCCTGCAGGGATGTCCTTGAAGACTACATTGCCGTCATCGTCTGTATCGACCATTACCTGATAAGATCCCATCTCATCCTTATCAAGAGCACCATTGCCGTTCGTATCTTTGTAGAGATAGAACGTGAGATGGATATCCTCGGGGTGATCGCCTGCTGTGGTGATTACTTTCTTTGTCCAGGCATCGTATTTCTTAACGAAGACATCGATGGATATCTTGTTATAAACGAGTACGCCCGGGACATCGACACCGAAGAGCGCAACATTATCACGAATGACAGGAGTTGCGTTTGTGCCACCTTCAGAGGAAGCGTGAACGAGCTTGCCGTCAGCAGTATTGGAATCACTGTTGACCCAGGAAGCTGCCCAGCCTGCGGACTGGATCTCAACGATCTCGTACCAACCTTCAGGAATCTTCGAAAGACTTGCCATACCGGAACCCTTTGAAGTGCGGACTGTTACGGTATCAAGGAGATACTTGTCAGTGAACACACCAATATTCTTGGCTTCAGCATCGTTGCCTCTGTAGTAGATAGCGAACTTGAAGTCACGATCGATCGTAGCAGTCTGCTCAACCTTGCGGATCTCAAGCGATGCCTCGATCCTTGTGTTGGTTATGCTCTGGGAGATAACTGCTGTCTCGTTGTTGGAAGCGTGGAAGCTCTTTTCGAAAGAAACGATCTTACCGCTCTTATCCTTAACGGCCTTAAATCCCTCAGGAACCATATAAGTGTAAGGCACATTGTCATTGCCGTTAGCGTAGAAGGTCTTGGGAACGTATTCTCTGACGATATAATCGCCTTCAGGGAGCTTCAATGTTTGGAGACCATTACGATTCTCGGATACACCGTTATACTCCCAATTGAAGTTATATGTTCCTTTGCCCTTGCTGGTAGTGCAAGAGCCTTCAGCAACTCTAATGAGTTCCTTGTTGTCAGTTACGTAGAAGAGATCAGCCTTGATAGTGGAAACATCGCCGGCGACAGTAACTGTCTTGGTCATGTTGAACCACTGGACGTGCTCATCGTTTGTGATATCACCGAAAGCGAACACTTTACCGTCTTCCTTAAGAACGAAAGCCTTGTAATAACTTGTGGTATCAGCCTTCTGGTCAAGGGCCCAACCTGAGTTGTTGGTTGAGATAATCTCGACCTTCTTGCCGTCCAAAGACTCAAGATATGCTCTGTTCCAGACTTCCTCGATCCTATAGTTACCGAGAGGAAGGTGCTTTACTTCATTGATACCGACACGGCAGTCATCGACGCCGTAACCGGTCGAAGCGAGTTTTGTCCACTCGATATTACCCTTGGAATCGACCTTGCCTGAAGCGACGAGGACGTTCTTATCTGTGTTGTACAGATAAAATGTGACCTTTGTCCTGTCGAACGTATCATCAACGGGGATTGCCTTGTTGATCGTGATATCACCGTACTCAACGTTGTTTTTAATGACATCGACGAAAGTTGTGTTGTCGTTAAGAGTTACCTTCTTGGAGAAGTATTTGCCGTCGGCACTTCTTGTCCATCCGGAAGGAGTTGTATAGGAATACTCGATAGAAGTATTTCCGAAAACTGTCTTGGGGATGAACTCTCTGACCTCATAGGAAATCTTTGTCTTGCCTGCATTGTAAACAGCAAGCTCGAGCTCATAAGTCGGAGTATCCGTAAGGATAATGCCGAGATTGTCAGCCATGCGGAGACCCTCAAGAGTGTATCTCCAGCGGACTCTGCCGTCCTTCTCTGATACGCCGGTAGCAATGAGCGTATTATCCGTTGTGTTGCGGAGCTCGAAAGTATAGATGCCATCGATATCCTTTACGATCTCGTTGTCATCCATCTCCTTTGTGAGGGAATAGTAGCCGTTGATCGTAGTCTCATCGAGCGTGATCTTCAGAAGATCGTAGTCGGAGCCGGACTTATCCAGCTTGTGTGAGAAGTAGTTATAGCCGCTGGAAGCAGCACCTTCAACTCCAAATGTTCTTGAAGCATTTCCATCAGACCCCTGATAGATACGCACGCGGAAAACCTGAGTATTAAGCTCATAACCTGCAGGTGCACTGATTTCATAAATACGATATGTGCCGAGAGGGAGCATAAAATCGTTATCAAGTATCTCAGAATCGTAGAGATCCTTGAAGTAGGTCTTGTTTGAACCGCCTGTGGCAGTAAGTCCGGCAAGGTACTCAAGGGACACACGCTGTGTTTTGCCGTTAAGAGCAAACTCAAATACCGTAGTGGGAGTGCCCGATACAGCAGTATCGAATGCGATGCTCTGACCATAGAACTCAAGCCTGAACTTTGCATTGTTGAAGTCAGCTGTTGTATGCTGACCTTCTGTGGAAACCTTGTCCAAGTTGAAAGAGAACGGGTCGACAACAGGAGTATCAGTCATGGGGATTGTAAATACATTGCTCTTTACGCTTATCTTGTTGGAATCACCCGTTGAAAGATTCGTTACTGTTATGTCAGCAGTAATAGAACTGCCAGTTACGATCTTATAGATGTCGTTATCAAGCTCGAAGCCGCTGCCAGCTGCTGTTTCTTTTAAGTAGTAGGTTGTGTTGGCCTTGATCTTGTACTTAGTGCTTGTCTTGCCGCTTGCATCAATTGAAAATGTTGCAAGGGAGCCGGAAAGACCTTCACTCTCTGAATAAGCGCTATAGAGAGTATAAGTTGTGCCGTTAAGACTGTAGCAAGAATTGCTGTTTGTCAGAACGGAATAGCCGTCTGTAACGCTCTTTGTTACCGTTACAGATGACTCTTCAACGAAATCCTCAATGTGGAGAACGAGAATACGGTCATTGCCTGAACTGTCTTCGTTGACGGTTACACCTGACTTCTTTGACTTGCCTGCAGTATAAGCAGAACCTCTGGCCTGCCAGAAGTAGGTGCTTGAACCTGCATAGATAGCAGCGTGATGCCAATAGCCGTCACTACTCTTTCCAAAGAAAACAAGGTCGCCCTTTTTAACGCCAAGATCACTGAGAGAATGAGTAGACATCTTTACGCCTGCGGAACTCGGGCTTCCGATACCGTGAAGTGAGAGCCAGGAAGTACAACCTGTAGAACCCGTTGTGGTATAGAGTCTCCAAGGCTTTTCTCCCTTACAGCTTCCGCTGAAGTAGACATAACCGCCGGATTCGCGAAGTTTGCTGATCTTCTTAAGAGCCTGAGCATAAGCCAGGTGAGTATAAGTGATACAGTCAACTTTCTCACCGGAACCTCCTGAACCGGACTGCGCGTACTTGGCACCTGTCATGGCGTCAGCTGCATTTACGACAGCGTTCCTGAAGGCATCAGAGCTTGTATAGCCTGCAGCGATCATCTGTTCCTTGGTTACGAAGATATAAACACCGGCCTTCTTCTTGGTGAGGTTGACTTCAGCAAGATCTGTGTCGGAATCGTCGGTATCAGTAGGATCGTCAGGTGCGATTGTGCAGCTCGTTGCGACGTCACCGATGTTCTTCGCGATAAACTTACCGGCAAAGAGCGCGCTCGCCTGTGATGTTGAAGTTGCGGGAACGTAGTAGTTTACGCAAGATCCGTAGTTGGACGAAGAGTACTTGAAGCCGTCAGCCGTGATGGCACCAACAGTGATGACCCCTTCAATACCGGCAGGAAGATAAGCAGAAGCATCTGCATTATTGTTACCGGCAGAGGCAATTACTGTGATACCGCTTGCTTTTGCTTCCTTAACGAGCTCCTTGAAAGCATCGTATTCACCGTTGTCTCTTACGGACAGAGCCATAAGAATAACATCAACGTTCATACTCTGAGCCATTGTTACGGCTGCGCATATATCGGATACATTGCCCGTTCCGTCAGCACCGATTGCTTTGATCGAGATGATATAAGCATCGTCTGTCTCTGAAAGGATATAGTTTGTAATGTTTGTGCCATGTCCATGCTGGTCAGCAACATCATCGCCAATTACGGAATACTTCTCATTGGCAACATTGGAGCCTGTATCGATAACAGCAATCCTTGTTTTCGCATTCGGGTTGATCCCTGAATTTAAGATAAGCTCGATTCTGTCAGCACAAAGCTTAACTGCGCCGTCTTCGGCATATGTGATCTTATGAGCTTCGAAGTAGGATATCGCGCTGTTATAGGAATCCTTATCAGAAAAAGAGATAACATACGTACCATCGAAAGAAACGCCGGTCGCATTCTTAATAACATTCCTTATATCAGATGTTGTCTGAACGATAAGGCGGTTAGCAGATGACAGGTCTGAAACGATGTCACTGAAAGCTTTTGAATCTGTAGCATTAACGATGTTGACCGTTGATTTGGCCTCTGTCGGCTCTGAAGGAGCAGCAGTTTCTGTTGTTTCGGTCGTTTCGGAAGTTTCTGTGATACCAGTCTCTGATGTCTCAGGCACCGTCGTTTCTTCAGAAGCAGTAGTTTCCTCTGTCTCGGAAGTCTTCGTCTCAGTCGTTGTTTCGGAAGTCTCGGGAACGGTAGTCTCTTCGGATGCTTTTGTTTCCTCAGAAGATTCCGTGACGGTTTCCTCAATCACTGTTTCAGAAGGCTTCGTTTCAGATATCTCGTCAGCCATTACCGAAACTGTGGGGAACATCCCCTGCAGCACAAGTAAGGCTGAAAGAACTCCTGCAGAGATCTTGCTTGCAATTTTCTTCTGCATTTGTTTTTTTCCTCCTTGTTGGATTTTTGTTTGTGTTTTCGACTTTTAAGTTGAGCAAAAGAAAAGAGCCTCATTTCTGAAGCTCTTCTCATGCTCTTGAATTAAGTTGTTCTTACGAGAATTTCCTCTGTGAACCTGATACTATTTTGGAAGTATATCCGCCATAGTCCGGGTGTTCCGCCTCTATCGCATCCCACACCATTTGCTCGCCCTCGTTAGTTATGACCCATTTGCCGTTTTTATTTCTCTTACACGGAACCCCGTAAACATACCCGTGATAGCAGTTATCCTGACCTGCCCAGTATTCAACGTCCGCAATGCACTTTGTGTACTTGGGATCGTTTACCGGCTTAGGTGTAGGTGTGGGTTTTGGAGTTGATGTCGGAGCCTTAGTCGGAACAGGTGTTTCCGTAGGCTCAGGTGTCGGAGTTGCTGTAGGCTTGGGTGTTGCCGTTGGTTCCTTGGTCGGAACAGGAGTAGCGGTAGGCTTCGGCGTGTTGGTCGGAGCCTTTGTCGGTTTAGGTGTCGGGGTTGACGTAGCTTTGGGCTGCGTCTGATCCGAATTAACCCTTACGGGGTCAGTACTACGAACAGTCTGTCTTGTCTGTTGTGTTGATTCTTCAACCTCAATGGTTTTCGTAGTTTCCGAAACAACCGTGCTTTCTTCCGAATGCTCAATGTCTGCCTGGCTAAAAGAAGAAGTTGGCGTTGCCTCTTTACTTGATTCACTCATGAATGTTTCACTTGAAGATTCACTCGCAATTGAAGTTTCTTCTGTGCTGGCTGAGCTAAAAGAAAGAGCATTAGAATTGCTGCATCCGCTACAACCGGTCAATCCCATAACTATTGCGTAAATAAGCGCAATAAAAGCTAACTTAACTATCAGGCTGATAATCAGCTTAACTAGTGACTTCATATGGGCATCCCCCTTTCAAATGCTTGGCTAAAAAGAAAAGATGAACGATAGGCTTTACGCTGTAAGTTCGTCTATTCCGTATCCATTTGCCTGAATCTTAAAACACCAAGCGTAAAAAGAGAAATGTGCGATTTTCTGTTTGAACGTCGTATTAAGTTTCCTGATTGCAGTTAACTTAAGCATTTCCTTTTAGCTGGCTATAGATTAATAACTTGAAAGGGTTAGTTAGGGGTATGGGGGAAGGAAGGGAAGCGCTAATTAACACGCATACGCCTTATTAAGAAAGTCGCTTGCGTGAATAAGGATCATCTCGCGGACTGAGTCTTAGGCTTGAGCTTGTATGCTTCGACCATAGACTTCAGTGTCTTGTTATCAACGGTTCTTTCCTCCTTGGTCCAGCCGTCATCTTCAGAAGAAGGCTTGATGGATCTTGTAAGAGTAGTGGAACCGTCTGTGGGGAGCTTCGCCCAGAGTGTCTTGCTGCCGTAGTGATCGCTGTGGACCATCTTCACAGGAAGCACGAACTCTTCCCAGGCGTTTTTGTCCTCGGGGTCAGCGTTAGGGATCTTGATAGCAACCATATCCTTGCCGCTCTTTGAAGTAAAGGGCCTGGCAAGTTTGCGGGAGAACTTGATCGTAAGTGTCTCGACCGGCTGCTGCTCGGGTTCCTGTACCGCTGTGTTGTTGATTTCCTGGTTTTCCATTTGTGTTACCTAACCTTTCTTGGTTGATTTTGAGTTTGCGTTGGAACTTTCGTGCGATACTTCTGATAAAACTCCAGAGCCTGCAAAATATAGTCTCTGGTATCATCGTATGACACGTTCTCCGGAATAAACTTCCGAAGCTGGACATAGGGGATGTGGATCTTCTCTTTCTGGTTGGGTTTCTCTTCTTCCATGATGGACTCGATGACCGCATCAGTAAGACGCCCTTCTTCAGAGAACTTTCGCATCCTGATGGTCTGAGCATGCGATGGAGTGCAATCGCAGCCCTGTGCCTGTTCAAATACCATCTTCTGCTCGTCCTTAGAGAGATATGAGAGCTCGACTGCAGGTCTTAAGGCAATCTTTCCTTCATCGACCAGATCCAAGAGATCAGGGATAAGCTCCGTGAGACGGATATAGCGAAAAATGTTGGCCCTGCTTTCGCCGACATCATCAGCCATTACAGCCGCAGAACGCTTACTTGATAAATTGGTCTCCACTGGAGACCAATTTTTTTCTGGGCGGCCCGGAAGTCTCTTCATAGCCTCAAGACGCATCTTGTAAGAGAAGGCTTTCTCGCTGGGTAGGATCGTCGAACGCTGCAAATTTGACTCAACCATAAGAATTATTGCTTCGTCGCGGCTCATTTCACGAACATCTGCCTTTACATAAGAAAGACCTGCGATTTCGCAGGCCTTCTTTCTTCTGTGTCCGGAAACAATCTCGTATCGCCCGTCTTCTTTGGGTCTCAAGGTAATTGGGGTTATTAGCCCTCGGTCCTTGATGCTCTCAACGAGCTGATCCATATCTTCGTCAAGCCTCACCTTGAACGGGTGGTCAGGGAAGTCATCGATAAGCTCTATCGGGATATCGTAGATCTTCGGAAGACGTCCTTCCTTGATCTCTTTATCATCCTTGAAGAGGTCATCGTATGCCGTAAGGCCGAGATCTAACTTGGGCTTTTCTCTCAAGATTTGTCACCTCCCTCGAAAGGACGGCATAGGCATCTGCGACTTTACCTTTTGGATCGTGAATAAATATGCTTTCACCAACGTTCGGACATTCGGTCGCTCTTACCGATCTCGGGATCTCTATATTAAATACATTAATATTATTTCCCATTGCATCTCTCAGAGCACCGGTGATCTCCCTGGCATTGACAGTGCGGGAATCAACCATAGTCATCAGCACGCCGTCAATCTTAAGATTCGGATTGATCTGTCTCTTGACCTTTGCAATCGAGTGCAAGAGGAGATCCAGACCTTTAACCGAAAGGAAAGACGGTTCACAAGGGATAATGACTGAGTCAGCTGCTACAAGAGCGTTGATGGTCATCATTCCCAGCGACGGCATACAGTCAATAAGGATATAATCGTATTTTTGCTTGAGTGGTTCGATTGTTCGTTTAAGGACCGATTCTCTGCTCATACAATTAAATAGGGCAGTCTCTGTACCCGAAAGACTGATATTGGCCGGGATAAGATCTATATTCTCAAACTGCTTAATTGCTTTATTAATAAGACTATAATCCTTATCTTCTCCGGTCATCTCATTTGCCATGAGTTCAGAAAGGGTAACGTCAAGCGCATCAGCGTCTGCGTTATCAATCTTGCAGCTCTTGGTCAGGCTTCCTTGCGGATCGGTATCAATTAAAAGAACTCTTTTGCCCGAGAACCCTAAAGCAACACCGAGATTGACTGCAGTGGTTGTTTTCCCAACGCCGCCTTTTTGGTTGGCGATGGCAATCACTTTGCATTTGTCTTCCAATGCTTTTTCCTCCTTCGTAGTATTCACCCCGTAAAGTCATAATCTCCCCGTTGGTAATACAGTTAGCCGTTTGCTTTGGAGTTGGACTTTACGGTATGTAATCCGCAGTATTTGCTCTGCACCCCCTGCGGGCTGAGGGAACTTCGTCTCCAGTGGAGTCGAAGTTGTCCTCTATAGGGAAACCGGTAAGGCTCTCGCACTGCTGGCTGCGAGATCATGGGAGTCTCACCCCGGGTACCATCCCGCTGCGCTCATTGGGTGTGACGGCTCTCGGGAGGACTAAGATTCCCGATTCAACGCTCGGCCTGTGACTACGCAGAAGTATCATTGTCCCTTTGCACCTGTTATCGCCTCCCTCGGGTTGCAACCCCGATTCTGACTCATCCACCTTATCGCTCTCTTCTCGAAGGAAGGTCATTGCGGGTTCGGAGTCAACTTGGCTCGGTATTTTAACGCCGGTGCAAGGAAAGTACCTTACGGTTTAGTATTCAGTTGTCAATGTCCGGTGAAGGGTAATCTTTTCCTCTGAGGGAGGAGCAGATTATGAGTCCCTTCACTACTACTGGACATTGACCCCCGTTTTGGCCCCCCGCTTTTTGCGATAATTTTGAAAATGTAATATTACATTTTTCGATGAGCACACAAAAAAGGGCTCCGTTCAAGGCGGAAGCCCTAATAAAATCAATATTTCTTTACTTGGCATGATATAATTCCTATTGAGGGGCAACCCTTAGATAGGATAATAATCAGTTTATAGTGCTATAATTGATGCAGTTGGATAAAGTCAGTGATACGTATGATTTATTTGCAATTAGCAAGGGGCTGCTAAGTATGAATCCTATTACACAGTTTTTATCTAAACTTTCATTGGTTCAATACATTTTAATGTACCTTGGCTGTTTTGTTCTTGCAATCTTATTTGCAGTAATCGGTACAAAGACAAAGCTCAATTCAGATCCATTTGTTTCGATTTTTGCACTTCTTGGAGGAATGCTTGCGGTTGGTTATGTATCGATCGTAATGAAAGCAAATATCTCGGTGGGTATTCTAATTGTTTTGACTGTATTCGCCGGTATCATTGGACTTTCTTCTGTGTGGATTTCCAAAAAGATTGGTTCCGGCAAAATGACGAAGCCGAAAACTAAAGAAAGCAACAAAAACTGAATTTGAAAAGTGCTTTTTCGTTGCTAAGTAATCTCAGCAGATAAGTACACTATATTGAAAAATATAAACAGGTGATATATGACAGACCATGTCGTAAAAAACAATGGAATAAGACAGACAATCTTGTTTTATTTATGTTCTGCCGGAATCGGGGCATTCGGACTGATGGGGTTGATTTCATTTATGTCTTGGCTTACCATCTGTACATTTCATGAGTATTCGAGATATCCGAATCTATACCCGTTCACTATAGTATTTGGAATTGTATGTTTAGTGGTTTTTTCCGTCCTGATTTTGCTATGGTTTATAGGGATAATCAAAAAGCAACATAAGCTAAGGGCATTAGGCATATCTTTTTTATTTGTCTTTGCCGGAAGCATAGTGGGTTATTTTGTTTTCGAACTGTTGAATGTGTTAAGTGATAGTTTTCTTGGTTAATATCCAAGAAAGAAGTAAAGATAATATACAGGAAAAGAGACAATGTTATTTAAGAGCATAATAGTAAAAGATAGGACCGGTAAAGAAATTGAGCTTCGCAATGCCGTTGTTCAGGATGCTGAGGCTCTTATAGAGTATCTAAAAAAGACTAACGCCGAGTCTCCGTATCTTATTTGTGAGCCGGAAGAGATTACATTAAGCCTTGAGCAGGAAAAAGAGATCATAATAGGAAAAGAAAAATCTGAAAGAGAACTTCTTCTGCTTGCTTTCGAGAACGGCAGACATATAGGAAATGTTTCTCTTATGAGTGTTGGAACATCCATAAGATATAAACACCGGTGCTGTATCGCAATCGCATTGTACAAGAAATACCATGGAAGAGGTATTGGGCGCCAAATGCTCAATACAATATTGGATGTTGCAAAGAAGAACGGATATACTCAGGCAGAACTTGAGGTGGTGACGGAAAACTCCGGCGCCGTTCACTTGTACGAGAGCCTTGGTTTCCATAAGTATGGTCAGCTTCCAAACAGCATGAGATATAAAGACGGACAAACAGTTGATTCTTTTCTGATGGTCAAAGAGTTGTAGTAAAGAATATCAGCAGTTATTGAAACTATTATCGGGGAATAAACATGGATGAAGGAAAAAAGATTCTGTTATCATCATTTTGGTCTTCAAAAGGATGGTCTGAGACTGAGATAACTGACGAGGAGTTTGAGCTTTGTAAGAAACAGGGCTACATGTTTGATCCGCCTGTGGATGTTACGCATGAAGAGTTTTTCAGCAAGTTGGACGATGTACTGGATAAAGTGGATCCAAAAGATGTGGCAAATGCTTTTCTTTTCAGTCTTTCTACAAGGGAACTGGAATACAGATCGGCTCTTGGAAGTTATTGGTACGCGGTTTCAATACCTGAAAAAATCAAAAAAGAAAATCCCTATTTATGCGGATGGAGCCGTTGGAGTGATTTCCAGTTAAAGAGAAGCAGCGGCTATAATGTTTTGAATTTTGAGCGCTATAAATGGGGCGGTGTCAGACATACGAAGCCTAAATATGCACTGTTTGATCTGGAACAATTCTTACTACTCCCAAAGGTTACGCCCAAAGATGAAGATATCAGGATACTAAAAGAAATATTGTCTTGTGTTTCAGAATTGAAGCCAAGTGATAAAGTCGGGGCGCTTCAGAAAACAATTACATCAAAGAAGATATTCAGTTCTAACAAATCCGAGGTTCAGATTATGTTGGATATCCTTGGTATTTGCGGCGTGTTATCTTCTGCTGATCATCCTTGTTATGCAGATAAGTTCGCTCCATGTGACGGATCCAGAGATCCTGTCGAATCAAAGAATGACTATGCGTACCCTGTAAACAGATGGTATGCGAAAGATGGTATCAATCTTAACCGGCTAAAGATAGTTTTCGATGGATACGATTTTCTGTAAGAGAATTCATATTTCTCTATATAATAAAGGCTGTTAGTTCATTTTATGAACAGAATAAACGACAAAGTAAGATTGATTGAATATGAACAATACCAAATGGAATGAGAAGAAAAAATGAGAGTGATAATAGAAACAGAAAGATTGATTATTAGAAATCTTAGACCTGGTGATGAACATGCGGTATTTGCTTGGGCAGGTGATCCGGATGTTGCAAAATATATGATATATCCACAGTATAATTCGGAAGCAGATGGAAT
>JAEEGK010012073.1_pt1 | contig 19681 bp, 15 predicted proteins | sample 8958771 | NCBI WGS metagenome assembly JAEEGK01 (sample SAMN16246547, study PRJNA631951) | gut metagenome | biome: gut microbiome; feature: rumen; material: SC-attached | host: Bos | place: Iran: Karaj | collected 2018-10
AATATTTAAAAAAAATTTAAAATTTAAATTATTATAAATAATATTATAATAATACATCATTAATGTAATACATACAATAATAATTAAAATATAAAAAATAAAACCAAATAAAACAAATAAAAAAAATGAATCTAAAGATACTGTAATTTTTTATTCAATTCAACAAAATCATCTCTATATTTCTCATCAATTTCCAACATAGAAACTAAAATATCACAAAATTCATTTGAATATCTTTTCAAAACATATTTTTCAATTAGAAACTTAATTTTATCTCTATTATATATTTTCCTAATATCCCAAAGAGAATTAAAAGTTAAAGTACTTGCAAAAAGAAAACATAAACCAAGTGAAAAAACATCACTTTTAAAAGGATTATGATTAATATATTTATTAAAATAATTTCCTTTAATAGCTTTAAATAAAATTGGACTCATATATAATTCAGTTCCTCTTATTGTTTGTTGGGCAGTTGCCTTATTACTTAATAAATTTTTTGCTTCCCCAAAATCTGCAATTTTAAAAGAATTATTATTAAATAATAAAATATTTTGTGGTTTAATATCTCTATGTGAAATTTTATGTTTTTGTAATTCTGAAAAAGTAAAAATTAATTCTTTTAATATTTTTATTAACTCATTTTCTTTATAATAATTTTTACTTTTACTTCGTTCTATTATTTCCTTTTCCCAATCTCTAATTGCTAAATCCATTAAAACATACATTACATATGTTGTTTTATCTAATTTTTTTGTTTCTATTCCATAAATTTTAACTAAATTTAAATTATAAGGAATTAAATTTTCTAACATTTTGTATTCTGATTCTATAGTATTAATATCTTCTTTTGAATTTGCTAAAATTTTCTTCATTGCATATTTTTTTTTATTTATATTGTTTTCTACTTGATATATTTTACCAAATGTTCCTGCTCCAATTTGATTTATTATGTTATAATCATCACTTGTAAATTTTTTGTTTTCTTCTTTTGACAATTTTATTTGATTATAATAATTAAAATTTGAAATATTTTTTGTTGAATTGTTATTTATTTTATATGGATATGGAATTTTTAAATTGGAATTATTATTTATATTAACATTTACATTTAAATTTATATTTATATTTGAAAGTTTTTTTGAATTTCCTTTTTCATATTCTTTTTCTTTTTCATTATTGTTTGTTTTTATTTTTTGTCTCTCATTTATATTATATAAATCTTTTATTTCACTTAAATTCTTATTCTTTAATATTTTTTCTCTTTCACTATATGAATGATTTATTTTTATTTTTTTTGGTAAATTACTTGAAGAATATCCTCTATTTTTTATTATATTTCCTGGAGTTGATGAAAAAATTTCATCAATACCTAATTTTTTTAATTCTTTAAAATTTGTTTGTGATAATTCTTTTTTCATTTGACCAAATGAAGTATATATAACAGGAAAATTTTTAATTTTTCTTTTTTGTTTATTAATTCCTCTTATATTAAAAATTTCTTCTTCTTTCAAATAATTCTTATTGTTATTATTATTATAATTATTATTATTAATATTTTCTTTATTTTCGTTATCAACATTTTCATTTTCATTTTCATTATATTCACTTTTATCTTTTTTATTTAATAAAAACCTAACTTCACAAATTGGACACATCCATTTATGATTTTCATAATAATTTAACATATGGCATTTTTCACAAACAATAATTTTTCTTTTATTATATTCACCTTCAAATAAATTTCCATTACATTCTTTTTTATGAACAAATTTTAGTTTTAAAATTTCTTTTTTACCTAAATTACAACAAGGTAAAAAATCAGGTTTTGCATTTTTTGAATTAAAAATAGTATCTTTAATAATAATTTTAATTAACTTAGATTCATTAAAATTATATTCTTTTGCATCACATGAAAATTCCTTATTACAAATAATACATTTCCAATTAATATTATTTCCGAATTCAAAATTACATGTTAAACAAGTTAATTTCTTATTTTTAACATTAATATAAAGAAAATTTTTACATTTTAAACATTTCATAATATCATCAACAATTGCATTACAATGATATTTTTCCCAAGTAGCAATTTTAAAGTTTTCTTTTTTATTATTATTTAAATTTAAATTAATTGAAGTATAATAATCACATTTACAATTAGAACAATAAAATAAAACAAGATTAGAATGGTAAATTTTTTGACACTTTAAACATAAAAGATAATTTAAATTATCCAAAATATACATTTTATTTCCACAAGAATGAATTGGTTCACAATTTTTATTACAATGTGGAATAAAATTTTTTTTTGTAAATGTTTCACACAATTTTATATTTGTTATTGAATGTATTAGTTTGTTTATTTTTTCATATTCTGGTTCATAATATTTTTCTTTTATGATTTTTAGTATTTTTGAAAGAGAATAAGTTTGAAAAATTTGCTTTTTAGGGAATAATGTTATTTTTAAATATTTTTCTAATGTAGGTATAAATTTTGGTTGAGTTATTTCTAATATTCTTGGAAAGAGTTCTTTATATTCTTCTATAGCAAGTTTTAATATTTGATCTTCTTCTTTTGTTAATTGAATTTGATGAAAATTATTTATTGAAGATTCTGTCATTTGTTATTTTGTATATATTTAAATTTCAATTTTAAAATTTAATTTAAATTAATTGAAGAATAAATTAGGTTAAAATAAAATAAAAAAAAATAAAATTAAAAAAATTTAAACATTTCTTCCATTTCTTAAATTAACCATAAAACAATAAATAATCCATACCAAATATAAAAATAACAACAAAGCACATCCTTCAGCTATATCAGAAAAAATATCTTTAATATCTAAAAAATCACTTCCAAAAATGTTCAAAAATTTAACAATATCATATAATGTTTCAAATAAAAATTTAATAAAAAAAATAAGAAATAAAATAACAGAACTAAAATAAGCAATTTTCGCATAATCTGAATTTTTATTTAAAGCAGAATAAAAAGAATAAAAAGCAATAATTAAACAAAGAATACAAAGTAATAATTCATACAAACCATCAAAGAAAAATTCTCCTGAAAAGGTAGAAAGAAAATATGATATACTGCAAATTAAAGATATTATTCCTATTATTTTAACTGAAATATTTTGTGTTAATCCACATATTGTTTCTGTTGATACTTCTGGATTGAAAAAGAATAAAAAATTATCTGTTGAGAATTCTCCTTTTTTTATTTCTGATGGAATATTTTGAATATTATTTTCTATTTCATTTGTACTGTCCTTTATTTCTTCTTTTAAATTTTTCATTGAATCTTCGATTTGTTCCATTTTTTTTATAATATTTTTTTGGGTTTATTTTTTATTTTTAATTTTATTATTTTTTTTAATTATTAAAATATATAAAAATGTTTTTCTTATTTGTTTTTTATTTTGAATTAAATAATGTAATAAAACTTTTTATTATTATTTTTATGAAATTATAAATTGACTTAAATTCTTATAACTATATTTATATTTAGTTCTTACAGGTTCTTGATGTAAAACACTAAAAATTTCTTTATGATTATTATTAAATTGTTTTTTATAATTTCCTGAAATATTATTATCATAATTAGAATTATCATAATTTATTAAATCTCCATTAGAAAAACTATTATAATAATTAGAATTTCTAAAATTATTAATTCCTTTTTTTAATGCATTATTATTATAATCAGTACTAATTCTCAAACAATTTTTTTTCATATTAATAATTGGTCTTTCATTATAATTTCCATTTAAACATTTAATTTTAGATTGATATAATTGTTCATTTTTAATACTAAAAGCAGTACCTTTTCTTTTATTATAAATAGTAAAAATATCATCTTTAATATCATTAATATCTCTTTTAACTGAGCCTGGCAAATTAATAATTTCAGTTTTATAATCATATTTTTTTTTTATTTTTTCACAAATAGAATTATTATTTTTAACAGGTATAATTTCATAAGAAAAATCATTAAATTCAATATTAGATTTATTTTTTTCTTTAAAAGTTTTTTTTGATGAATTTCTAACTGGTAAATTGTTATTATAATTATTATAAATAATATTATTAATTTTCTTTTTATTATTATTTTCAGGTGAAAATTCAGGATTAATTGTTCTTTTTGAATTAGGTTGAATTTTTATTTTTTTTTTTCGAAAATTTGAATATTCAATTGAAGGTTTTAATGGAATATGTTTTGATGTTCTTCCTTTTAAATCTTCACATGGTGTTTTAAAATCAAATGTATGACCTAATGTTGATGGAGGATAATATATTGTTCTTGGAAGACTATTTTTTTTATATGTTTATATATATGTATTTTTTTTTAGTTTTTTTTTTACCTTCCGCAACGAGTTGTTGTAAAGTTTCTTTTCATTTTTAAATAACTTTTTATTTGTTTTAAATATTTAAATTTTATTTTTATATTTTATTATTTTTTATATTTTATTGATGAAAATGAATAAATGTTCATTAAATTATATTTTTATTTTTGTAATTTGTTTTTCAAATTTGATTAATTAAAGGGATTTCAACAGAATAAAAGTTTAATATTTTATTTTTTTAATTTTTTTAATTTAATAGAATTCATTAATTTATTATTTATAAATAGTGAATTTATTAATTATCAATTAGTAGCTTTATATAATTTGAATTTTATTTATTTTAATAGGTTTGAAAAAAAAATTATTGGAATTGTTGTTCCTAAATATTAATAAACTTAAATATAATTTTGTTATTTTTGAAACATTTATAAAAATAGCCAATATTAAATTTAATTGATTTATTTATTCTTTATAATAAAAAGGTATAGTCTTCTTTAATAAAATTCTTTAGAAAAAAATAAAATAATCAAATTATGTCTGAAAAAAAAAATATACAAGAAGAACCACAATTATCAACATTTAAAAATTGTTCGTTGTATCATTCAGAAAATGAAACTTTTCAAACAGATTGTTTAAAATCCGTATTATATAATAATGATTTAAATAAAAATAATTATTTTGAAAACTTGGAAGATAATTTATCTTTAGAAGATAATGAAAATAAAGATTATTTATGTATTAATTATTTTGATAATGAAAATAATATAACTTTAAATATAAAAGAAAAAGATGATGAAAAAGAAGTAATTAATGATGCTAAAAATATGGTGAATGAAGATACAGAATTTATAGGTAAAAAAAGAAAAGAAATAATAAATTTTCAAAATTTTAAAATATTTAAAGAAGCTTCAAATGAGTTTAAAGAATTAATTAATAATAAAAAAAATAAAAAAAATATCCATTTTCAAATATATGAAAAAATTCCAAATCCAAATTTAATTATATTTGAATATCGATCTGATACTGATTCAATAGTAATAAAAGATAAAATTAAATTAAAAAAAAAAAAAGTAGTTAAAAAAAGAAAAGAACAACTATATGACATAAGAAAAAAAATAAAATCAAACTTTCTTAAAAGTTTAAAAAATAAAATTAATTTAAAACTAGAATCTGCTGGTTCTGAAAAATTATTAGATTTTTTACCACAAAATTTTGTAAGTGATGTTTCCAAAAATATAAATAAAGAAGTAATGAAATTAACATTTAGAGAATTATTAGAAACAGATTTTCATTCGAACATTTCAAATCCAAAGAAAAAGAAAATAAATAAAGCAAAGTATACTAAAAATTTAAAAGTATTAAAATATTTAGAAAAAAATAAAGAAATTGTTAAAAAATCTGAATTTGATATAATTTCAAATATGAGATATAAAGATATTTTAAAAGAGTATTTTATGTCTGAAGAATTTGAAAAATCAATACATAAATTAAAAGAAAAAAATGAAAGTGAAGAATATATAAATGATTATATTAGTAATGCAATAAATTATATTAACTTTTTTATGAATCATAAAAAAGATATGAATCAAGAAAGTGATTATTCTTGTAAAAATGATGAAAATGAGAGTTTGTAAACATATTATTTAACACTTATAAATATGTAAACCTTTAATTGTTATTTAAAAAAGTTTAAAAACAATTTTAATTTTAATGAATTATTTACAAAAAAATAGACCATGATTGAATTTCAAATACTCCTCTTAATTTATAAATTTTTTTAAAATTCGATATAAATATTATTTAAATATTATATTATTACTATTACCATATAAAACACAAAAATGCTAATTTGGGTGATTTTAATTTAAAAAATCAATAATGATTTTATTTTTTAATTCTACATTTATTTATTAATTATTTATATTATTATTAAAATATATTTTTTATTATTTTATTCATAAATTAACTAATATTAGAATTTATTTTTAATTAAAAATTCTTCTAATAATTGCATGTTTATTGAAATATTTTATTTATCAAAATTAATAAATTTAAAATAAATTTAATATTAAAATTTTACAATTCCATTCTAAAAATAATCTTAAATTCATATCAAAAAAAAATTAAAACCAATTCTAAAATTTTATTCCATTCTAAAATAATAAAAAAATTAAAAAAATATAAAAAAAGCCAAGATTATAGCATCCAAAAAATCAAATCTTATTTCCGATTAAAATTCTTTTTCTTTTCTTCTTTTTTCTCCTTTTTCTTTTTTTCTGTTAATTTTCCTTAAGAATAATTTCCTTAAAAACAATTTTAACGTTTACTTGACTTATAAAATACCTTTCTTTCCACCATCATTTTCAAATTCTAATTTAAGTAAAAGGAAGTTTAATACCATTTTTATCAAAAATATCTTTATTAACTTTAGAATATTTTTCAAATAAAAATATTTCCATTAAAACAAAAATTAAAATAATAATTTTTCCTTATATACAAACATACGAAGAAAAAACATAATCTAAATTAAATTCTCCTGAATTAACAAAACCTTCATTAACAAAAGATAATTTTGGATTAATATATTCATATCTATCTTAAGAAATTTACAGGTTGAAAATTATTATAAAAATATATTCTTAATGGTTATTATACTGGAAAGATATAATAAATGAAGAACTTGCTTTCTACTATCACAGATTAATTTATATATATGCTTAAATTGATCTTTTAATAGTATTATTATTATGATTTGGTTATTATAGATTTTTTATTTTTTTTAGTATTTTTATATTTTATTTTATTTTCATATATATGAATTTTTTTAAAAGATGCGTAAAGGAAATTTGTCTATATTATTTATTTTTAATCTTTTTTTATTTATTTTTTATTTTTATTTTTTTTAATTATTAAAATTAGTTATTTTATCATTTTAAATATTATAAAAAATAAAAAATAGTAAAAATAAAAAACAGATTATAATGGATACTACAATAGATATACCAAAAAGATGTGAAAAATTAATAAATGAATTAATAACAAATCAAGACAGAGAAGATTTTGGAACAACAATTCCTGAAACATTAACACATGATTACGAAAAAACATTAACCAAAAAATTTAAAGATTTATTAAATGAATTTAAAAGTATTGATGCAAATGGAGATGATATGGTTTCAAAAGATGAACTTGTTGAATTTTTTCAAAATAAGAACCATGCTTTAAATAAAGATGATATTTTAAAAGTTTTTGAATTATTTGATGTAAATAAAGATGAAAGAATAACTATAAATGAATTTATATTTTCTTATATTAAATTAGAAGAAAAATTAAAAATTAAAAAATCTAAATTAATTAATGTAAGAGAAAATTTAATATCAACTCAACAAACTTATTCTCAAAGACAAAAAAATTATATTAATGAAAAAAAAAATGGACATAATATAAGTTTAAATTCAGAAGTATTAATTCAATTATTAAAAATAGAAAAATTACTAAATGAAAATAATATAAATATTATAGTAGAATTTATTCAAAAAGATATTGATGATCATATAATAAAAAAAAGTAATTCAAGAATAATAAAATCATCAAAAGAAAGATTTAATCAAGATTTTATATTTAAAGTAAATAATCCAAAAGAAAAAATAATAATTAATATTTATAATAAAGGTTATGTGGATTCATTATTAGGAACAATAACAATAAATATAAATGAAATAGATTCTCAAACTAAAAAAGATAAAAGTTATGAAATTAAAAATGAAAATAATCCTTCAATTATTAATGGAATTCTTTTTTTAAAAATTAGATTTAGATATGATAATTTCAAATATTATGATGATTTAATTAAAAAAACACAAACTCAAATTCAAAGTTTAAATAAAACTCTTTTAGAATTAGATGATTATTCTCAGAAATTAACTCAACCTTTTGGTTTAATTATTGCACAAAAAGCAAATGAAATTGTTGAAAAGAATATTATGAATAGAAGTGAAGATCCTAAAGATTATATTGAGTCATTTAGATCATCTGTTTATATACGACCGGGGCAATTTCAGTTTTTTAAAAGTAAATTTGGAATAAATAAATAATTGTTTTTTGCATTTTTTTTGTTTGTTTTAAAAAAATGATGCTTTTTTTATATTATTTTTAAATTAAATTGAATTTTTTTTTATACATTTTTTTTCAAATTTTATTTATTACAAATAAAGATTAATAAATTGAAAAAATTCTATTAAACATATTAATTTATGCTTTATTAATAGATAAATATACTAATTTATGATCACTATTATTAGTATTTATATGATTGAAAGCATGATTAGGACATAAATTAATTTTACATATTAAACAAATATAACAACCATCTTCAATTTCATATAAGCAATTATTACATAAAGGAATATTTTCAACTTGAATAATTTCTTTAATATAAGGTTCTAATTCAATTTTTAATCTTTTATAATTATTCATTAATATAAAATAAACATAAATAAAATAATAAAATTCATATTAATCCTTAAAAAAAAATGAATTCAAAAAAACTTTCAATAACAATAATCCCAGATCAAAATCCTTTATCAATAATATCAAAAGAAATATTAAAAGAAGGAGAATCATATTTAAATCCTCAAAGTTCAGAAGAAGACATGCCAATAAAAATAGAAAAAGAAACAAATATAAAATATTATAATTTAGAACAAATTTTTAATACATTTTATTCAGAAAATTCTCTTTCAATAGCAAAAGATAAATCAAGGGAAGAAAGAGAAAATAAAGGAATAACAGATAATTCATTTGTATATGGTGAAATAGTATAATATAAATTTTATTTTAATTTTAGTTTAGACTTTTCGTTCAATTAGTTTTATTTTTGAATATTTAAAAAAAGAATTTAATAATAATTTTTTAAATGGAAATTTTATTGATTTAGGTTCTGGAACTGGAAAATGTGTTCTTGCTTTTTCTTTAATTAAACCTTTTAATAAATGTATTGGAATTGAATATTTAGAAAATTTATTTAAGTTAAGTAATGAAATGAAAAAAAATTATGATAAGAATATTGAAAATATTTTTAATTCTTATAAAAATTTATTTGATAATTTTAATAAAGTTAATAATTTAATTTTTATTCATGGAGATTTTTTAAAAGAAAATTGGAAAGATGCTTCAATTATTTTAGCAAATTCAACTTGTTTTTCTAAAGAATTAATGTTTCAAATTGCTAATAAAGCAAATAATGAATGTAGAATTGGAACTATTATTGTTACTTTTACTAAGAGATTAAGTGCTTTAAGTAATGAATGGGAGTTTAAAAAAGGTTTTAGAAGATTAATGACTTGGGGAATTGCAACCGTTTTTGTTTATAGAAAAAATATTTGAATATAATTTTTTTTTCAATTAAATAAAAAAAAATATTTGTTTTAATTTTTATGAAATTAAATTGAAGAATTAAAAATTCAAAAACTAAATAAATCTCATTTCTAAATAATATTTTGATATTTAAAAAAAATTTTTTTCAATTTATTCTATAATAACAAATAATACAATCTTTGAAATTTAAAGTTAATATCATATTTAACTAATAATAAATCTTTATCAATAAGTAAAAATATAAAATAGTTATATTTTTAAAAAAATAACAATATTATATATCAACACTATATCTTTTTTATTGAATTCGTTTTTTAATATAATACCAAAATAACAATAATGAATTTTTTACTAGACTTTACTTTAAAAAAATAAAAATTTTATAATATTTAATATAAAATATTATATAATAAATTTAAAAAAAAATAAAAACAGTTTTATAAAAAAAAATGAAAAACTACAATATATATTCTCCTCAAGGAAACATAAACTTAAGAAATGACTTTATAAATTACGTATTTCAAAACGGTCGTTACAAACCAACATTTTACCCAGCATCGAATTTAAATCCAGATAAAATAACAGGAAAAATAGGACAAGAATACAAAGGAGCAAGAACTCCTCAATCATATTATATAAGAAGATATTATGGAATTCCTCAACCAATTGATACATATTATATTGAACATAGAAATAATTTTAATGATTTTTATTCACTTGGTAGTGATTATAATCCTTTTGATAATTATCAAAATCAATTAAGAACTCCTTTTATCAAAAGAAATAATTATAATAATTATTATTATCTAAATAAATATCCTGTTGGAGAATTAAAATATAATTATAGTAAGGATAATTATAAAGAAAGTTATTCTGTTTCTAAATCAAATGATAATTTAAATTATGATGAATATAAAAGAAGGATTAATCAAAGAGAAAAACAATTAATTGGAAATTATGATAATGATTTAAATAATAAAAAGCATTTAAATATTCAAACTGATAGTAATTTATATCAAATTCAAAATGAAAATCAATTTAGTCAAATTCAAAATAAACCTTCTTTAAATATTCAAACTGAAAATAATTTTAGTAAAAATATTAAATCGAGAAATACTCCTAAAATTGAAAGTACTAATTATTATAATAATTATTCTGAATATCAAAGATATCCTAATGAAATTAAATATTATGAAACTGTTAATTCTCCTTGTAAGATATTTATTTAATTATTTTTTAGATTCTGAAAATTATAATGTTAAAAGTAATAATGTTAACATGAATTCTAATACTTATTCTGGAAATAATTATCATTATATTGAAAAGGAAGTTGTTCAGCAATAAATTGAGTTTTACTTTTTAGTATATTTTTATTTTGTTTTTATTTATTTTTTTAAGAATAAATATTAAAATATTGATTAAGTGTTGTAATCTAATTTGTTTTATTTTATAAATTAATAATTATAATATTTAAAATTCAATAAAACAAATAATAAAAGTTAAAAAATAAAAAAAAAGTAAACAATTTCTTTCTTAATATAATATTTAAATTCCCTGATTTTAACAACATTTATACTCTAAAAAATATGTAAAAACAAAATAACATTTATTAAAAAAAAACCAAAATAAAAAATTTTTTAACAAAAACAATTTTTACATCCTTTCTCATTTTCAACTAATTCAATTCCTTGATTACTTAAAAGTCCTTGACTAGAAACTCCTCTAACATGAGTAAATTCATTAGTATTAGAATTAGAAGAACTAACAGTTAAATGACTATTTAACAAAGGAACAACATGTTTAAAATATAATTCTTTAACAGTTTCTTCAAATAATTTTTCAATATTTTCTCCACTTGCAGCACTAGTTTCAAAATATTTATTAATATTATTATTTTTAACAAAATTATTTATTTCATCAATTGAAACAACTCTTTCATTTTCAATATCTTTTTTATTTCCTATTAAAAAAACAATAACTTCTTCTGAAGACATATCTTCAATTTCATTCATCCAAAAATTTAAAGAATTAAAACTTTCTTTATTATTAATTGCAAAAACTAAAAAAATACATAATGCACTTTTATAAAAGTTTTTTATTATTGAATGATAAACTTCTTGTCCACATGTATCCCATAATTGAATACGAATTTTTGAATTGTTTATATTATAATTTTTCCAAGAGTGATCAAAACATAATGTTGCTTTGTAGTCTTTTGAAAATATGTTATTTACTCCTCGAGATATTATACTACTTTTCCCTACTCCTGGTTCACCTATCATTACTGTTTTAAAATTAAATTCACTTGTTGTCTCTGATGGTAATGGCTTTATTTCTATTTTTTCTTCTAATGACATTTTTTTTTAAAAAAAAATGTTTTTTTAAATTTTTTTTTTTAATATTTGTTATTTATATTATATTATTTATAAATTTTTAATTTATTTTTTATTCTAATTTAAATTTTGTTTTTCACTTTCAATATTTTTAATAGGTAAATCAGAAGTAAAATCTTTTTTAATAATTTTAAGATAAACATAAAAAAAATCAGCATAAAGTATAACTTGTAAAATTCCACTAAGAACACTAACATAAGAGATATAATTTTCAAAATAATAACTATGAATCCAACTTAATAAATAAAAAAATCTATAAGCACCAAGTGATGCAATATAATGACTAGTGAATTTTTCAACTCCATTATTTTGAATTAAAATATTAATTTGAGGTAAAATTGCAACTGATTCTAACCATAAACTAAAACTCCAAATAATTTCCCAATAATCAAATTTGGTATTAATAATTAAAGACATTATTAAAGCAAAAGGAATTAAATTGACATGTGGAAAAGTATCATCTTTTGTTCTATTATAAGTTGGTGATATTGTTTTATTAAATCTAATAAAATATATTATTATTATTGTTACTGTTATAAATAATATTTTCATTATTGTATTATATAATGATATTGTGTATAATAGTAAATCTAAATAACGAGTTAAAAATACTATTAAATAAATTTCTTGTGTTTTACAACTTATTCCTTTTGCTGATTTATCATGGATTAATTTGTATATTAATATTAAGAATGATAATAAATGAAGGAAATCTGCTATTAATTTAAATAAATTCATTTTTTTAAAAATGATTTTTTTTAGATTTTTTAATTTATTTAATGGAATTATTAAAATATTTAAAATTATATTAGTTTATTTATTTAATAGTTTTATTAATTTTTTTTTTTATTAAATAATTTTTAGCATTGTTAAATCAATATCATCATCAACAACATTTTGTAAAAAAACTAAAATTGTAATTGTTAAAGAAATAATTGATGCAATAATATAATAAATAAATTTAACTTTATAAAAAAAACTAATTCTACTTGTTGCTTGATAATTTTCTTTATAATTAGCAATCATTAATGTAAAAGAATAATTTTTTGTATAATGTGAATAAATATTATATATTATGCTTATTCCTGATAATAAAAGATAAACCCAATTATTTAAAAGAATTGATAAAACCAAAGATGAAATATTAAAATATAATTCATATGAAAAATACTAAAAATTAATATTATATAATTATTATTACCTTTTTCATATGTTTTCTTGTTTTTTCTAAATATTGCTCTCTATTTTGATATTCATCTATTTCTGTAAACTATAATATAATATTTTTTATTTACTATTATTATAGTCATTACAGTCATTCCAAATGTGGCAAGAAAAAATAATATGTCCAATATTAACATTATATTAATATATTGAATTAAAATAATTTAAAATTAATAATTTAATTAAGATTAAATTAAATGGGAAAAAAATTTTTTTTTTATTAAAATAATTTATTAATAAAAAATTTTCCATTAAGTAAATATTAAATTAAAAAAATTAAAAACTAAAAACTTATTCTAAACAATAATAATATAATTTAAATAAAATTCATCAAAATAAAATATCTCAAAAATTAAATAAAAAATAAAAATAATGAAATTAAAAGTAATTTTAGTAGGGAATAGTGAAGTAGGAAAAACATCAATAATAACACAATATACTAATCAATCATTCTCGGAAGATTATATTACAACAATATCATCTGATAAATCATTTAAAAAAATAGAAATAAATAATAAACAAATGCAATTAGAAATTTGGGATACAGCAGGACAAGAACAATTTAGAAGTATAAATACAATATTTATGAAAAACACAAATATTGCAATTTTGGTTTATGATGTTACAAACAGTAAATCTTTTGAAGAATTAATTAATTGGTATAATCAAGTAAATGATTGTAATCAAAATTCATCTGATTTAATTTTTGCTGTTGTTGGAAATAAAAGTGATTTATATGAAAATCAAATTGTTAATAAAGAAGAAGGTGAAAGTTTTTGTAATAAATATAAAATTGATTTATTTCAAGAAACTTCTGCTAAGGATTTTGAATGTATTAATAAATTATTTAATGATATTTTATTAATTTATATAAATAAAAATATTAATCCAAAAAAAGAAATAGAAAATAATAATAAAAATAATGAGAATGAAGGAATTGATAAAAAAAATGAGAAAAATGTAAATGAAAATGATAATAATGATAGGACTCAATCCATTTCAATTGATAAAAAATCATTTTTAAAAGAAAATACAAATTCCTGTGCTTGTTAGTTATATAATAAAATATTACTAAATTTTTTTTATTGTTTAAAATAATTATTATCTACATTTTTAAATTATTATAATAAATAAAATGATAATTCAAATATAAACATTATTTAAAGATTATATTAAAATCAATTTCTCAAAAATATGATATAATTATAAAAAATTTATAATATAAATTTTTTTATTTTATCAGACAAATTATCATATATAAAAGAATCATTTGGAGAAAAATTTCCTGATTTAATTATATTTCTAAAATATGATATAACTATATTTTCATATTTATTTTTCTTAATAGACATTAAAATCTCTTTTTCTTCTTCGTTATTTAAATCAATTTTTTTTAAAAACTCTAAACTACGTATTTGTCCTTCATTTAATAATAATTTTTTCAAAAATTCGAATTGTTTATATAGTTCTAAATAACGATCAGTTTGCATTAAATGAATATAATACCAATGAATAATATTCGAATTTTTATTTTTAAAAATTTTATTATATAACTTTTTATTATAGCAGAAAAAAAAAATATACATTTTTAATTTTTCACTTCTCATTCTTGAATTATTAATTTCATAAGAAGAAGATTTTACATTTTCATTTTGTTGATTCATTATTTTATGTAAAAAATAATTTTTAGATTGTTCGTTTGATATTTTTTCAAAATTTTTAATAACACAATTTTTAGTAGAAAGAATAATATTACTATTTTTTTTATCATTTAAGATATAATTTGTATTATCATTATTATCATTTTTTTTTTTTTTTAAAATTTGAATAACATTTTCATTTGCATTAGTAAAATTAAAAATATTATCTTTATGATTCAAAACATTATTTTGAAAATTGGGTGGATTTTTATTATTTTTACAAGTATCAAATTTAAAATTAATAAAATTAGATTCTATATTATCAAAAACATTTATAGTATTACTTTTTTTAAATAAACTACTATTAGATATATTTTTATCATCTAAATCAAAAGAATTTTGAATAATTTCCAACTTTAAAATTTTATCTCCAATAAAAGAAGAAAGTATTTGAAAAAAATATAAAATTAAATTAATTAAGCTTCCAACAACAGCAATAACATTTTGAATTTTCATATAATATCTTGTATAATAGTTTTTTTCAAGAGTAGAATAAAGATTTAATTCATAAATTTTAGTAGAAGCACCTTCATGAGTTAAATCATTATCTGAATAATACGCATATGTTGTTCTAAATGAATCAATTCCCCAATCTGAAAAATTTTTATATGAATTAAATAACCATCCTTTATCATCAGCTAATATTGTTTTTTTTAAAAATACATCATCATTTCTTTGTAATCTATGACTAAGAATATAATAATAATTTTTATATCTTTTATTTATTGGATTTGAATATGATAATGGATTAAATTCAATTAAAGGATAATAAAAAGCAAAAAATTTAGGATCATCTTGATTTAAAAATGATTTTAATTTATCTAATGATGTACATTTTTCATTATTTGAAGTATATTGAGTGCCATTTTCACAAAAAAAAACTTGGATTTCAAAATAATATAAATTTGGACTATCCCAATATCCACCAAATTTTTTTCCTCCTAATTCAGGACAATATAAAACTCCAAAATTTTTTCCTAAACCAATTTCTTCATAATCACTTTCATTACAAATGTGATATGATAAATATTCATCATAGATTTTTTGTCTATATACTCCATCTCTTTCTTCTGTTGCATAATAATATATTCTAAAGTATAATATATTTGATTCATTTATGTAATTTCCATCATAATCTTCTATTCGAAAAGCAAAAAATATTTTTTCTTTTTTTAAATCTATGAATTCATATTTTAAATCATTTTCTATTGATATTGTTACTGAAGGATTTTTTCTTGTGAAAAAATTGTTACCGAATGCTATTATTAATATTATTATTGATATTATTAAAATTATTGTTAATAAACCACCAAATACTGTTTTTCTTTTTGGAGTTTTTCCTTGATAAAAATGAAATTTTGAACCTATTAGATCAATTTCTCCTAATATTTTTAAAAACATTTTTAATTATTATTTTTAGATAGTTTTTTGATTTATTTTTTTATTATTTTAATTAGAATTATTTTTTATTATTTTAATAATTTATAAAAGTTTAGCAATATATTTTAATAATAAATGTTCATATTAGTTATTCTTAATTTAATTTAATATAAATTAATATATTTATTTAAATTAAGTTAATAAACGAAAAAAATTAAATTTCATTAATTTAATAAAATTGTTGAATTAGTTCCAACTCTTTCAATTTTAATTCCTAAATTTTTTTGTTTAATATAACAAAAAGCTTCATTAATCCTAATACTTCCTTTTCCAATTAATTTAGAATTATAACTTATATCTTTTAATATACCAAACATAACAACAATTCCAACAAGAATACAATAAATAATAGCAATTAAATTAAATAAATTAACTTGAGATTGAAAAACTTTTTTAATATTACTTTCATCATAAAAAAAACCATAATAAACTAATTCTTGTACAACATTAATAACAAAAGATAAAGTAGATTCCATTAATTGAAATTCTTCATCAATTAATTTTTTAATTAATTCATTTTGATTTGTATAATTTTTAGCATATATATAATCATTAAAAGTATTTAAAATTTTTTGAAAAATTGCATCTAATGCAATTATTAAACCATCAGTAACTAATTTTGATTCCTGTTCTTTTTCTAAAATATATAAACACTTTAAATTTGAACCACAAACTTTTTCTTTAATTGAGGTATTATTCCAAGGAACTTTTAATAATGAATATAATTCATATGTTTTTTTAAAAGATTTAATTCTATAATTTAATATTTCTTGATTATTTTTTTTAATATTATCTAAAATTAAAGAATAATTTTCGAAAACATTTTCTTGACCATTATTTTTAGAAATTAATAAAACTCTTAATGAATTATAATAATAATAAGATAAAGTATAACGATAAGTTAATTGACCAAAATCTTTGAAAATATTTTTTATATCTTTAATATAAGAAAGTGAATATTCAATTTTAAGAAAAAAATAAATAAAAATTAAACTAAGAAAAATTATAATTAAAACACAAAAATATTTTATACTTTTAATTCCAGGATTTTTCATATAAATTAATATATTATTTGCAGTTACTGGTTCAATATCTTCATTCAATTGATTTCCATCTTTTGTTAATGTACTATTTAAATGTTGTAAAGTTGAATTTTGAGTTTTTTTCTTTTCTGAAGGAAGTCTTTTGATGTTTTTAGCTGAAGAATTTTTTTTTAAATTAATTGAACTTGATGCATTAATTGAAACTTGTTCTGAATTTGTTCTTCCTTTTATATTTAAATTTAATAAAATATTTGAACTTTTTAGTTTTGCAGTTAATTTTCTTGAAATTGGTTTTTTTGTATTTAAAATTTTTGGTGTACTATTATTATTAATATCTGAATTGTATTTTTGTAAATTTGATATAGTAAATGATTTTGTTAAATTTATATATTCTTCTATTTTATTTTTTATTATAAAATTATCTCTTTGATTTTTAAATGAATAATTTCCTTCTTGTGTAAAATCAACAAACATATTCAAAACATTAGAAAAAATTGCTTTATTTTCATAATAAAGAAAAATAAGAACAAATGAAAAGAAAATTATATAAATCATAATACCAAAAATTTCTAATATTAAATATATTTTACTTTCTCTTGTTGAAAAAGATTCAAAACAATCTTCAAGTGAAGTTTGAAATGAATTAAAATAATATTTAAATTCACTTTCATAATTAACCATTAAATAAAACAATTCAATACCAAAAGATGATTTAACTTGATTTTCTTCATTATTTAAATAATTATCAAATAATATCATATATACATCTGATTCAATATCTTCATTTTTATCAAATGAAGCTAAATTATATGCATATCTGAATGCATATTGTGATTGAGATATAAAATCTGATAAATATGTTTTATTTTCAAAATCAATTTGGATTTTTTTAAATAATCTTTCTTCTAATAATTCTTTGTATTCTTCTTTTAAAATATTTTTGTGTTTTACATAATATTCATAAAATAAATGAGAACATTTATCAAATGATAAAGAATTTTCTGCTATTAAATTTTTATAATCTTCTATTGTGTTTATATCATTAATCCAAAAATTTGAAAATTTAAATAATAATGATAATGTTGATGAAAAAACAATTAATAATTTATCTCTTTGATAATAATTATAATAAAGACATTGAAAAATTAAATGTGCTGTTACTATCATATTATTTTGTTTGAAAATTATTATAATGTAAATTATTAATGAAAATATTATTAAAGTTAAAAGAATAAAATTTAAAGTAACTAAATATTTAAATTCTTGAATTTTAACTCTATTTTTAATAACTGTTATTTCTGACTTATTATCACTATTTTTATTTGTATTATTGTTATAATTTCTGCTACTATTATTAGTAATAGCATTAGAAATACTATTATTATTATTATCATTATTTTCATTTATCTTTTCACTTAAATTAGAATTTTCAATAAAATAGGAAGAAACTTCAGTGTTAATAGAAACTTGTTTTTTAAAAAGTTTTCTTGAACTACTAATATGAATATTATTAGTAGAATGATGTTTATACACAATATGTTTTTGGAAATTATTTTTATGTTCTTCATTAATTAAACTAGAATGACTTCCTTTCATTTTTGCTACTACAGGTAAATTTTTACTACTACCTATTCCATAATCCACAAAAAATGAACTTCTTTTAATTGGAGAAGTTACAGTATTTGAAATTTCAACAAGTTTAAAAATAAAAAAAGGTGTATCATATATAATTTTTAAGTTTATTTTAATCAAAAAATAACTTTGTTTATCATCATTTTTATTATTAGTAATATTTGAAATGTCTTGACTAGATGAATGAATAGAATTTTTAAATTTATATAAAGATTCATTTAATTTTTTATAATATTCATCATATAATTCAATTCCATTAAATTTAGTTAAAATTTTTAATAAATTCTGTATAACAATATTTTTAGTTCTTTTTAATTCTGGATGACTATAACTAATTTTATCAATAGTTTTCTTATTATAAATATTTTCAACATCATTTCTACTTTTAATTAAAATATCAGTAAAACTTTCATTAAAAACCATATGTTCTTTATAACGAGTATCAAAATTACATAATAATTTAAATTTAACTTCTTCTCCAATATAACCTCTATTAGGTCTAAATAAACCTTTAGAAAAATATTCAT
>JAEEGK010012075.1_pt1 | contig 19680 bp, 7 predicted proteins | sample 8958771 | NCBI WGS metagenome assembly JAEEGK01 (sample SAMN16246547, study PRJNA631951) | gut metagenome | biome: gut microbiome; feature: rumen; material: SC-attached | host: Bos | place: Iran: Karaj | collected 2018-10
AATTGGGAATAATCAAAATAAAAGTCAAATTTATTATTATTCTGATTCTACTAGAGAATATTTAAGTCAAGAAGATAAAAAGTTTTATGATAGTTTAAATAATTCTCATAATTATATTCCTAAAAATTTAATCAATAATTCAAGTATGAATAATAATAGTAATAATATTATTGATTTTAAATCAATGAATTTATATAATAACAATAATAGTCAATATAGTTATAATAATAATTTATCTTATTCTAATGATATGTATCAAAAATATGATAATGTAAATTCTGATAATCAATATGATAATAATCAATTTTTAAATCAGAATTCAAATAATGGAATTAGTAGATTTAATACTAATAATTATTTTAATTTTTATAATAATATGATGCAAAAAAAAATACAGAAAGATGAAGAAAATCAAAATATGAATTTTAATTTTGATAACACTAATTCTTTTCAAAATAATGAAAGTAATAATAATTATTTTAATTATAATGAAAGTCCTAAAAGAGTTAAAGATAATAGTACTCAATTTAATAATTTTAATGATAATAATAATAGTAATTGTGATTTTTATTCAAGCGGAAATCAATATCCAAATATAAATAATCAAATAAATATAAATCAAAATATAAATATAAATTATAATAATAATTTTAATCCTATAAATTACTCAATGAATAAAAATCCATATCAAAACTTTTTTCAAAAAACACCATTTGAAAATGAATTTAAAACCTCAAAACAGTTAAATTCAATGAATATCTTATCAATAGATAATCAAAAAGAAGAAATATCAACAACAACAAATCCAATAATTTTAAATAATAACAATAATAATAAAAAATTAATATCTCCAACAAATATAACCGACAATATCATTTTAAATAATAATGACAACAATCAAAATACTAATAACAATATTAATAACAGTAATAATAATAATGTGAATAATATAAAACTTAATAATAATAATAATATTAATACAAATATAAATACAAATATTAATAATATTGACTTAAATACTAATAACACAATATTAAATTTAAATATTCCTCAAAATCAAAATATAAAAAAACCAGAAGTTTTAGATAAAAGTGAATATTTATTAGAAATGTTTGGTAGAACAGGTTGGATATGTAATCAATGTAATAATTTTAATTATGAAACAAGAAATAAATGTAATAGATGTGGAATATCAAAACAACCAAAAAAATTATCAGAAATAAAAAAGAAAAGAGAAGAAAAAGAAGAAAAAGAAAGAAAAAAAAGAGAACAAAGAGGTGATTGGACTTGTCCAAAATGTAATAATTTAAATTATGGTTTTAGAAAAGTTTGTAATAGATGTCAAATTCCAAGAAACATGATTGATAATTTAAATTTAAATAATAATTTAATGAATCAACAACAACTTTTTTCTTTTAATAATAATAATAATCTTATAGATAATAATAATAATTTTAATGGAATGTCACTTCAATTAATGTATGGAAATTTTCCTTTGAATATAATTAATAATGGAAATATAAATATTAATTATCCTTATATTAATAATCAAAAAAAAAATCAAATTGAGTGATAAAAATTTTTTAAAGAAAAAATATTGGTTTTTTAGTATATAGATTAATTTTTCATTGTTTATAATTAATTCATAAAGAAAATTATATAAATTTCTTTTTTTATAATAATAAAATATTATTTAATATATTATTTTTTCATTTATTCTTTTACCATTAAACCACATTGAATAAATTTACATCTAAGATAAGTTTGATAATTAATTTCTGAAATTAAATTTATATATTCATTTGATGATTTAAAATTTGAAAATTGATAATTCAAATAATTATAACAAGTTATTAAAATTTCATCAAACATATTCATTTTACAAATATTTCTTTCTAAAAAACTTATACAAGTTGTGCTTAACTTTGATAAAAAATATTGATCAATAAAATCATTTTCTTCATTATTAGAATGTTCTAAAAAATTTTTAATAATATATTCTCCTTTGTTTTTAACTCGATTAAAATCATCATTAATAACGCATCTTAATCTATAATCAAGAATATTAATATATAAAGATAAGAAATAATTATTTTTTTTCCTTTCTTGTTGATTATTTAAATAACTCATAAAATAATCACAACATTTTCTGTCTGTTAAAAATAAATATAATTCTTTTGCAATTGATTTAACTGGACCATATATTATTATTCTTTTATTTAATATTGCATAAAATATTGGAAATAATATTTGGTTAATATATATTAATATTAAATATATTAATATTATATTCATATAAACAAAATCTTTTTTTTCTAAAATATAAACTAAAAGTAATGAAAAATTATATAATAAATTTATAATTAAATAAAAAAAAATTTCACTTTGAATTTTTAATTCAATTTTAATTTCAGAAAAATAGATTTTAAACCATAATGTTATTATTATTATATTTTCAATAAAAAAAAGAATGCTCCATTTAAAATTTTTAAAATCATTTGAATGATATATTAATACATATAAAAAAGGTGATATATAAGTTTCATCCTTTATTAAATAATAAATAATTCCTAAAATTAATAATATAATTATTATAATTCTATTATATAAATAACCATAATAAAGATTTTTAATTTGAAGATTATTTAAATAAAATCTATCTGTTAAATCTTCATTTATTTTTGTTACTAATATTAATCTACAATATTTGAAGGCAATTGAAAAAAAAGTGATGAAATGGAAAATAAAATATAAATTTATTATTATGTTTTTATCACTATTTTTAATATCATATTGATTATTCAAAACTAGAAAACAACAAATAATTATAATTTGAATAATTATTGAAAAATTTGAAATATAGAGCAAAGCTATTGAACGTATTGTAAGAAAAATATTTTTTTTATTTTTGCATAAACATAATAAAGATATAATGAATATTACAATACTAAAAACTGCAAAATAAAAATGAAAGCCTTTAAACATATAATTAAATATTTTTATAAATAATATTTATATAAAAAAATATTAAAAACAATAAATTAAAATATTATTAGCAAAATAATAGGAAAATTTAATTTATTAAAATAATAAAGTTTTTTAAGTACTTGACTTAAATTTATTTAAATATAAGTGTTTTTATTACTTTATTGAACATCATCGTCATAAATAGGACTAATATCAACAATTTCTTTTCTTATTTTACGAATTAAATTTACACTTCTATTATCAACATTTTTATTTGTAAAAATTATAAATTTATTTAAAGTATTTTTATCAATATTTTTACTTTCTTTAGCTTGTTTAAGAAAATTCAAACAAACCTCTTCAATTAACTTATTATAATGTTCATCATTAGGTCTTGAATTTTCTAATTCTTTATTATCTAATAAAATTTCAATAGCATATTTTTTAGGAATTAATTTTTTTAAAGAATAAAAAGGCAAATAATCATAATATTCATCTTTATCAGAATTATAAAAATATTTATTAAAGATTTCTCCATCTTTATTTGTAAAAATATTATATTTTTTAAAAATTTCATTTTCTTCATTATTAGTATATGTAATTATTTCTTTATTTAATTCTAAATTATTTTTATCTAATTTAATTTTCAAAGGAGATTTAATTTTTCTTTCATAAACTAACATATAAGCACTTTGCATAGTTTCACTCATATCATCATTATTATAATAATTATTCATTTTTCCTCCAAAACAATTTTCTTCAATTTCATTTGTATTAAATTCAGAAATAACACTATCATTAAATTTTAACCAATTATTATTATCTAAAATCATTTCATTTAAATTTCCTGTTCTTTGTGTATTAATAAAAGAAAAATAATGACCAGCATCACTTAAACCATAATGAACATTAACTCCAACTAAATAATATTCATAATATTCATCATTTTTCACAAAAAATTCTTCATTTCCTTTTCCTGAATTTATAGTCGATTCAATAGTGTAATTTTTTAAATTTAATTTATCTGGAAATTCTAATCTAGAATTAATTTTCCTATTTTGAAAACATTCATAATCAAAACAAATTCTTTGTAAATATATAATTAAAACATTAGGTAAATGAGATAATAAATTTTTTTTGTTCACCAAAACTTTTTTTTTACAAGTATCACATTCATAACCATCAATTTCTTCTCCTTTAATAAATTTACTTAAGCTTTCATAAACATTATTTAAATTTTTAACTTCTAAACTTAAATAATTAAAATCTTCAATTCTATTTTTAATAGTATTACAAACAGAACAAATTAACTGAGAGCAAATATTACCTTTAAAAACAGAGTCAATTAAATATTTCATTGGAGTAGGTTTTAATTCTTCTTCTAATTTCTCAATAAATAAACTTAAAAATTCATTTGAATCTTTTTGTGTTGTTATATCAGTTGGATTTCCTTCAAAATCTTTAAAAGAAAAGCAAAAACTTAAAGGAGAATAATCTGCTCTTTGACTTAAAGTTAAATAAGAAAATAATTTTTGTAATTGATGATAATTATTATCATCTATTCCATGAACGATATTTTCTTTTAAATTATCTGAATTTTGTAATATTGCATATCTAAATGTTGGTATCATATAAAATTGTTGTAATATAGAATTCATATAACATATACAATGAGGATTTCTTAATCCTACATGATTATATTTCCTATTTATTTTTGAAGGTGGATAATCTGTAAAATATTGAGGATTATTTTTTCTATTTGTTGATATATTTTCATTCTCTTCTTTTTCATTTTGAAAAAATAATTTATAGTCTATTTTATAATATTGTAATACTTGAGTTAAAAACATCGAAAATATAATTTTTGAATGTTGAGATGTTATTAATAAATAATTGTTTTGAGGAATTAAAGTTTCTTCATCTATATATTCTTCATTTTTTAATTTTTCATTATCTTCAATTGAAATTTTTATATCATTATTTGAAAATACATTTATTATAATAAATTTAATAAAATTTGTAAAGTCATTTCCTCCTTTTTTTATATAAAATAATGAATGTAAATAACCTTCTAATTTCTCTCTCTCCATTTCAATATATTCTCCTTTAAATGAGGATTGAATGATATTTATTATTTTATTAATTAAATTATTATCAAAATTATTTAAAAAATCATTGAATTCTGGTTTTTCTAAACACTGAGAATAAATGTAACTAAATAAATCATATATTATTAATTTGGGAGTTTTTATATCATTTGAAAAACATAAATTATATAAATGGGAAAGAAAGTTTTGTAGATATAAAGAGAATTTTACTTTAATTTGAATTTGAACATAATGAATTACTATCTCTTGATATTGTCTAAAATTTTGAACATATTCTAATAAATTCCTTGTAAAATTTGTTTGGTTTAGAATTTCATTTATTTTCATTAATTTTTCATCTTCAACGAAAATTAAAATAAATAAAAGTAAAAGTATTGAACTAGTATCTTCTTCTTCAAAATCTTCAGAAATTAATTTAATATAATTATTCTCTTCAATAGTCTCTTCTATAATATTATAAATTTCACTTTCATCCATATTATTTTCTATATTATTAGCAAAATTATTTTTATATAATTCATATTTTGTTAAATAACAACTTCCAATAATATAAAAAATTCTTCTTAACAAATAAATAGTTGAAGTGTCTATTTCATTTGTTTCATGATTTTCCTTTAAATGTATAAATAATTTTATTAATAAATCAAAACCATTATTTTTAATAAATAAAAAAATATATTTATTTTTATCAGAATCATTATTATTATATTGTTCAATTAAATCTCCAATAATTCTCATATTATAATTAATTTGAATACTTTTCTTTTTATCATAAGTTAAAATTTCATTTAAATAATTTTTATCACAATTTTCAATTAATTCTCTTATTTTTTCATTAGTACATAATTGAATAATAAAATTATATATTTTAATATTATTCTCCATATTATTTTCATCATAAAAATTATATAATCTATCAAAGAAATCTTCATCATTAGCTAAAGAATATCTTAAAAATTTATTTTTATCTAAATTTTTATTTTCAATTGGTACATTCCCAGGAATTAAATCATTTCTATAAAACATATTTCTTAAATTTTCTCTCACTGAATCAATTTTATCAGAATCAATTATTCTATCATAAAAATATTTTTTAAAACCTTCAAATTTTAAATTATTAGTTCCTTCATCAAAATATTCATTCATTAAATTTATTCTCCAATCATTACTTTGAATATTATCACTTAACCAATTAACTCTTTTAATAAAGTCACATAAGTGATAAACATCCATAATTCCATTTTCAGAATAATCATCAAACCATTTTTTTAATATATTTTCTAATTCAGGAATCATTTCATTTTCTTCATTTAATAAAGGAATTTCTTTAATATTATTAATTAATTTAGATCTTATCATAACTATTTTCTTATGATTAGCTTCTTCTTCAGGAATAATTTCTGATATTAATTTATTATATATTGTAATCTTTTCATGTCCATTGTTTGTTCTTATTAAAATATTAAAATAATCTGTAGATATATTAAATTTATTTGAAAGTTTAATTTTAATTTCCCATAAAGTATCATTTTTGGCTATTGTTAAATCGAATGACATTGGTGAATTGTTTATAGAATTTGGATAAAAATAACAATGAATTTTATATAAGCAATTTTTAACTAAACTTGTATGAGGATTTATTCCTTCTATTAAACCATTTTCTTCATTTGATAATATCATTTCTGGTATTAATTCAATTATTCTATCTATTCTAGTGTTTTTTAATAGTTCATTTAATTTTTCATTTATTTTTTCTTCTTGATTTAATTTCTTATATGTTGAATTTAATGTATACCATATTTCTTTACTTATAATATCATTTTTTACATTTACTAATATTTTCCATAAAGAATTAAATAATTCAAATTCTAATACATTTGATTCAAATGTATAATAGGAATAATTATTTTCTTCAGTTACCATATATTGTATTATACTATTATTATTTTCTCTTGGTGATTTTATTATTAAATGTATTATTGTTAAAAATCCTTCTTGAGTAAAATTTTCTAAATTTTGATCTTTTACTAAAATTTTTTCTTTAAATAAATCTGATGTTTCATTCATTATTTTATAATTTCCATTTATATTATTTGCCATCAATTCATATATACTATTATAAAATTTTTCTTTTGATAAATTACTTTCAAATAAAAAATCATATAAAAATTGCACAAAAGAACCAAATTCTTCTTTACAATATTTATAAGCCACCCTTGCAAAATTAATTTTTTGAGTTATATCATGAATATTATATTCACATTTATTATTTTTAAAATTATCAATAAATTTATTTATTGATTTCTTAAAAACTTCAATTAACTTTTTTTTATCTTCTTCATTTAAATGAACATTAATATTATTAAATAATTTAATAATTAATATATAACTTTTTCTAGCATTTACTTCTTCAGAATCTTCATTTTCAATATAATATTCACATTTTTCTAAAACTTTTTTAACTAAATTATATTGTTCATCACTTTCATTAATAGTTTTAACTAAATAAGTATTAATTAAATTTAATTTTTCCCTTGAATTCACTTCATTATTAAAAATTCCATTAAGAAAAAAATCAATACATTTATTATGATTTCTATTAGTTAATAATATATCAAATTCTTCAGGTAATATATTATTAATATTTTCTTCTAAAATCATATCAAAAATAATTTCTCTTTCTGCTTGATTACATCCCATTCCAGCAAATATATTTAATATTACACTTCTTGTTTCTGAATCTCTTTTTTTTGTTTCTTCCCATATAATTAAAACATCTTTTTTATTTAAAGCATTTTCATAAAATAATAATGTTATTAAATCTTTTGATTGAACTATTACTTGATTATGAGAATGAGAATTAAATATTAATTTAATTAAATCATTTTCATTTATTGATTTTATTAATTTATTTATATAATTTTTTTGATTAACAGAATATGGTTTTATTATTAATCTTAGTGAATATAATTTTTTATCTAAAATATCTGATTTAAGTAAAAGAATTGAAGACTTTATTATTGATTCAAAAATTATTTTTTCTTTTTCTTTAGGATGAAATTTAGTAAAATAAAATAATATTTGAACTGTAAATTCAATAAGATCTTTTCTAAGTTCTTTTAAATTATTAATTAATATATCATTGCAAAAATCAATGAAAGAATTAGACAATTCAATCAAAAAATCATAATGAAGATAATTAATAGATTTTTTTAAGATATTAAAATACAATAATAATAAATCACAATAATTTTTAGATTTAGATAATTCTTTTAAACCATTCATAAATTGATAAAAATATTCATTTTTACAAAAATCTTGAATTAATAAAGCAAAATAATATAAAAAATTCATTTCTCTTCCAATTACATAATTAACTTTATTATAAGGAATAATTTTATCAATCATATAAGAATATGAATTTGAAAATTCTTTTTCTTTTTGAATTCTAGGATTATAAAAATAAACGTCTTCATCGCAATTTTCATTTTCTCCAATATATTTCCCCATATTATCAGTTTTAATTCTTTTATTATAATAATTTGTAAAAAATAAAAGATCATCATCTTCTTTAATATAAATTCTATAACCTATTTTAAATATGATATTTTTAATTCCATTTAATTCTTCTTCTTTTTTATCTATTATCGTACAAGGAAATAAATGATTTTTTTCATAATAAAATATTCTGTCTCCAATATTTAAATTTTCTCTCCATTCATAATCAGTTGTAATTAAACCTTTTTTTGCATAATCTAAACTTGATATATTTATTTTTATTATATTATTATCTGGAATTAATGCGGTAAAATATAATTTATCTTCGCTTATACTTTTTATTTTACCTCGAACCCAAAATTTTTGGTTTTGACTTTCATTAAGATCTGCATTTATATCTATTATATTATCTTCTATTAAAAAATCTTCAACATCTTCAAATTTTCTTTTTAATAAAATTTCATTAAAAGTTTCATAATTCATTAATTTCTTTTTCTTTACTTCTTTCGGAATATTATTATAATGAAAAGTTTCTCCTTTATAAAAATTATATTCACTATAAAATATACGATCAATTATTTTACATAAAAATTTAGCTTCATCTTGTTTTAAAATAGTGATCAATAATTTAATGTATAAAGTTAATATATTTAAACCTATATCATCTCCATTTTCTCCTGGAATATAATTTTGACGTAAAATATTATTTAATGTTTCAGGAATAAATTTTTGGAAAAAATAATCTATTATCTTTGTATTTCCATTAAAAAAATTTTCTACTTTTTCAATTTTTATTAATTCTTCTAAAATTTGAATTAAATCTTTAAATGATTCAATTTTATCAATGTCTGATTGATAACTTTCTAAAATATCATTATGTATTATTTTAAGTCTTTCAAATATATCTTTATTTTGTTCTTCATTTTCTTGTTCATTGTTATTTTCATCTTCTTCCATTTTTGACATTTTTTATTATTAAATAATAATATTTATATTTGAGTAAAAGAATAATTATTTTGTAAATACTTTTTATTAAAATAGTTATTGTTAATTCAAATTTATTTTAATTGTTATTAAATATTTTAAAAAAAATTAATATATATATAATAATAAATACTAATAAAAATTAATAATAAAATCATATAAAATTTCTTTGTTCAATATTTTGTAAACTATAATTACTTTTATGTTTAGTAGTAATAGTTCTTAAACTTAATTTAATCCCTTGTGTCAAATTATTGTTACTATAATTAGCATTATTTTTATTGATAGTAGCATTATTTATTTTATTAAAAGAATAAATATTATTATTACTGCTTTTTTTAGGAGGTAATTTATTTAATAAAATAGTACCTTTAGCTAAAGAATTAAAAGTAATATTAATATTATAATTTCCACTAAAACCAGTATTATTTCTTTCTCCATTTATATAATTATTATAATTACTTCCTTGAACATTATTATTATTTTTATTATTACTACTATTAGAATATTGTAAATTATTATTATTATCTCTATTAGAATTTATTTTTCTAGTTAATTTTTTACCAACAAATATTGGATTATTCTTTTCATACCTTTCAAAATTTTCAGCAGATAAAATAGGAAAATGACCAATAAAATAAGACCAATGCATTTTAAAAAAAATTTCTTCAGTTTGAGTTCCCATTTCTGCTTTATTTTCTTCATTAATTAAATTATTAACATTACTTTCATTATTACTTATTTGAACACTAGAAGTAATTTTAAAATTATTTATTACATTATTTTTTCTTTCAGGTCTTGAAGATATTATAGTATTAAAAGAAGGTGAAGAATTCATTTTATAATTTGATTTTATTTTAGAATTTGAATTTGGAGATTTTAAATTAATATTTGTAGTAGAATTTTTTGAAGAAGAAATTATATTTTGAGATAATTTAGGTAAAGAAACAGAATTTAAATTATGATTATTAATATTATTCTTATTAAATAATTCTAAAGTTGTTCTTTTCATTGATGATAAACCTGAAATTTTTAATTTTTTAGATTTTTTCTTTTTTTTATTTCCTTTTTCTTTAGGAAGTAATTTTTTTATTTCTTCAATATCTAAATTATCTAAACTAGGTTCACTTTCACTTTCACTTTGAGCATTTTCTATATCATAATCATCTTCTAAATCATCATTTGAATTTTTAATATTTTCATTATTATTTATATTATTATTTTTCTTATTTTTAATATCTTCAATATATTTATTAAATTCATTTTCAATTTTTTTATTTTCATTTTCAATTTTATTTTTCATTTCGGGATAATTTATTAAATTTTCAATTCCAAATTTATTATTAGAATGATAATAAGAATATAATATTCCAATACAAATATCTCTTCCAATTTCTTTAAGAGAATCAACATTAAAATATTGATAAGCATAATTACCTTTAACACATCCAAAATAAGAAGTTTCTAAAGTAACAACATTTTCAATATTAAATTCTTTAAATAAATTTATTCTTCCAGTTCCTTCTTTAAATTTTGGCATAGAAAATCCACTTTTTTCAAAAGAAATAATATTACTTTTTTTAGAAGTAGAAAAAGGGAAAAATTTACAAGAAATAAAATCATCTTTATGATTAGCATAAAAAAATGAATTAAAAGCACCAAAATGACCATGGAAATCAATAATATAATTAATTTTCCTTTGATTATTAAATTTCATAATCAAATTTTTAGTATAATAAATTTCAGGATGTAAGAATTCATTTGGATTATTCCATCTTCTATTTAAATCACATCCAGCAAAAGAAGTTCTTGTATTTCCAGCAATAACACCATCAACATTAATCATTGGTATTATTTTAAATATAATATTATCTCTTAAATATTTTGCTTCATCTGATTCACTTAATAAAAAATCTATTGCACCATTTAATGCCCATGAACCTACTGTTTCACTTGGATGTTGACGACCTATTAATACTACTCCTTCTTTCTGATTTGATATTTTTTTTAATTCTTCATAATTATTAGTATTTAAACTATAATTTATTAAATTATTGTTATTAAAGTTTATACTCTTATTATTATTTAAATTTGAATTGTTTATTGTTATAAATGAATTATTTATTGTTATATAATCTACGTCATTTCCTGATAATGTTTGACATAAAGTTTTCCTGTGGAAATAAGGATATTTCGAATTTTCATATTTTTGATATTCATTTAATTTTCTCATTAAATCTGTATATGTGTAAGGTATACAATTGGCAAAATATATTTCATCATCATCATATGGGAATGTAAAATCAAAAGATAAAGTATAATAATATTGTCTTTTACCTTTTAACATTCTATATAAGGAATTTTTATAATATTTAACTTCTTCAATAGTATGATGCCATCCTAAATTTTTTTCTTGATTTAATTTTTTTGAATAAAACCATATTTTTAAACCATTTGAATATCTAGTTCTTTTTCTCATTAAATTCATTATTGAAAAATTTACTTTTTTATTTTTTTTTGTATTAGATACTCTAAAAAAAAACCATTGAGTATAACCTGTTGTATTAGTATCATTATGAAGAAATAATTGATATTTTTCTATTTCATTAAAATATTCATCATCATAATAAGGACTTTCTATTAAATATGCTAATTGCAAATTTCCACTTTCAAATCTACTTTCAAATATTAATATATTATTTAAATCTAAATTATTATTTTTTATTAATTCTAATGTGTCTAAATTTTTATAATTTAATATACTCTTTTTATTACTTTTTTTCTTTTTTTTATTTTTATTTTCTCTTAAATTAACGATATTTTCTACTGTAACTCTTCCTTCTTTTTCGACTTTTTCTTTTGAAAAAATTAATTTTTTTAAAATTTTATATGAATTAATATATATATCAAGAGAATAATCTCTATCAGTACAAGTAAATTGTTCCCTTTTTTTTAAAGTAAATTCTTCTGTTTTTGAAGTTTTATAATTAAAAGGTGATAAAGTTATATATAGATTATTTCTTCCAAATATAGGAGGATTTAAAGGAATTGATTGACGTTGAATTAATGGATCTGGAGGAGGAATTATATAACTTTGAATATTTAATGTTTGGAAATTAAAATTTTTTGAAGGAAATTGTTTGTAAAATGTATTCGAAAATTTTGTATGATAGTTCATTTTAATTTTATTTATATTATTATAATTTATTTTTTATTTAATTATTATTAAAAATAATATTCATTATTATAACATTCTTTAATTTTATTGTAATAATAATCAAAAATAATTTTTTGAAAAAAAAAAAACTTTTAAATTTTTAATATATATTTATTTATAGTAAGTAATTATATGCTTAATATTCACAAAATTATATTTTTAATTTTTTTTCTTAAAATAAAAAATTAAATAAAAGAATAACTTCAAAATTTATTTGTTAAAAGAAAATTGAAGTTGTCTATTAGTTTCAGGAAATATGGCATTATTTTCATTTAAAATTTGATAATTAATAACACCATAAGTATTATTTTTATTAGTATAATCATATCTCCAATCAGCAGTACTATTATTTCTTTTTGAATATTTATCATCAAAAGTTTCAAAAATCATATTTAAATTTAATTTTTCTACAACAAAATTCCCAAAAACTTCTTTATAATAATTTTCATTTTCATTTTGTTTTCTTATTTGATTTTCAATATATTTTTTATCATTTGCCCAATCAGGAATAAATTTAAAAGAATCTATTTCATCACAATAATCAGTATCACTTTCAGATTTTTCTGTTATTGAATATTCTCTTTCATTAAAATGATTATTTATCTTTTCTGATTTTGGTATTTTTTTTTCATTTGTAGAAAGAAAATTTATAAATATCGTATTTTTATTATTATTGTTTATATTATTTGAATTTAATGATATGTTATTTTCCATCAAAGGAGATTTTTCTTTTGTTAAATTTATAAATTCTGAAATGTTATTTACTGGTTCAAAATTTCTTTGTTGTAATTGAAATTCAGAAGATGATTCAAATGGGATTTTAGATACAGTGAATTCATTATTATTTATAAATTTACTATCTTTACTATTAAAAATAGAATTGTTATTATTAGATGAAGTTAATAAATTCTTAAATGAATATTTAATATTTGAGTTTCCAATATTTTCAATAATTTTATTATTATTTATATTATGATTATTATAAATAATATTTTTAATGTTTATTGTTTTACTGTTGATATTATTATCTGTTTTGAAGTAATTAATCTTATTTTGATTATTATTATTTTGAGGAGGAATAGTAAGATTTATAAAAGGATTTATATTTTTTTGAATAAAATTTTGATTTTGATTTTGATTTTGTTCTACTATAAAAGAAGGAGTTTTACATGGTTGATCTATATAATTAGAACACTTTATTAATTGATTATTATCTATTTTTATTTGTTCTGATTTTTTTGATGAAGTTTCATCTGGATTTTGACTTAATGATTCTTCTTTTCCATTTTTTTGACTTTTATTTATTTTATTAATTAAATTATTATTTAATTCATTTTTGATTTCATTATTGCTTGTAATTAATATATCTATCTTCTTTTGGCTTATTTCATCTTTTTTTTCTTCATGAAACTCTTTGATAAATCCAACTATAATTGAATTACTATTATTATTATTGTTTGAACTTTTTTTCTTAATAAAGTCATTTTTCTCTTTTTCTTCTCTACTTGGTTGTTCAATAATTGTTCCTAAACTGAATTGTTTTTTACTATTTGTATTATTTTCATTATCACTTAAATTTTCAATTTTTTTTTCCTTACAATTATTTTCTTGAGTATTAACTTGAAATTCACTTATTTCTGTAATATTATTATCTTTATTTTCAAAATCATTTAATTTCTTCTTTTTATTATTTATTAAATTATCTAATAAAATATTTAATTTTTTATCTTCAATTTTTTCTCTAATTATCATTTGTTTAGGAAAATTTTCACTTATTTCATCAATATTTTTTTTAATTGTTTTTGAAATAGAAAATTCTTTGAAATTAATAAAATTATTTTTATTATTTCGAGCGTTATTGAAAAGTTCTCTTTGCTGATTTATCCAATTTTCAAATGAATTTATTATTTTTTCATTTGCTTCATTTATTAAATTTAAATCTTTATCTAAACAAATAAAACAATCATGAACTAAAGCCAATGAAGATAATAATTTTTTATTTTCAAATTCTTCACTTTTTTCTACTGATTCTTCCATAATTTTAAACTAATTTAAATTTAAATTTATATATTTTTTTAAATTAAATGTAAATTATTTTATATTATTAATTATATAAATCCAATGTCTGTAATAATATAATTTTGAAAAAAATAATGATAAACAATTATAAAAAATTAATGTATTTCATCAAGAGATGATTATCAATATATAAATAATTTTTCTCCTCATAATACACAATCATTTCAACTATCATATAATTATTTTTTTAAAACAAATCTAAATATTTATTCAAATATATCACAAGATATAAACGAATCTCCCTCAAAACTTTTTTTATAGTAATAATATTAAAAATTTTAAAGAATTAATAAGAAGAAATCAAAATTTTATAACAAATGACTTATTTATTGCTTCATATGCTTTAAAAAATAATACTTTTATATGTGATACATCAACATATCAGAAATAAATAATGATAATAATAATAATATTATAATATAATAAAAAAATTAGTATTTCAACAAACAATAATTCAGATAATAGTAATACAAATAAAATTCAAAATTCAAATTAAAAAATATTTAGATGATTCTATTTCAAAAAATAAAGAATTAATTTTAATGTTTCAAGAAATAGAAAAACTTATGAAAAGCTAAAATTACAAAATAAAAAATTAGATTTAAAAATAATTAATAGAAAATGTAAATAAATTAAGTTTTCTTTATTTGTTTTTCTTTTTATTTATTCTAAAGTTTTCTTGAGCCCTTTGTTTTTTATAAATCAATTTAATATATTATATGAATAAATTAATGTTTCTTTTCTTTTTATATGGTTTTTAAATTTTAATGATTAAACGAAGACACATTTAACCAATTTTTTTATTTAATGTTTTTTATAATTATTTTATTCAAATATATTTTATTTTTTTATGGAAACAAAAAAAAAAGAAAAAAATGAGTTAAAAATAATAGTAGTTGGGAACAGTGGAACAGGAAAAACATCCTTTGTAAGAAAATGGATAAAAAATAAATTTGAAGAAAATTACCAAGCAACAATAGTTTCAGAATTTTCATATAAAATAATTGAAAATAAGGGAAAATATTATAAAATTCAATTATGGGATTTAGCAGGTCAAGATCAAAATTCTTGTATAACAAAAATATTCTCAAGAAATTCACATGGATGTATAGTTTTAACAGATATAACAGATGAAAAAAGTTTAAATGAAAGTATTAAATGGAAAAATTCAGTTGATGATATTTCTAAATTTATTGATGGTGATTATTTACCTTCTATTCTTCTTCAAAATAAAATAGATTTAATTGATGAAAATGATATTCATAAATTTGATGAAAGAATTAATGATTATTGTAATAAAGGTATTTATATTCAATCTTTTAAAACTTCTGCTAAGTTAGGAATTAATATTGAGGAATGTATGATTTATTTAATTAATCATATTATTGGTAGAATGGATAAATTTAGTAAAGATAAAAGTATTTTTGATAAAGAAAGAAAAAGTATTGTTTTATTAAGGAATAAAAATAATGATGAAGATAATAATAATGATTGTTGTTAAATAAAGGAAACTATTATTTTTTTGTAAATTTTTTTTAAAAGTCAAGTATTATTCGTTTTAAATATGATTTTTAATAGAAAATTCATATTATTAATTATATTATAATACAATATTCTCATTTTAAAATAAAAAGTAAAAAAATATATAAATAAATTAAATTTCTTAAAAATAAATAAAATATTTAATTCTTTCCAAAAATTTAAATATATACATCCTATAAAAAATAAAATAAATAAAAACGAAAAAAATAAAAAAATGGAAGGTAGATATTCAACAGATAAAAAAATAGGAGTAGGAAGTTTTGGTGAAGTTTACTTAGGTAAATTAAATGTAGCAATAAAAAGAATCCAAAAAAAGTTAATCCAAGAAGAAAACTTATATGAAGAATTAGAAAGAGAAAAAAATTTATTAATAAAATTACAATCTCAAAATGTAGTAAAATTAATAGATTTTGTAGAAACAAAAGATTATTATGATATAATATTAGAACAATGTGATACAGATTTAAAAACAATATTAAATGATAAAAAAGAAGGATATACAATTCCAGAAATAAGAAATATAATGAATCAATTGAATAATGCATTTAAAGTAATGACAGCAAATAATATAATTCACAGAGATATTAAATTAGAAAATATATTAGTAAAATATTTAGATTCAAATAAAGATAAAATGTTAATTAAATTAGGAGATTTTGGTTTAAGTAGACAATTTTTTGGAATGAGTTATATTGATTCTACCTTTTGTGGAACTCCAGAAACAATGGCTCCAGAAATAAAATTAGAATTACCTTATAATAATAAAGTTGATTTATATTCTATTGGTATGGTTATGTATGAATTATATTATAAGAAATTCCCTAAATTTAATAAATTTCATGTTCCTAATGAATTACCTGAAGATGAAAACTTTAAAGATATTTTAGAAAAATTATTAAGAGAAAGCCCTAATGAAAGATTATCTTGGAAAGAATATTTTATTCATCCTTTCTTTTTAGATATGAAACATATTAATGTTATAGTAATGGGGAAAAAAAATATTGGTAAAAGTACATTAATAAAATCAATCTTAAAAGAAAATATAGAAATTGATGATATGTATAATTATTCAATTTATGAATCAAAAGATGAAAGATTTAGATTTTTTGAAATAAGAGGATTTTTAGATAATGAAAATGAAGATTATACTTTTGAAAATTGTATGGATGATGTGAATAGATTAGTAGATTTTCAATTAGAAACAAAAGAACCTGATAATTATATTCATATTATTTGGTATTGTTTACAAGAAGATAAATTTACTCATGAAGAACAAAAAAATTTAGATTCATTCAAGGATTATTATTCAAATGATAAATTACCAATATGTTTAATTCATACTATGACTATTAATAGAACTACAATAGGAAGGTTTTTTAATAGAATAATTAGAAAAAATGATGATGTTGTGATTACTAAAATATTAGCTGAAAAATTTGAAGTTAAAAATGGAAAAGAAGAAAATACTTTTTCTCCTTTTGGTGTTGATTATTTATTAAAAAGAACTTTAGGTAAATTAAAAGATATTGTTAAAAATGATGAAAATGAAAGTTATTTACCTTTACAAAATGAAAGAAGAAAACATAAAGAATCTTTTCAATCTATTATTGAACAAGTTCAAAATTTGTTGGTTAAATAATATTTTGTTATTTGTTTTTATATAATTTAATAATTTTTTTTCTTTTTATATAAAGGGAGTTTATTTATGATATTATTTATTATTATTATTATATATTATTATTGTGTTAAAAATAGAATAAAAAGATGTAAATATTTTTTTTTTTGATTTTAACTTTTTTTCTTATTATTATTTGTTTAATTTTTATTTATTAAAAATTAATATTAATAAATTTTAAATGATGAATGTAAGAAGAAAATTTTTGATTTTTTCTAATATAGAATCCTTCATATTATTCTCCAAATATGGCCGAAATAATGCAAGATTTAATGAAAACACTTCAAAATTTAAAAAATCAAAGAGAAATAATAAATAAAGATATTGAGAATGGTGAAATGATGAAAATGAAAATTGAAGATAAATTAAATTCATTTATGGAAGAATTAGATAGAATAAATCAATCTTTAGACCAAAAAACTCAAATTTTAAGTGTTTATGATAAAATTTTAATGGATTCTGATTCTGCTTATAATAAAATTGTTCAAAGTACTGAAGCTTTATATAATATGGTTAAAAATGAAGAAAAAAAAGTAAGCACTAGACAAGGATTTAATTCATCTTATAATAATAATGTTTAAATCAATTATTTTTTCTTTCTAAATCATAAAAATTAATTTTTATTTAATAATGGATATTAATTTGTTTTTTTATATTTTAAAGTTTTTAAAAGATGTAATAAGATAACTTTGTTAAAAAATATAAATAAAACAATAAATAAACAAATAAATAAATAAATAATTATTATTTAATTTTTATATTTTTAGTTATAAACAATTAAAACTGGATTTGTTTGAACCAATAAATACTTTTTAATATCATCTAATATTTTACAAACATTATCTTTAAAGCAATTATCTACTTCTGGGTCTTTATTAAAACAATAAATTTTTAAAAAATCAGCATAATTATTACCTAATTGTTCAGGAATTTGTAAATTTAAATATTTAAAAATTTTAATTAAAATATCTTTAATTTTATCTCTAACACAATTAATATAATATTGTTTAATTCTATTTAATTGAAATATTTTACCTTCAATATCAGAATTTAAATAAATTTTTTGCATTAAAAATTTTCCATTTAAAACTTTATCTACAAATTCAACAATTGATTCAATTTCATTTGAATTAATATAATTCATTGAAAAAGAAAATAAAGGAATATATTTTTCTAAATGTTTTGGAACTATTGAATATCTTAAATTTTGAATTTGTTCTGAAATTTCTTCTGGACTTTTTCTTAATATATTAGAAGATATTTGTTCTTTTAAAGGTTCTATTAAATTATTTATTTTTTGCTCTATTATTTTTTTTTCTAAATCATTTTCTATTTCTATATCTATTAAAATTTGTCTATATAATTCAATATTGTTTTTGTTTATTTTAGTATTTAATTCTCTTAAAATATTTAAAGGAACTAAATGTGAAAACCAATTTTTTTTTGATTCATGATATAATTTTAAATTAATTTCTTCAGTTATTTTATTATCTATTTTTATTTCTTTTTCTAAGTTTTTTTTTATATTTTCTATTGATTCACCTTTTCTTTTTTTATTTAAATAATCATTTTTTGAAGATATAGATGATGAACTTGAATTAAATGATTGA
>JAEEGK010012077.1_pt1 | contig 19678 bp, 10 predicted proteins | sample 8958771 | NCBI WGS metagenome assembly JAEEGK01 (sample SAMN16246547, study PRJNA631951) | gut metagenome | biome: gut microbiome; feature: rumen; material: SC-attached | host: Bos | place: Iran: Karaj | collected 2018-10
ACGTAAAAATGATGTTTTATCAAAAGAATTATGTAAAGATTGTGAAAAAAATTAAAAGGAAATAAAAGGTGAATTTATATATTGTTCAACATGTAAAAAATTTATTTGTTCAAATTGTATGATCAATCATTAATCTAATGAAGACTATTTTTCAATAAATAGATATGATTCATTATGTATAAAACATTCTTATTTATTTTATTCTTATTATGTTGATTGTAAAAAAATATGTGTCCTTATTGTTTGGAATTACATGATGAAAATCATAAAAGAATAAATTTATCTCAAATTAAATTTCCTGAAAATAATAAAACTGAATTTATTAAAGTAATCAATAATTTAAAATCAGAAATAAATGAAATTGAAACTATAAAAGAATATATTGTTTCACAATTTGATAAATATAAGAATAAAATAGAATTGGAAATTAATTTTATGAAAATATTATTATCTTCTTATGAATATAAAGAGAAAAAAAAAATTTTGAATTACAACATTGTTCAAAATTTATGGAATTTTAACTATCAATTTGATGCCAATCAAAAAGAATATTTTCAAGTTTTTGAAAGAATAAAAAAAAATTTTCAAATTCTAAGAAATATCTTTCAAAGTGAAGGAAAGATAAAAAAAGATAAAAAACAGTCATTCAAAAATAATGTATATGAAATTGATAAAGAGAAATTATTTAATTTAAATTCAAATAACGATAATAATAATATTTTGATAAATTCATGTATAATTAATAAAAGCAATGATATATTTCAAGAAATAAAGAAAAAAGAAAAGAGAGAAATTGAAAAACCAGAAAATTATGATAAAAATAATTATTCTTTTTCTTATCAAGGTGATAATATTTTTATTTTTGATATGTCAAAAAATAAAAACATTAAATATGAAATTGGTTTTATGCTCACAAATAATGGAAATACTGATTGGAAAGTTAATGAAACATATCTTAAAACAAATAAAACTTCTCAAATTATATTTAACGATTTAAAATTAAATCCTTTGTCTCGTGGTGAATTTCAAAAAGTAATTTTATCCCTTCCAGACTTAGGTGATTTCGATGAAGGTGATTTTAATATAATTTTTGATTTTTGTGTTTCTAATAAAATAAGTGGGAAGCCTATTAAAATAATAGTAAGAATTATTCCTGAACCGAATAAAAAAATAATTAATGGTTTTAGAAAAAAATTTAGAATTAGTAAAGAAGAATATCCTGATGACCTTATTTATAAAGCCTTAAAAATGTGTAAATTCGATTTTAATAAAACTTTTGAATATTTAATTTCAGAACAATATAATTAACTAATTTAAAGACTATCAACAAATTTTTTAATATCTTCTTTTTTTCTATGTTCCTTATTAAAAATAACACCTTTAATTAATTTGCCTTTACAACAATCTTTTAAATCATCTAAAGTTTTTTCAAAATCACTTTCCCAAGAAGTCCCCCAAACAACTATATTTTTTCCAGTAAAATCAAAGTTTTCTAAAAAGGTAAGAATAATATTTGGAGCAGTATACCACCAAATAGGAAAACCAATTAATATAGTATCATAATTTGAAATTTTGGGATCTTGACTTAAATTTATTTTTGGTCTTGCTTTTCTATCTTTTTGTTCAATTGTTGATCTTGAATTTTCATCATTCCAATTTAAATCTGATGATGTATATTTTTTCTCTGGAATTATTTGATATATATCACAATTTAATTCTTTTGATATTTGCTCTGCTACTTTTTTTGTCGTGTTTGTTGCTGTGAAATATACTATTAACATTTTCCCTGATTTCATTTTTTATGTTGTTATTATTGTTTTTTGGATGTTTTTAAATAGGATTTTTTTTTAATTTTTTTATGGTGAAGTTTATATATTTGATGAATTTTTATTATATTTTATTTTTATAATTCAAATTATTTTTAATTATTTTTTTTAAATTAAAAAAAACAAATTTGAATATTTCATATATAATCAAATTATTTATAATAATTCAAATTAAAAATATATAAATATATATATTAAAATAATCAAAAAAATAAATTTACCACAACCAAAACTCAAAAAAAAAATAAAATAAATTTAAATATATTAATTATTCTTTTCGCAGAATTCAGAAACAGATTCAAATTGTTTTAAAGAATATTTTTCAATAGTAGATTTAAGATTTGTAGATTTTAATCCCCTAATTAACAAACAAATTTCTTTTCCTGCCTGTTTAATAATTTTTTGAGAATTATTTTCATTTGTCATATTAGAATCATACATTAATTGATAATTTTTTAATCCAAAAAATTTCATAACTAAATAAATAGAAGAACAAGCTAATATTGAAGAAGAATATTTAGTCATTCTATAATCAATTAAACAACTTTCAAGAAAATATTTTCCTAAAAAATATTGTTGATTATTAAAATGATAAAATTTAGATATTATATCATAAAAATCACAAGGAGTAGGATTTAAAATATTAAAATTTAAAGTTTCTAAAACTAAAAATTCCATATTTATTAATTCTTCTTTACAATAAGCTTTATCAGTTATATCAACAAAATCTTTAACAGGAGGATAATAAATTTCTTCACATTTACAAGCAATGAGTAAAGAAGCAATACCCAATAATTGTAATTTGGCCCTATGAATTAATTTAATAGATAAATATGAATCTATTATATTAACTGTTAAAAATAAAGTTTGAGGTTTTAATCTAAATCTAAAATGAACTTCTATTAACCAATCTATTAATATTCCTCTCATTTGATCATTTATATCTGGTTGATTTATCATATAACCATAATTTATTTGTTTGTTTTTTTCCTCGGATAATAAATTAAAATATATTTCTTCTATATATTCTTTTGAACTTTTTATTGCTTCTTCATCTGAGGAAAAAGTAAAATTTAAATTTAATTTTTTTTCTATTTCTTCTTTTTGTTTATGATTGTTTTTTGAATTTGAAATAAAAGAATTTTTTGTTAAAGAAATTGAATTATTTGATTGATATTCCATATCATAATCTTCTGTTGTTGAATTTGTATTTGTAATTGAAACACTTTGATTTTTAATATGATTATTTTTTTCAAAATTTTTTGAAGAGATAAATGAAGAACTTTGAGTTTGAAGATTTTCATATTCTATTGACATTGAATTTGAATTTATTTCTTTTAATTTATCTTTTGATGATAATATATTAAAAGAATTTAAATTTTCTTTATTTTCCTCATACTATTTTGGTTATATTATATTTACTTTATTTGATTGGTTTTTAAATTGATTTGTGAGGTTATTTTCTTGAGATAGGAAATGATGGTTCATTAATTTTTTTATTTTAAATTTAAATTTTTTTATGATTATTTATATTATTTTTTATATGAAAAATAACAAAAAAAATTAATGATATATGTTTTATATAAATTAAAAAAAAACTTTTTAATAATATTTAAATATTTTTTATTATTTTTAATTTAAAAATATTAATTAAATTTTTGAATTACTTATAAACAATTAAATTTAAATTATTTATATTATTTCAAAAACCCAAAAAAATTTTTAGAAAAAAATACATATTTATTTTATTTGTTTTACTAAATTTTTAACAGCTCCACTAAAAGTAAATGAATAACTTTTTTTTTTTACTAAAAAGTTATTAATATAATTATAAGAACTAAATAAAATTTTTCTTTGTGTCTCTGAAAAAAAATTAGTTATTCCTAATTCATTTCTATTTTTTTCAATTTTTTTTAAAGAATTATTTGAATTTAATCTTAAATCTTTTTTTTTATTTAAAATTGAATTATTAATTCTTTTTTCAGTATTAAAATTTGAAATAATTTTTTTTTTTGATACATAAAAAGAATAATTGTTAATAGGCTTTTTTTCTATAAATTCTTTTTTTGATTTTTGATTAAATCTATTTACAAAAGTAACATATTCTGAAATATGAGATTGAATAAAAGATTTATCAATTTCCATTATATCTTTATTTATTTTTGGAATAAAAGTATAATCAAAATTTTCAGATTTATTCCTTTTTAAATATATTTCATTCTTTTTTTTTATATTTCTTCTTTCAATATTTTCTTTCCAAAGATTATTTCTTTGATAAATATTTTTTTTTGAAGATTGCGTAGAATTTTTTTTTAAATTAACTTGAGGTTTATAAGAAAATTGTTTATAAAAATTATTTTTTTCTTTTTCAGCTTTATACATTAATATTTCTTTATTTTTAAAAGATTTCATTCCTTTTAAATATAAATCATTACATCTTTTATTCTCTTTAATATCATCAATATTAGATTTAATTTCATAATTTTCTTTTCTTTTTTCAATAATTGTTTCTCTTAATTTTTTTTGTTTTTGTGATAAAGATTTTAATCTTTCATTAGATTTAACTGGAAGAGATTTAGCAATTAATATAGATTTTTCATTAATTAAAGGTTGAAAAGAAAAATAATTATTAATTCCTTTATTTCTTGAATTATTACTTTTTGTCATTAATAAATTATTTTGATCAAAAGATTCTTCAAGTTCTATTTGGTTTTTATTTTTTTTATTAATGTTTTGAAAAGATTTTCCCTTTCTATTAATTATTTTCAAAGAATCTCTATTTATAGGATGATTTCTATCATTTTTTTCTTTAGCTTCTTTAATCATTTTTTCCATTTCAATTTTTCTTCTTATAATTTTAGCATTTTCATATAAAAAATCAAATCTATTTTTTGTTTTTAAACAATTACCAATAGTTAAAAGAGTTTTTTCTTCATTATCACTATTAAACTCAATTTTTTTTCTTTTAATGTATTTCATTCAATAAAAAATTTTATTAAAAATAAATTTTATAAACAAAGAATGGAATCACCAAAATATAATGCAATAATAATAGGTGCAACAGGAGCAATTGGAAGAGAATTAATATTACAATTATTATCTTCAAAAAAATATTCAAAAATAACGATTCCTGTAAGAAGAACAATAGAAGAATGGGATTTATTAAATGAAAATGAAAAGAAAATATTAAATATAGTAAAAATTGATAGTTTAGATTTTATGTCAGGAACAAAAGAACAATTAGAAGAAAAATTAGGAAAAGATCAATATAATGTTTTATTTAATGTATTAGGAAGTAGAGTAGGAAGAGGAGAAGAAGAGTTTAGAAAAGTAGATTATACTTATGTTATAAATAGTATTGAAATATGTGAGAAATTAAATATAAATCATTTTTCTCATTGTTCTGCAATAGGTGCAGATAAAAATTCTTGGTTTTTATATAAAAGAGTAAAAGGAGAAGCTGAAGAAGAAGAAATGAAAAAAAATGTTAATTATATTTCTATTTTTAAACCTGGACAATTATTAAATAGAAGAAATGATGATAGATTTATTGAATCTGTAATGAAATATGTACCTTTTTTTCCTAAAATTGAATGTAAGGATCTTGCTCTTGCAATGTGTGTTGATGATGTTAATTATCAAAAAGGAGAAAAAGGTGAAAAAAAAGCCATTAAATTTGAAAATAGTGAAATTTTAAAAATTGCTGAAAAAGGAAAAAAAATTGTATTAAAGGATCCAGAAAAAAAATAAGTTTTTATCTCCTATATTAATTATTATTAATATTTTAACATTTAACAATATTTGGGTTTCTTAAATTGTTTTAATTATTATTTTAATTATTTAAATTATATTTTAACTAATAGAACAATGTTTTATTTATTAATATAATTATCTTTATTTATAATTTTATAAATTACTATATTATTATTTGAATTTATTTAAATTTTTAAATTTGAATTTTTTTTTCAAATTTGAAAAAGTTGGACTATTCTCCCATAGAATTTCTTGATACGATTTATCACCATAAAAATCAGATATATCATTTAATCATTCATTATTTTATCTTCATTATTATTATTTTTATTACTCTTCTGAACTTGGAAAATACTATTATTATCTGAATTTTCTATTATTTGAAATTTAGTATTTGAAATAAAAGAGCTAAGAGGAGAACCATTTTCACCAAAATTTATTATTTAAATTGAATAGTTTTCAATAAATATTTTATATATTTTTTTATATTTTCCCCATTTTTAGATTCTTCGATTATACTATGATTACTCATTAACGTTTGTCTCTCTTTGATATCTCTAATCATACTTTCTGAAAAATATCATTTTTTTTTTTCTCTATTACAGAAATAGCATCATCTATATTTTCTAAAAAATCAATACCATTAAAATAATTAATATTATTTATATTATTATTATCTGTTAATATTATATTATCATCTATTGAGATTTTATTTCCAAAATTTCTCTTTGAAGGTATATAGCTTTTAAAATTTCACTTTTATCAATAATTAAAAAATTAAGATATTTATTATTTGATATCGGAATAGTTTGTGGTGATTTTTCTTTAAAATTTATTTTTTCTCTTTGAATTAATTTTATTTATATTTTTTTTTTTAAGATATATCATTAAAATGCCAAAAGATATTCTAATTTGTAGAGCATCTGCAATAATATTTAAATATTTATCCTCAAAATAAGGTAATTCTGTATTTAGATTATTATATATATAATATTTAGACGAAAGAGATGTGAAATATGATGTTAAAAAAATTTCAAAATAATCTAAATATTTTAATGAATTCTTGAAAGAAATTTTTTTGTTTTTTGGAATGACAATTCAAGTTCACAATATTCATTTGTATTTCTTGATAATTTATTCGATGTATAACATTCTATTATTCCTAATCCATTATTTATTTTAATAAATTTTAGTTAAAATTTAATCTAAGAAATGTTGAAAATAACTCTATTTTTGTTGAATAATAATCTTTAAAAGAGTTCAAATTATTTATTAATGAATGCCATAATACTGTATTCTTACTAATTTTTTTTATTAAACCTTTATTTTTTAAAAGATTTTAAATTAAATATAATTGTATTTGATTTACAATCAATAAATAATATATTGTTTAATTAAGTTTACGAATTCATTATTATCTTTTCTCTTTTTGTCAAAAAAAAATATAAGAATATCTCTAAATTTATTTATTAAATATTTCACAAAAAAAATTCAAATATTTTAGAGCATTATCTCCTAAGAAATTAAAAAAAATATTTGATATAAATTCTAAGTATAATTTACTTAAGTTTTTCTTGTCATTTTGATTAGTAATTATCATAAAAATTAAAACATTTCGAAAAAAAGAGATTCTTTTCTTATTTAAAAATATATGAGAAAAAGTAGTATTAATTAAATAAGATGAAGTATAATATTTTTTAATAAATTATTTTTTTTTAATATATATTTTCCTCATGAAAATAAAAATTTACTAATTGTTCTCCATTATTTTTATATATAAATAAATTATCTACAGAAAAACCAAGTTTCCAATTTTTACAAAGAGTAGTTTCAAGAATTCCTATTTTTTAGTTTGTTTAATATTTTTATATCTCAACAAAGATTCAATAAACTCATTATATCTCATTTATTAATTTTTTGAATTTATTTTTAAAAATAAAAGTGATAAAATAAATTTTAAAATTAAATGGACTTATCTTCAACAATAAGACCATTTTCATATAATGCAAGAAAAGATATATTATCAGAAACAACAACAAAAAATACAATGAAACAAAATGAAAAAAATATAGAAAAAAATGAAAAAAGTCATAATACTCAAACAAAATTATCTTCTTCAGAATTTTCAAAAACAACAAACACTTCTGTCTTTAGTTCTGAAGATATAAAATTTGGAGAAAATTCACTTTGGTTATTTAAATCAGATAATAAAATTAGAATAATTATCCAAAAAATTGTATTTCATAAATCTTTTACAATAATAATTGATTTATTAATAATAATTAATTCAATTTTTTTAGTTTTTGAGACAATAAAAAGATTCTTAAATCTTTCTCAAATTTTAAATACTTTATTTACATTAATATTTACAATTGAAGGTTTGTTAAAAATAATATCTTTTGGTTTTATATTAGATGAAAATTCATATTTAAGAGATCCTTGGAATTGGATTGATTTTTTTGTAATAATAACTGGATTAATAAGTATAATTCCAGGAATATATACTAATTGGACTGCTTTAAGAGTATTTAGATTATTAAGAACAATCAAAACTATTAAATTATTTCCTAATGTTAGAAGATTTGTAAATGTTGTTTTAAATAGTTTAATTGATTTAACTGCTGTATTTTTCATGTTATTTTTTTTTTGTTTAGTTTTCTCTGTTTTAGGTTTAAGTTTATGGAATGATAGATTTAATTATTTATGTAGAAAAAATGAAAAACCTATAAATGGAAAATTAATAGTTGATGCAAATTTTTTTTATACTTTGTGCGGAGGAAAAAATAAATGTAATAATCGTCCTGAATTATGTTTATCTTCATTTAATTATTATAAAAATTCCACTTTTTTTATGAGTAGAGCTTATTATTGGGATGATGAATTAAATAATGAATATTTTAATTATGGTTTAACTAATTTTGATAATATATTTAAAAGCTTTTTAATTTCATTTTTAATTACTACTGGAGAAGGTTGGTCTAAAATAATGTATTTAATGATTGATGGGTATAATTATTATATTTCTGTATTATATTTTATTATTGCTGTTGTTACAAATTATTTTTTTATGATAAAATTAACTATCGCTGTTTTATTATATAAATTTGAAAAAAGTAGATCAATTGTTCATGATTTAGAATATAATATTAGACAAAGGAACCCTGGGAAAAATAAATTATTTAGAATTTCTTATCAAAAGAAATTATTAAATGAAAATAATCAATTAAAATATAAAAAGAAATATCCTAACGTTAAAATTAGAAAAGGACAAAAATTTCTTAATTTTCATTCTTCTTCTATTGGAGAGTTTTTTCATTCAATTATTTCATATCATTGTTTTAAATATATTCCAAAAAAAACAGATTATCATAAAAAATTTTGTTTTGGTTATATATGTTATTATTTAATCAATCAACCATTTATTCAAATATTTTTTTTTCTTTGTATAATAATAAATGCAGTTATATTATCATTTCAAAATGATACTTCTCCTCAAAAAGAAATTCAAATAATAAATATAGTTTTAGTAACATTATTTACAATAGAACAAATACTTTTAATATTTGGATATGGACTAAAATTATTTTTTTCTCGAATAATATATGTAGTAGATTTAATTATAATAATATTATCTAATATAGAATTATTTCTCAAAAGAAATAAAGAAGGTACAAAAACCTCAGTATTTAGTGTATTTAGAGTATTAAAAATTATAAGATTAATCAAAATTTTTAGAACTTGGGTTCAATTTCAAATAATAATGGAAAGTATAATACAAACAGCTTATAGGATGTTAGATTTTATTTTTGTTTTTATCATCATATTATATATGTATGCTCTATTAGGTTATTCTTTATTTAATAATTCTTTAAAAATGAATAGAAATGGACAATATAATGCTAAAAAATCTAGTTATGAATATAATTTTGATTCTTTTTTAAATAGTTTACTTTCAGTGTTTTTAATTATTATCGGCGATCATTGGAATGATATTTTTTATCAATGTTATAGAAGTTCTAGGAATAATGATTATGTTGTTTTAATTTATTTTTTAACTTTAGTTTCCTTTGGACAAATTATTTTAATGAATGTATTTCTTGCTTATTTAATTGATAGTTTTGAAAAAAGTTGTTGGAACTTAGAAAGAAATGTTTATGTTAGAAAAAATTATTTGTATTTATATTTTGCTCTTTTTAGAATATTTAAGTCTGAAGAAATTGAAAAAAGAAGAGGATTAAAAGTAAATGATGTAGAAGATATTTTTAAAGAATATATTGCTTTATCAAATAAAAAAAAATTAGCAAAAAAAGGTAAATTAGTTTTAATAGGTAAATCAAATATAAATTATATTACAAATAAAGCAGTAATAAATGAAGATTACTTAACACTTCATAAAAACAAAAAATTTAAAAATGTAAAAGAACTTAAATTTCCGCAAATTTTTCAAGAAACTAGAAATTTAGAATCAATAGAAAGAGTAAAAATAGATAATTTAAAAAGTTATAATTTTATAATAGATTATACTCAAAAATATGAAGAAGATGAAAATCCAATTAAATTTAAAACATTAATGATAAATGATGAAGAAATAAAATTAAAAATTCAAAATAAATTAGAAAATGCATATATAAATAATAATAAAGAAAATATTAGAACTCCTCCAAAAAGAAGAAGAAATAAATGTTTAGGAACAGAAATAACCAAAAGAAAAAAAACAATTTTTGAAAAATATGGAATTACAGATGGAAAAATATATTTGTTAGGATTAAATAATGGGAAACAAATGAAAGAAAGAGAAGAACCTATTAAAAGACAAACTTCATTATATTTTTTTAAAAATAAATTAGATTTATTAGGTAATCAAGTTCATGAAAAACCAATAAAGAAAAAAGAAAAAAATATTCTAGTATTAAAAATAAAACCTCCTTTAAAAGTAAGAATAATAGAACATATGAAAAATTCATCTCTTTTTATTTTTAATAAAGATTGGGCTTTTACAAAATTAATTAAACAAATTGCAAATTCAAATGAATTTAATTATATAGTTTTTATTGTTATAATATTAAGTATTATTATAATTGCATTTGATAATCCTTATGTAAGACCAAATTCAGCTGAATATATAGCTTTAAATGTTTGTAATTATGGTATTAATCTATTCTTTATAATTGAAGGAATTTTAAAAATTATAAGTGAAGGATTTTTATTTAAAGAAAAAACAAATAAAAAATTAAGTATTAAAGGAGATGAGATTTTTGATCAAATTATAAATGAAATAAATGAAAATAAACAAAATTTTGATCAAATAAGTGAAAAAGATAAAATTATTGTTATTCAAAAAGCAATACAAAGAATTCAAAAGCAAAAAGCATATATAAGACATCCAGGTAATATTTTAGATTTTTTTTGTATGATCCTATCATTAATAGATATAATTGGAATAAAAAGAAATTTAGGTTATTTAAGAGCTTTAAGAGCAATAAGATCAATAAGACCAGTGCGTTTATTAATAAAAAGTGAAAATTTAAAATTGTTAATTAAATGTTTGATTGAATCAATTCCAGCTTTAGGAAATATATTATTCGTTTGTATATTATATTTATTTCTTTTTTCAATTTTTGGAATGAATTTATATGGTTCCACTACAAATACTTATTGTTCAGGTAAATTAAATTTGTCAAAAAAAGAATGTGAAGATTTAAATAATGAATGGGTATATAATCATGAAAATTTTCAAAATTTTTTTTATTCTTTAAAATCTAATTTTGAATTAATGCTTGGTGAAAATTGGGCAGAAATGATGTTATTTTCATATGAAATTACTGGAGAAAAATTAACATATTTATTTTATATTTCTGCGATTCTAATTGGAAATTTATTTATATTAAATTTAGTCACTTCTTTATTAATTCAAAAATTCAAATATGTTAAATATAAAAAAAACCAATATCCTGATTTAACTAATGAAGAAAAAGAATGGTTAAAATTACAAAAAATTATGATGAAATATAAACCTGTTCAAGAATATGTAATTTTTCATGAACATAATATTTGGAAAAAAAAAATTCAACAATTTCTTGAGTCAAAGCATTTTAAAATTGCAGTTGATATTTTAATAATTTTATCAACAATTGAGTTAATGTGTCAATATAATGGTTCATCTCATAATTATGATATAGCATTGGAAATTTTTAATTATTTATTTACTATATGTTTTAATATAGAATTATTTTTAAGATTATCAGTTAGTGGAGTTTTATATTTTAAAAATTCATGGAATATTTTTGATTTTTTAATTGTTGTTTTATGCGACATTTTAGGTTTAATTAAATTAATTAGTTACTCTCCATTAATAGAAAAAAAGAGTAAAATTGATGCATATCATTTAATAGTTAGATTTTTTAAAATATTAAGATTATTCAAAATTATATCAAATTTTGGGATTTTAAGACATTTATTTGATACCGTAATGGTAATGATGCCAAGTGTAGGAAATGTAGGTTTATTAATAGGAATAATAATAATAATATATGGAAATATAGGAATGAATGTCTTTGGAACAGTACCTTATAGAGAAACAATAACAAGAACAAATAATTTTAGAAGTTTTTTATCAAGTACATTAGTATTATTTAGAGTTACTTCAGGAGAAGATTGGAATAATATAATGAATGAATTATCATATCATGATTGTAGAGATCCTTCAAGTGAAGAATATAAACATAATTATTATTGTTATCATTATAATGTTATATGTTACGATAATTTTAAAATAAATTATACTAATATAGATTTAATAACATTACATGAAATTGAAGATGAAAATCCAGATAAAAATGAATTAAGTTATCATTTTACTTGTGGAAGTAGTTTCAGTTATTTTTATTTTACAACTTTTGTCATAATAATTCCAGTAATATTATTAAATTTATGCATAGTTATGGTTATTGAAGGTTTTACTGATTCAATGAACGAAAGTGAAAGTATTTTAACAGAAGAATATATGAATAATTTTATTAAATTATGGATGTCTTATGATCCATTATGTAAATTATTAATATTACCTCAAGATTTTGTATTAATATATAAACAATTAACACCCCCTTTTGGTATTAATTATGATAGAAAAATAAATTTTAATCCTTTAAAATTTGAAAAAAACAGACATCAACAAAAAATATTTAGTAAATTTGTAAATAAAAAAGAAATCAATGCAGATGCATTAACAGACTTTAATTTTAATGATGCATTATTAAATGAAAGTTATACTAATTTACCATATGCCTTTCAATTTAAAAATTTTTATGTAAGTAAAAATGGGAAATTTTCAACAGATGATTTAGAAGTTTTAAGAATATTAAATAAATTTCAATTAATCGCAAGAAAAGACCAATCTCAATATACAAATATTAAACAATCATATACTTTTTCAAATTATTTAGATTCAGAAGATAAAGAAAAACCATTTTATATACATTATGTTGATGCATGTCTTGCTTTAAGTAGATATGCTATATCTATATCTTATAAAGTTGATTTTGATAATTTAAGAGAACAATCAGTTAATTCTTATGTTTTGAATAAATGGGGTCAATATTTTAATGGTCTTGAAATTTTATCCTTATTTAATCAAAGAAGATGTCTTAATGAAGTTGATTCTAAAATATCAACTAAATTAGCTAGTAATGTTTTAAAAAGAGTAAATAGGATTTTTAATATGAAATTAATTAAAAATCCAAAAATTATTAAAAATAAAAATTTCTGGAAAAGTTATTATTATTTTAAGAAAAAAAGAGAAAAAATGAATGAAAAATATAATAAAGTTTCTGATAATTTACCATTTTTAAATAATATTTCAATTAATAAAACTAATGAAAGTTTTATTAGTCATAAAGCAACTGTATTTAATAAGAATAGTAATGATAAAATTGGAAATAAAAATAATAATTCAACTCCTTATAAAAGAATAAAAGAAAGAAGATTATCAATGTTTGCTGTAAGAAGAGAAGATAAGACTTTAACTGAAAAAATAAGAGATTCTTTTAAATTTTCTTAATTATGAATGATTATTATAATAAGTGTATAATATTTATATAATTTTTTAAATATAATATAATTTAGTAAATTAAATTAAATTGATATTTATATATAATTTCTATTTTTCAAAAATATTTGTTTGTCTTTTAATAATTGAATCACTTAAACAAACATAAATTCCAAATAAAAACATTAAAATTCCTCCAACTAAAAAACCTATTTTTATATATTTTTGAATAATTTGTTTCATACATTTATTTTTATCCTCACATTCATAAATATCAACTTTTAAATATGTTAAATTTTCTAAACCTTCAATAGACATATAAAATTTTTTAGATAAATCTTTTGATTTAACATTTATTTCTTTTGAATAATCACTTGAATAAATCTCATATTGTATATCATAAAATAAATCATTTGGGAAAGGGAAAAATTGGCTAAAATGTACATTAATATTTGGTGAATCAAAAATAAATTTAATATTCTCATTTTCATTTTGAATTATTGGAGTTTTTGCTTTTTTTTCTTTTTCTATAGGATTATCATTTTTTAATTTAAATTCAAAAGTTATAATTTCATTTTGTTTCAAATCTAAAATTAAATTACTTAAACTTGTCATTGGAATTGGCATAATTTTAATATAATTAATTAAAAGGTCAATATCACTAATTAAACTATTTCCATTTTTAATGTTGATAATTTGATGAACTTTTAACCAATAATTTTTATTTTCAAATTTTGATTTTTCATAAACATTAGTAAAATGAAGAATATTAATTCCTAAATCATCAATTTTTTTAATAATTTCTCTGTTAGGTTCAATCAATTTATAATTGAAATTATATTCTAAAGAAGAATCCTTTTTTTTACTAATTATAATAATAACTTTTTGAAAACCATAATCATAATATTGAAATAACTTTTTTTGTTGTAATAAAATATTATTCATATCAAGATATGAAGTATTTTCAAAATTATGATTAGTAATAAAATTATTTATTACACTATCACAATTATCATAAGAAAAGTCTCTTAATAAATAAGTATAATTTTCTTTATCATTATAATAAGAAATACTTACTTGATAATCTGAAAATGAAGATAATATAGTTTTTATTTCATAATTGAATAACATTGATTTTCCTATAACAAAACTAATTAAAGCTTTTGATTTTATTTTATTGAAATTACTTTCTATTAATAATTTTTCCAATCCTTTTAAATTCAAATTTTCCTCATTTTTCATTATTTTTTGATAAAATTCCTCATTTTTTTTTTTACAAGCTAAATTAATTTCTTCTTGAATTAAATTACTACTTAAACTTCTTAAAAATAAAGTTAATTTAATTGAAGATGATATTGAATTTAAGCATGTTTTAGGAACAATTTTTAGAAAATCATTTTTTTTATAATCCAAAAAATCTGAATTAATTAAATTTAATTCTTCAATTGTAAAATATAAATTATAATTTTCCACATTTTTTTTAATTGTTTCATTACTATAAAATTTTCCTAATAAAGGATAAAATCGATTTATTAAATAAAAAGGAATTTTCTTATCTTTAAAAAGAGAAAATTCTGTTTCATTTTTTAAAATAATATTTTCTCCAACAATTGGTCCTTTATCAATATCAATTAAATCATCTTTTAAATCAAAATAAACACAAAATTTATTATCAAAAAAACAATTATAAATTTCCCAACTAAAAAATAATGATTGTTCATTATTTGAAATTCCAATAGAATATAATTTATAAAAATCTTCTAAAGGAAATGGACATTTAGGCCTTGAACAATTAGGAGAAAAAGTTGCTTTTTTATCATATATTGTAATATTTCTATGATACTTATATATTCCATTTGATTCAATTGAACAATTTGATTCACAATTTGATATTGTTAATGTATAATTTAAATCTGAACCAAATATTAAAATATAAAAATGATTTTTAGAATTTGAACAATTTACATTTATAAATGAATTTAATACATTATTACCTAAATTTTTAATAGAATTATCAAATACATCAGGATATGGATTATCAAAACTTGCAAAAATAGAAATATTTACATTATAATTATTATTAATTATATTATCTATATTATTATGGGATAAACTCAAATGAATAATCCTTTCTTTTTCTCTATTATCTGGTAATATAATTTTAAAAGATTGATAGCTTATTTCTCTTCTTGTAATAATATTTTTAATCTTTAAAGTTTCATTTATTTCTGTATTCACTTTAAATACATTAATTTGACGATTTATAATTGAAAAAAGAATACTACTAAAATCATATACTTCATTTAATTGTTCGAAAAGAATAACATTATAATTATTACCAATTATATTTTCCATATCATTATAACTAAAATTTTCTGATATTTTTCCATAAAGAATTGCATTAATTTTTGAATTTTCTAAATCTAAAGATGATAAATCTGGTTTTTCAGTCAAAAATAATAATAAAATTCTTTGAAAATAATTATCAGGAAATGAAATTTCATTTTGAAGATAACTTATCATATTATTAGTTTGTTGTTTAAGTGATTCATTTTCAATATAATGATATACATATTTATCAAATATTGAATAAGCTTCATCAGAATTTAAATTTTTTAAAATAAAATCATTTGAATCAGATATACTATATTTATTATTCTCATTCCAACTTATAAAATTTTTAATATTTTTTTTAAAATCAGTAATCTCAGTGTCTTCTTTTAATTTTGAATCAAAAATAATTCCTATATGATAATAAAAATTATTAATCTTATTCCCAGGAATAGATAAAGTTAAATACCATAATTTTTTTGAAATATAATTACCTCCATTTAATGTTAAAATATAATATTGAACTTCATCATAATTTTTATTTTTAATTAAAGAATCAATTTTAGAAAAAATAGTTGTAGAATGAAATTTAACATAAAATGATAATAATGAAATTTTAATAGAATTAGGACTGATATCTTTATATTTATTTTCAAATTCTTCTAAATATTTCATATAAACAAATTGATTAAATATATTGATTGAATATTCATTAAAAATATCTTTTCCTTTTAAAGCTTTTTCAGCTTCTTTTCCTTTTTTATTAATAAGACCAGATAAATTTCTTCTAATAGAAGCATCATCTGGTAAATATTCAAAATTTATACTTCCTAAATTTATTCCTGCTCCAACATAAATTCCTGTTTCTTCTTTAAATTCATCTCCATAACTAGATTCAATATATCCTTTTAATGAATTTCCATTTACACAATAATAAAAAGTGTCTGCATTATATGGTTCTGTTATATTCAATATTCCTTTACTATAAAAAGAAAATAAAGACTCTTTATCTTTAAAAGGACATTCTTTTAAATCTGAACTTTTCATAATTGAAAACAATAGAAGAAATATCGATAATTTCATTTTTTTAAATTTAGTGGTTTTAACTTATTTTTTAAAAATGAAAAAACATAAAATAAATAATATTTAATTATTATTATCATTAGATTGAATAACAATTTTCATTTTTTTTAAAATTGGAAGAGAAAGTTCATCTTCATTTAATTTAACTCCTTTTTTTCCTTTAAAAATATCAAAAATTTTATTGCTTTTTGTTGGTTCAACAACTTCGTCTTTCCTTTCTTCAGAAGATGTAATTTTCTCTATAATAAATTTAACTTTACTAATAACAGGAATAGGAATATCTTTTATTTTTAATTTTTCATCATCTTTTTTTTTAGTTAAAGCTTTAAAAATACTAGAAGTTCTATGAACATCTAAACTTGATTTTGCTTTTACTTTTTTTTTCTGAATTGAAACAATGGGAACTCCTTCTATAACTTCATAATCTTTTGAAATCATTTTTGGAAGTAAAAATGACCATTTTAAAAAGTCATTTTCTAAAGATAAATCCTTTTGAATTTCATAAGGTAAAAAATAACTTTTTTTATCAATTCTTCCGAAAGATAATTGTCTTGTTATTATTCTAGGTTCTTTTATTTCTATTTTTATTATTATATTAGGAGTATTTCCTAAAAATTCTAATTCTTTTTTTTCATTTTTTTCTTCACTTTCATTAAAATATCCTCCAATATTAAATTTTTGAACATCTTTTACCCATTTTTCTACTTCAAAATTATCTAATTCTTCATAATTATATGATATTGTATTATCTTCATAACATATATCTAAAAACTTTATAAAGAATAAAACTTTGTTTAAATACTTTTCTATCTTTACAAATTTTTGCATTTGATAAAAATTAAAATGAATTATATATTTATCCATCCATTGTCTTTTATTATTAATAACTGTTACATAAGCGTAAATTGGTTTAAAAACTAATAAATAATTAATTCTTTTTTCATCTGAAATTAAATCTGTTAATTCCCAATTTGAAAAAGAATAAAATTTAGTTTTAGGAATGTTTAAATAATATTGAATAAAATTAATAGGAATATGAGAAGCTAATTGTGCTAATAGAAGTCTGAATTTTTTATAACTTGAAAGATAATTTACAATATAAAAATCCCAATTTTGAAATTTTCTTTCTAATAAAAATAAGAAAAGTTGATGATCAATAAATTGATTAACTCTAATTGAATTTGATGGAATTGTAAAAGTAATTAAAGGAAGATATATAAGTACTTTATATATTTTATTATTAGAAGTTGACCAAATAAATTGGAAAGATTGATAATTTAAATAATTTGAACTTTTCTTAACTAAAGGATAAATATTAAAAGTCTTTTTTTTATATTCTATAGTTTCTTCATCTTCAGAAATTGGTTTTTGAATTTGAGGTTCAGTAAGATAAATTTCATTATCTTCTTTTTGTTGAACTAATTTATCTGCATTATTTATTAGTTCTTGTTGTAATTCTTCAATATCATTAATAATATTATCTTCTTTTTCATCATCAATATTTTTTATGAATGAATATATTTCATCATAATCTAATTCAAATTTATCATAATTTTCATCGAATTTTATAAATACTGATAATATTTTTTTAAACAATTCCTCTCCTTTTAAATAAAATAAAGGTATTAAATTAAAAGGTAAAATTATTTCTTTTTTTTTTGGTTTTTCAGTAGGTTCAGTTATATCTTCAAAAATAATATTTAAAGATTTAAGACTTAAATTCATTTTTTTCTTATTTTTCCAAAATAAATATTCTTTTTCTAATAAAGAGCTATTATCATTATTTTTATCATTTTTTAAATTTTCAATTGTTTCATTAATAAAATCATCATATTTTTTACCAAAAATTTCTTTTTCATCATATACTAAATCATTATATTTTTTCCCAAAAAAAACATCTTTTAAAAATTCTTCAAAAGCTTTTCCAATAGTTCCAAATATTTTATATCTTTGAGAAACAACAAAAGGAGAATTAGCTAAAACTTCACTAAAATTTACTTTAGTTAAATATAAATTTTTAATATTAATTTTTGATGAAGTTGCAACAAAAGGTAAAAGTTCTCCTTGATTATTATATAAAGGACATAATTTAGGAATATTATTTGATCTTACATTTTCTTTTCTTATATTTTTATAATCTTCATATTTCTCATTTTCTTCTTTAGTTAAAGTATTTAAAGTATTTGGTGTTGTTATTAAAGGTAATTGATTTGAGTAAAATGTATCTTGATGATTAATATAATAATTATGATAATTTCTAGAATTTTGAATTATATCTTTTGTTATTTTTAAGATTGAATCTACATTTCTTTCTGAGAATGGTGCTTTCATTTTTTATTTTTTTATTAAATTTAGTTCTTCAGACTTTTGTAATGGGAGTTTTTAAAAAAAATAATTATCTTTATTTTTTTGGTTATTTAAACTATTAAATTTTTTATTATAAATGTCGAATTTTAATATTTGGAATAAATACTTTAAGGAAAATGTTATTAGTATTAGGGATTATGAAAGTATTTATAAAGTAAAAAATAAAGAATCAAGTAATTATTTTGTAGTTATTGAAGTTGATAAAATAAAATATATATCATTATTTAATGAACCTTTCAATGAACAAAATTATTTAAATCAATTTATTTTAAAA
>JAEEGK010012079.1_pt1 | contig 19675 bp, 19 predicted proteins | sample 8958771 | NCBI WGS metagenome assembly JAEEGK01 (sample SAMN16246547, study PRJNA631951) | gut metagenome | biome: gut microbiome; feature: rumen; material: SC-attached | host: Bos | place: Iran: Karaj | collected 2018-10
ATCATGGGCTTGCCGTATTCCCTTATCTTATTGGCAAGTGCCAGCATAACGTCGTCGTCCCATTTTGTAGGATCTTCGGGTGGGTTCACATCCCTCAGTGCGGTCTTGATCTGTATCTCCGTGATGTTCAGACCCGCGAGTCTCTCATGCAGGATGACCTCGGGCTTTGCACCCGTCATCTTGGCGGTGCGGGCCATCTTGTTGAATCCGTTGTTGAGGATGTCCCTTATCCACATCTCGATCTCCCTTCTGAGGAATTCCACATCCTCCCTGGGGTCGTGGTCTCCGGGTTTTCCGGGGACTCCTTCGCTGTTGGTGGAACCGCTGACATCTATGACGTTGATCAATGCATCCGCTTGTCTCAGGTCATCGAGGAACTGGTTCCCTAGACCCTTGCCCTGCCATGCGTCAGGCACCAGACCGGCGACATCCAGGAGTTCCACGGGAATCATCCTGATACCGTCCACACATCCCGAGTTGTGGGGTGTGCACTGTACGCCCAGTTCCTTACAGGGACACTTGGACCTTACGTATCCCACTCCTTTGTTGGCCGCTATGGTGGTGAAAGGATAGTTCGCTATCTCCACGGGCGCCATGGTGGCTGCACCGAAGAATGTCGATTTGCCTACGTTCGGTTTCCCGACGATACCTATCTGCATGTGATCACGTTGGGAGAAGGATTACGATACTATCAATGTTAGCCCGCATCCACTTATTAGTCCGTTTGCTCATCTGTCTTGTTAAATAACACCTTCAGGTAGTCCATACGACCATCCAATACTCTGATCATTGTAGGGACATCTTCTGTAACAGTGTAAAAAAGCAGAAAATTATTGTAAACAACGAAGCGATAATTGTTTTCAATATTAGTTTTCGTTTTTAGGTCGATTCCCATCAGAGGGAATTTTTCGATATTAATGCATGTTTCCAATAATCCCGATATTAGTTTTTTTCCCGATTCTGGAATGAATAAAATGTCACGATATACTGCTTCTATTTTATCCAAATCTGCGATAAACTCTACGGAGTATCTTATGGTCATTCTACACCGTAACGTTTTCTCAGGTCGTCAGTCGTGTATACAGATGTTCCAGATTTGATGCCAATGTCAAGTTCTGAAAGAAGGATATCAAGAGCATCTTTCTTGGTCATCTCTTTGCTTCTGCCACTGATCTCGAACGGTATTCCACCGTGGTTCAACGATTGCTGAATGAAAAGGTTCAGTGCATCAGTGAGAGTCAATCCACATCTATTGAACAATTCTTCTGCTGCTTCTTTTATCTCCTTGTTCATACGCAGCTGGAATACAGTATTTTTCGGGGATACAACAGTCTGCTCCATTTGATCAGAATAGTATTGAATATCTGATATTTGTATGTTGTTTGTAATTACAAATAGTTATCACTACGATAACATATTGTTTATAGTGCCGCATTGGGTATTATGATTTTGAACGGTGCAAATCTGATGACTAACTCCACCAGCGCTGAAGAATGTCGATTTGCCTACGTTCGGTTTCCCGACGATACCTGTCGCATGTGATCATGTTGGGCAAAGGACTACTAAAACATCCTGTTCTTTGGATTTTTTTATTGCAATAAAAAAAATGGGCAATTTTACTGAATTTTTTTACTGCAATAAAAAAAATATGCGATAATGCTGAATTTTTTTACTGCAGTAAAAATTTCTTAAGGATGAATAGCAGATATGCGATTGAAACAGAGGTCTGTCAGTTCATTCAGCAGTCATCGAACTATATTTTGCCGTGAATATAGCATCGGCCAGCTGTCCTATCTCTTCGGGAGTGAGGGTCTCGATACGGTCATCCAGGAACGGGATGTCCGCATCCTTCGGTATCATCCCTGCGGCCTTGAGGGATGTGCCTATCTTCTTCCTCCTGTGGTTGAATGCGATCTCGGTCACTTCGAAGAACGTCTTCTCGTCAAGGACCTTGAACGGTGCAGGCCTGGGGACTATCTCCACCAGTGCCGAATCCACCTTGGGGCGGGGCTTGAATCTGGATGCTGGCACTGTCTCAAGGATCCTGCAGTCGGCCCTGTAGAACATGTTCACGGTGAGCCTTGAATAATCGGGCAGACCGACATCCGCCACCATGCGTTCGGCGAACTCCTTCTGCACCATCACGACAGCCTTCTTGAAGTCGTGTTCAAGGAGCTTGAATATCACGGGGGTGGAGATGCTGTAAGGCAGGTTGCTGACGAACCTGTCGAAGGGAGGGAAATCGACCTTCATCGCATCCCCTCTTATGAGATTGACACGGTCGCCGTACTTCTCCTCTATGAAATCTGCGAGGATGTCATCAAGTTCGATACATGTGATATCATCCGACCTTTCGATCAGAATGTTGGTGAGGATACCGAGGCCGGGTCCCACTTCAAGGACCCTGTCGCCTTTCCCGATCTCCGCATAATCCACGTGCCTCAAAGCTACACGTTCATCGGTCAGGAAATTCTGGCCTTTGCTCTTCTTCGGGACCACTCCGGTCTCGTTTATCAGCCGTGAGGTCTCGTCTCTGTTCATCTTACGATGAAGATGTAGTGCCTTCTCTCGCGGTCGGAGATCTCAAGGATGATACGGTCCGTGATGAGCTTCACGGGGTCCTTGAGCATGGGCACCCTGGTCTTGAGGTCCTCGAAGTCCTTGAACGGTCCTGCCTTGCGGGCATTGAGGATCTCGGTCACGGTCTTCTTTCCCAGTCCGGGAAGCTCCTCCAGGAGGTGCTTCTTGATCGAGATGGGTCCGGCGTCGTTGTAGAATTTGACGAATCTGTCCTGGTTGGCGAGGACTATGTCTTTAACGACGAACTCCAGCTCCTTGACTGCGGTGCCTGTGAGCTCATCGTATCCGATGCGTCTCTTGACATGGTCGATCTCTTTGCGGAGGTTCGCATCCTTTCCGATGTATACCCTGTCATCGAGTGCGATCATCGCATTCGCTTTGGGCACGAGCTCGAAGAGCTTGAACTCGGAATCCCCGATAGCGTAGCAGATGGGGTCCTTGTTCTTGAAGCTGAGGCCCTGCGGCAGGTAATCCAGAATGTATGCGTACTCTTCCATGTCCATTCCTCCTTTCCGGCGGATCAGATGTATTTGGAGACGGTCTCGATGATCTTCTCATCGATGCCGTTCTCTTCGATGTTGACGCCCCTCTCCTTGTAGAAGATGGCACGCACATCGTTCTTGTACTTCGGAAGCAGGTCCGCGATCTTGCAGACGAAGTACTCGGGGAGAACGTATTCTCCGTCCTTCGTCTGGAATTTGAGCTCTCTGAGGTCGTTCATGAGAGCGTCGGCGTCCTCCTTCGAGAGGCGGGCGTTCTTCTGAGCGTGTTCCATCGCTGATTTCTGGATAGCATTGAGCTCGATTCCCATCTCTCCTCTCCTGATGTTCTCCTTGTCAAGGAGTTCGTTCACTTCAGCCAATGATACATACTGCTCAGACATTTCATTCACCTACTCAGTTGGTGTTCTTAACGAGGTGCTCGGGGCGGGCGACGACCATCTTGGTCTTGTTGCCTGACTTCACGTTGACTTCGTATGCTGCTCCCCTCTGTCCTACGATGACGCCTGTAAGGCCGTGGAACCTTGAGAAGGGCATTCCCTTGTGTACACTGGGGTCGATGATGATGTTGACCTTCTCGCCCTCTTCGAATGTCTGGAATCCTTTCGTGATGGGTGAGAGTCCGCGTGCCCTGGGTTTCTTCTTCAGGAGCTGGCGGGTCTTGGTCCTTGTTCCTCTGGATGCTTGCATTTCATTCCCTCATTGATCGTTGATCGCTATTACGTCCAATGTCTCTACGACACATTTCGTTCCTATCGTGTCGGAGAAGTTCGGCTGCGTCCTTCCCTCGTCGCCGGAGACGAACTCCTTGACATAGGTACCGGATTCCGTTTCGAGCGTCAGTTCGAAGGTGTCCTCGCCGATGTTCTCTGCCTTGATCCAATAGATCGTCCTTTTCCTCACGAGGTCAGCGCGCCTGTGTTCGACACGCTGGGGAGTCCTTTGGTCAAGACATACATTCTTGAACGATGAAACCGCCTTATCAATCACTTCTTTATTAACTTTGCCCTCTGCCTTTACTTTTACCCTATATGTCTTAGTAGGCGTGGCGTTCTTTGTCTTCTGCACCTCGTCCCTCGGTACGAAGCGGAGGTAGTGGTACTGCGCCAATTCGGACTGATTAGCTCTCGCCTCGAGTTCGTCGAGGTCTATGTCGCGGATGCGGGGCTGACTGATCTCGAGTACGAAAGGTCTGCCCTCTCCGAGGCACAATGCGTCGATGTCCTCCCTCCCCATTCCGTGGAAGAAATGCTCCTTCCCTCCGGCCATTTCGAGAGCTATATCGCCGATGATCTCCTGCACCGAGGTCTGATACATCTTGCCGGTGTCGTTGCACCTGGGGCAGCCCTTTCCGTGGCATACCCTGCAGGGCCATATCGTCTGGGGTATCTCGCGGCTCAGCTTGTTGTAGCGGCCGTAGATGAATATGGGCGAACAGTCCAATGTGACATCAGCGAAACGTGTGTCGATGCATGCCACGACCTGGGGTGTCTTGAACTCCACGGGACGGTGGATCATGGGAAGTGCCAGCTTACCGATTTCTCTGTTGAGTTCGGTCTTGATGCTCTCGCATTCCTCCAGTTCTAATTCAGCCTGCATCTCCTTCTCCCTCTTGGAGATCTCAGGCTCTACCCTTGAACCCACGAGGAAGTTGTCCGATTCTACTGAATTCACTGCATCGGCGACGGCGTCCGCGAAGCGGTCCAGTATATCAAAGGTATCTTCGCATAACGGACAAGGTTCCTCTGTTGACGTCTCGATACCCCTCTTGGAGAGTTCTTCTCTGATCATCCTTCCGCGGACATCGTTGGTCATGCCCGTGCCGACCTTGGCGAACTGTCTTCCCAGACAGCGGTCGCATACGTGTCTCTCGGCGACCTTCGCTGCTTTGGATATCATATCATCGGTGAATTCCATGTTATCACTCACAGGTCGAATCCCATCTCAGCGATCCTGAGTCTGGGTCTCTGGCTCTCAAGGTAATGGTATACGGTAGCGTGTTCGCTTCCGTTCAGTAACAGTTCGACGGCATGCTTCGCGACCGGGAGGCTGACCGAATTACCAATAAGGGCGACGGTGTTGCCGTAGATGGTCACGTACACGCCTGTGAGGTCCTCGATGATCTGGCGTGTCTTACCGTCCTTCCCTATGATCCTTCCTCTGATCCTGGAGAGCTGGTTGTTCCTTCCGCCGACGAATTCCTTCAGATCGACCACTTCCAGATACTCGTCGTCATCGAAAAGTCTGGTCGCACGGTCGGGAGCGAATCCTCTGCCTATTGCCTTCACAACATCGATGATCTTCAGCGCCATGAGCGGGTCCGCGGTCTCGGCATCATCATAGATCATGACCTCACCTTCGGTGTCCACATCGATCTTTATGCCGGAGATCCTCTGGAGCATCTTCTTCGTCTCTCCTTTGGTACCGATGATGGTACCGACCCTGTCCTGCGGAATCCTGATGGACCTCATTCCTCATCCTCTCCTTTCAAGCATCTCTCAAGTAATTCATCGTTATCTATCGTGTCGACGTCCCTGCTCCTGAAGAACCTGTTCACGTTCGTTATGTCCCTCATCAGGAACTCCTTCGAATTGAAGTGATCGGCGGTCAGTGCCTGACCGCAGTCTATCAGGATGGGCCTGTCCTTGAACATCAGTATGTTGTATTCGCTCAGGTCCCCATGTACCAGATGTGCCTTCCTGTATCCGTCCACTATGAACGATACGACTTCCTTGTACACCATGTTCGGTCTCTTCATCACCGCATTCTTCAGCTGCGGTGCGGGGCCATTCTCGTCGCCGATGTATTCCATCAGAAGACAGTTCTTGTCGAACTCTATGGGCTCGGGAACGCGTATTCCATTTTCCTTGTATCTCTGGAGGTTGCGGTACTCCTTGTTGGTCCAGGCGTAGATCATCTTCCAGCGGTTGCCTGTGATCCCTTTGAATCTCGGATCTCCCTCGATATACTTCGCAACCCTCTTGAATGTCGATGTGGACGTTCTGTAGATCTTCAGCGCGAACGGTTCGCCGTCCTCATCCGTGACGTAGAACACATTGCCTTCCTTGCCGGTGGATATGGGATAATGTACAGAATCTATGTACCCGGCGGTCATGAAGTCGTAGATGACCATCAGTGTCTTCTTATCGAACACTTCACCGTCGGTCTGCTTCTCATCACCGGTCTTGTCGGTCTTGAGGGCATCCACATGCCTCTCAAGATGTGCATACATCTCATCGTAGGACGGCATGCGGATTACCAGTTCAGAAGATATCCAGGTTCTTCGGGACCTTGTTCCTCTTGCTGAGGTTCACTGCCTGTGTCTTGGTGTAGCGGAACCTGACATCGCACTTGTCGGGCTGGAAGTCCCAGACCGAGATGATGAGCAGGTCGCCCTCTCTGATCCACATCCTCTTCTTGATCTTGCCGGGGATCCTTCCTACCCTTGAGGTACCGTCCTCGCACATGACCCTGATCTTGGATGCTCCGAGAAGTTGATCCGCGATACCGAACATCTCTCCCTCTTTGATGTTGGGGAGACGTACACGTGTTACATCCTCCTCGGTGCTTTCCATAGGCTCGTCAATGGCACTCATTTTCGACTCTCCTTCAATATTTTTACCTATAGGACGCTTATATTTAAAAGGAACTAATGCGGACAGGCTTATCACGTGCGATATGTCAGTCGCAACCTATCCAAAATCATTTTAAAGGTATTGCATTATGGGCTCACGCTAATGCTCATGTAGTGTAGCGGCCAATCATTCGGCCCTTTCGAGGCCGACACTCGGGTTCGAATCCCGACATGAGCACTATTTTCTCTTCATCATTCCGTTTGTTCCGTGTCCGATGGAGATCGCTATGTCACAGACTGTCCGTTCCATCATCTGAGTCATAACGTATTTACTAAAAAACGGTTCATCAAATAACGCATTATTTTTATAATCTGGCACATTATAATTAACATAGGTTTATATCTTGTCGTTTACAGTTGATAATTTGCAAGGCTTTTAATAAGTAAAAGGAAGATAGAACTGGTACTATAGCCAAGCCGTTCTGACGAGAACAGTAAGGCTAACGGGTGGCAGGATATGGGTGTAAATCCGCACTGTCCGGGCATCATGCCGTCAATTTGTGATGGGATGGATCAGCCTTGGTGCCCAACCCAAATCCTTCAGATACCGTGTTCTGCGAAGAGGGGTCGTTCCGTTTTCACCCAAAAGGTTCGGCACATCATTCCGCGGAGGGGCTCTGGACCCGTAAAGGAAAATGAGGAATAAAATGAAAAGCGAAAAAGCGAAAGGAACCAAGAAGTCGTACAGATTGTACATCTTCGCGGCTTTCCTTGCAGTAATCATGGCGCTGTCATGTGTTGCGATCTTTGCAGCAGACAGCGATGATGTCGCTGCAACAGGTGACAACGAGGCAAAAATCGGTACTGTTGAGTATCCGACTCTCGTTGAAGCCATCGATGCAGCGACCAATGGTCAGACAGTAACATTGCTGAAGGATGTCACCGGTGGTGACATGATAACTGTCAACAAAGGAATAACAATCGATCTCGGCGGTTACACGTGGTCAGTCAACAAAGAAAAAGGCAGTGTTGTGAAGATCACGACCATTGCTGCCGACGGCGATGTTGAGATCAAGAACGGATCGATGGCCGTCATTGGTGCAGAGGTCCTCGCATCTGGTTCTGAAGATGTTGATGCAATCTGGATTACCGGAACTGCGAATGTGACACTGACAAATCTGAACGTCACTGTAGAAACAAATGTCGGAGCCTGTGTCTATGCCGGTGCCGTATCGACTTCCGTTGTCACCATCGACGGAGGTGTCTATAAGAACATCAGTAGTGAGAGATATCTGTATTCTACTGACGGGGCTCCTTTGACAATCAACATAGGTAACGGCGGAAGTGCCACTGTCTTAGTCAAATCCGGAGAGTTCGTCGGAAGGAATCCTGAGCTGGGAGATGATAGTGGTACACCTTCATCATTCCTCTCAAGCGAAGCAAGAGTTTGTCTTGAGATCACAGAAGAGCGCAACTTGTTCTTCCCCCACCTCAGTTCAGCAATGGCCGCAACTACAAAGGCCCTGATCGGAACTACTACGGAAATCACATACATTTTGCTTCAGAATGATGTTGATGTGTCGATAGCCAGGATAAGTGATGCGAATCTCATTGATTCAAAGGATTTCACTGACAAACTCACAGTCAATCTGAACCTTAATGCAAAGACATACACAGCATCTGTGATGGACGGAACGCAGGTCAAGACCAAGTCTATCGATGTTTATCCTGGACAGACGTGGAATGTCGCCAATGGAACGATTGCGACATCCGTCAGCGATATTGCTGCCGATGCAAACAACACGATATCATATCAGCTCATTCAGAGCTATGGTATCCTCAATCTTACCAATGTCACCATTAATATGAGCAGTGTCTCGCACGATGCTTCTAACAAGGTCGCAGCGATCTTCGTCATTGCCGGCACCACTACAATCGGTACTGGAACGACCATCACCATGGCCAGCGGCGATGTTGCGGCAATGACTGCAGCGATGCTGTACGATAACGGCACTGAGCAGAATTACCTCACCAACAAACCCACACTCAATGTGAACGGGGCAACAATCAACGGTGACCTCATCTGTGGTGTCACAGACTGGAGAAACAATGAGGACAACACAGGATCATACATCAATCTCGTGATTTCGAGCGGAACCGTCAACGGTGCGATATCCATGCAGAAGATCCACAGGAACGGCGGTGTCGCAGAAGTGACACTCGAAAGATGTGTCATCATGTTGGATGACGATGTCGAAGGAACTCACACCGTCAGTGCACCTATTTCCGTCATCAAGACTGGTAACGGTTTCGCGATGTACTATGGGAGCATGGATGTGGCCATCGATGCCGCCGATACCGGTTCAACGATTACTCTCTACGATAATGTAGTCGTCTATGAGGCGGCGACCATCGAGAAGGATCTGACTATCGTCGGTAACGGCCCCTGTTCCATCACTATTTGGAAAGTGGACATCAGGATTGACGGGGAATTCAATGTTACCAACGTGATTCCTGTGATTGTTCAGGACGGTGAGTTCGGTCACCTGTACATTAAGGTCACATACGACCTCAATTACAGCGGATCGCCTGAGGCAACGAGCTCATACAGTGAATATGAGTTTGATGTCCCCAAAGAGGAACCTAGCGGACACTACAGTCTTCCTGATGCACCCACTAGGGCCGGATACAACTTCATCGGTTGGTTCACAGCACCTGTCGATGGTAGCGAGGTCACTTCGACCACGATCCTGACCAACACATCAGCACACACACTGTATGCAAGATGGGAGCAGGTATACACCGTCGCTATCGATCCGAACATCCAGAACGGAAACGTTATTGCATCACCGACATCAGGTGAAGAAGGTACAACAATCACCCTGACCGTCGAACCCGCAGAAGGATATGTACTCGCTTCACTGTCCTACACTGCAGAGGGATCAGCAACACCCGTTGCGATCGTCGGAAACACCTTTGATATGCCTGCGGCCAATGTGACAGTTACCGCAGTCTTCGAAGGAGCTGTTGCCCGTATCGGCGACGTCTATTACATGACGCTCGCAGATGCAATTGCCGCTGGTGGAGAAATTATCATCATTAACGACATTACGATCAGCGATGCCGTTACGATTGATGGAGCCACTACGATTACCATTCCGACAGGTGTGACGGTTACTAACAATTCCACAATCAATGTTAACGGAACCACATCATCTGTGATCATTGATGGAGGTACACTGACTTCAGGTACATATGGCGCACTTGTCATGAATATAGGCAACAGCCCGTACGGTGGTCTGAGGGTTTTAACAGGTATCGTTGAGAAACAGAACATATCTGTTACCGGTGTTGAAGGTGCGGGCGAAACCATAGTTGTTGGTTCCACAGCACCCGGTGTGTTCGTCCCCATCTTGAGGAATAACAATATAGCCATTCACTCAGAGTATGGAATTTATGTTGTTGTATCTGCAACTACAGCCACTAAGATTGACGCATCCATTACAAACAATGTGTTCACATCTGATGTTGAGATTGGATACTGTATAAGTCTTGGTTCCGGGGACCATATCTGGACTCCTGCAACATCTACAGCTCACGTATTCGTTGATGTTACAGGAAATGACTACACAGGAGTCCTGATGCTTACAGATAAGCCTGATAAGGCCCCTGTAAGATTCAACGCACGTGGTGCCACCGTTGGAACATCTGATGCAGACGAATCGAACTATGTGAAAGTAGATCCCGCAGGAAACCGCCTTGGGTTCACTAGGCCCAACGCTGCGATTGTTGAATCTCTTTCTGCGGATTATGTCGGTGTCAGGGATATATCTGAAGTGACAGTCTCCGATGGAGTAATCCTCACTGTTACTGGTGAGATGCTCGTCAAAGGTACTGTCATTAACAACGGAACGATAAAAATCGAGAACGACACTGCTAACAAGGCTCAGATGAAACTGTTCAACGGTTCAACGCTTACCGCCACTAACAGGGGAGCAGTTATTATCGATGCCAAATGGACCGCTGTCGAACCAACAAGTCATCCTGTAGTGATCATGGGCGGCATCTTCGAGAAGCAGGATGTCACTGCTTGCGATTGTGAGGATGATCATGCATTCATGTCCATTACGGGCACTTTGACAGCCGACATGTATGTCAGGAACAACAGTTTCGAGATGGCAAGACTGAACGGAATCGTTCTGTATTCCGTGAGCGGCGAGTATTCCGTCAACATCGTTGAAAACGTCTTCGAATCCACCAGTTACATCGATCAATGTGTACTGGTCAGATCAGATGTGGCTTGTTCATCCATAGTAATTGTCGGAAATGATGTTACTGGCGTTTTCGGATATTCATGGCAGAACTCCTCAGATGCGGGTAACTACATGATTAAGTTCGATAAGGCAGCACTCGACTTCATGCAGAATGCGGTCATCGGTGTACCTGGAACGGCCGACGTTCTAGTGCAGACTGATATGCCCTCGATTGGTGTGAAGAATGGAGCTAGTGTTACCATTGCTAGCAACATGAATCTCGATTATCTCGGTGTGACTGCCGGAGGAAATGCGGTCATTGCAAGTGGAAAGACCCTGACTTGTGATGGAAACATCATGGTCAAAGGTACGGTCACTAACAATGGCACAATCGCTCTTGACAATAAGACTGTTGTATTCGCTGGTGTGGGTGCAACATTTGTTGCAGGTGTCATATCGTGCGACTTAGGTTATCATTTCATCGAGTGGAATGCATCCGCAGACGGATCTGGAGACACTGTTTCAGAACTGATGGATATCACTGCCATAGAAAGCGCAGCCTACATGATCAGGAGCAACAAATATACCGTCACACTGGAACTCGACGGAGGAACCTTCTCGGAGACACCCTCTGGATGGACGAAGGTCGATGACGATACGTACACGAAGGAGTTCGAGTACAACGCTGCATTCTCGTTCACAGCAGTGCCCGAGAAAGCACCCACTGTGGCAGTGGAATACTCGTTCAACGTATGGTCACCTGCATTCCCTGCGAATGTGACTGGAGATGCGACCTACACCGCAACATATACCGAGTCGACAAGGTACTACACTCTTGAGGTAAACTCGGCTGCAGGATATCGCGGACAGGTCAGTCTGGACGGCGAAGCACCCGGCGGATCTGTGATAATCATTAACCTCCTGTATAATGCTGAGATATCGATATCGACGAACAGACTGTCAATCGCTGATAAGGACAGTGTTGTGCATGTAGTTGTGGCAGTACCTTCGGAACCCACATCGACGAAACAGTATGCATTCACCGGCTACAACACCACTACAGGAACCAAGGTCGTCAGCAACATGATCGTTTATGCCGAGTTCAGTGAGTCGGATAGGCAGTTCGATGTTTCGATCACACCGGGAAGCAACATGACCAAGACCAGCGGAGATCTTGATCAGACCGTCATTTACGACAACCCTATTGGTGATGTCGTATTCACGGCCGCAGAAGGATATGAGTTCCCTGCAGACTATGTAGTGCCCGCAGTCAACGGTATCTCGGTCACAAGAGATTCTGCAACGCAGATCACTGTTTCCGGAACACCTACTGACGATGTCGAGATCACATTGCCTGCAGCATCACCTATCGTCTACAAGGCATATGTCAATGCGAACAACGGTACCACAGACAAGTCCAGTGCAATGGATGTGAATCCTGCGACTATGACGGAGATTACTCTTCCTGTTGCAGCTGAGTTCAGCCAGTGGACCAAGGTTGGATACCACATGGTCGGATACAGCACCACAGCTGCCGGAGTCAAGGAACTTGACTTTGGACAGGTTGTGCCTATTGCTAACGTCATTGCCATCGCAGATGCAAACAGGGATGTGAACATCTACATCGTATGGGAGATCGACACCTACACCGTCACCTTCTCGGTTGACGGTAACGGTACCGTTGACACAACATCGGTCGCCAACGTCCCCTACGGTTCCGCGTTCACTGTAAGTGACAAGACGGTCACCATCAACGGAACGACCGTAACAGTCACCATCGGTGCAGCCGTCGAGAAGTACACCTACTCCTTCGGCGGATGGAACATCAAGGACGGAGACACAGTCGCGGGAGACACTGCAGTTGTAGCAACAGTTGTCGAGGTCACGAAGCCCGAGACCACCGAGACAGCTGTGGAGTTCATCAGCGATTCCGATGACAAGACGGTCACTGCATCCGTCGATGACATCAAGTCCTCTGACAAAGAGAACGTCGTCATCGGTAAGGATGTTGAGTTGACTTCCGACGCAGCGAACTGGTCAGTGGAGATACCCAAGTCATACTTCAGTGACAAGACCGAGAACGTCTCAGTCACCGTCACCGATGTGTCCGCGGATCTCCCTGATGTGATCTCAGATGATCAGAAGAAGAAGCTGGAAGGAATGACCGTCATCTCACTCGATATGATCATCGGTGAGAAGACCGAGCACCAGTTCGGTACGAAGGTCACCGTCAAGCTCGCATACACTCTCAAGGCCGGACAGAGTGCAGACAATCTCTTTGTCTACTATGTCAACACCGAGTCAGGTCAGCTTGAGAAGTACGATGTGACATACGCCGACGGATTCATCACCTTCGAGACCGACCACTTCTCGTTCTGGGCAGTCGGAGAGGACAACGGAAGTTCATCACCTGTGAACGACGGACTCTTCCTTGCATCACTCCTGGTCGCAGCGATCATCCTCCCGATCATCGCTGGTCTGGTGATCTTCAGGAAGAAGTAAGAACAAACAGGGGGCGTGAGCCCCCTTCTTTCTATTATTTTTCATCAATGGTAAAATATTCATACGGTCATAGAGGCACGATGAAGATCGCAGCCGTCACCGACAGTTATCATCCCACAAGCGACGGGGTGGTCGTTGCCGTCGACACCTACACCAAGGCCCTGAAGACCGTCGGGATAGAGAGCGAGATCGTAGCTCCCGACCCTGGCAGTGAGAAGGACAGGATCGAAGGTGTACGCTATTTCAGGTCGGTCGGATTCAAAAGTTATCCCGGTTATTTCATACCCATATTCCCGTCCAACAAGGTCCAGGTCTTCAGAGAAATCAACCCTGATGTGGTCCACATCCACGGGATAACGGTGATGGCGCTGAAGGGACTCATAGCCGCACATCATCTGAAGATCCCCGTGGTTGTGACATTCCATACAATGGTCGGGGACACCATGAAGTACTACTCTCCTGTGAAGATCCCCCAGGAGACCGCTGAGAAGTTAGTTTGGAAGTACATCGGATACTTCACCAGATGGGTAGATGCCATCGTGGCACCTTCTCAAGCCGTAGCGAACGAACTGAAGGCCAATGGAATAAAAACAGAAGATATCCGTGTGATACCCACACCCATAGACACATCCAGGTTCTCTCCCGGCGAAGGAAGGGAGGAGATCAGGGAGAAATACGGTCTTCAGGGAAAGAGAGTGATAGCCTGCGTAGGCAGGGTATCGTTTGAAAAGGAAATTGATACGCTCATCAGGGCGATCTCGCAGATGGATGATGATATAGTACTTTTCATCGTAGGAAAAGGCCCTGCGATGGATTCCCTGAAGGAACTGTGCCAGCAGCTGCATTTAGAGGATCGTGTGGTATTTGCGGGATACCAGTCCGGAGAGGACCTCGTGAAGTGCTACAGGGCGGCGGACATGGCCGCCACGGCATCAAGATTCGAGACGCAGTGCTTCGTTGCATTGGAGGCCATGGCATGCGGCCTTCCCGTCGCATGCGCCAACGCACGTGCTTTGGCGGATTACGTGAAGGACGGGGAGAACGGGTTCCTGTTCAACAACTCCGTGGAGGAATGCATCGAGGCACTGAAGAAAGGTCTTGAAGCAGGCGATGATATCAGGGAGAATGCGATGGCCACTGCCAAGGAGTTCTCAGTGGAGACCTTCACATCGCGCATGTCTTCATTGTACAACGACGTCATAGAGAGGAAGAAGAGATGATCGACATCGGCGGATGGATGATGGACATATTCGGGCCGTACGGCGCCTGGGGCATACTCCTGGTGCTGTTCCTGATATTCTACATCGATGCCGTGTTCTTCCCCACGCTGCCGGAGATATTCTTCATCATCGGCTTCATGTACGACCCCACACCGGGATGGGCGATAACCATTCTCATAGTGGTATCGATCGCCGAGGCCGCGGGTCTCTCCACGTTATACTACATAGTGGAGAGGATCGGAGTGCCGGAGAGGATCAAGAACATCGCCGACAAGTATTCCGATTTCCTGATAGTCAGCGATGAGAAGATGCTTCTCGTCAACCGTGTGGCACCCATGCTTCCCTTCGCAGGAGCGTTCGTCAGTCTGATCCATTCATGGACGCTCAAGAGAGCACTGGTCTACAATTTCATAGGATGCTATCTGAAGTACGGTATCATACTGCTGTTCGCCGAGTTCTTCTACACCTACTTCGGAAGCCAGGAGGCTCAGCTGTACACCATAATATTCGTCCTGGTCGTGATGGTATTAAGCATCATCGCGTCCATTTACAAGAAGAGGAAGGCAGGGATAGAGTGAGGATCGTCGACATCAACCCGTATTTCTACCCGTTCTTCGGGGGCATAGAGCACCGCATGCATCTGATCGCCAAGGAACTGGCGGCGAGAGGGCATGAGATGATCATCGTCACCGGCCAGCTGAAAGGTACGGAACCCGAGGAGGTCTCTGAAGCCGGTTATAGGATCGTAAGACTGCCTTCGAAGTTCATCAACATCTACAACCCGCCGTACATCACATCAAAAGGTCTTTTAGAGAAACTGAACGAGATAGATGCCGACGTTGTCAATTTCAACTACCGCTGGGCGCCCTCATACACCAAGGATATGAGGAAGTATCAGGGGAAGAAGGTGTTCACCTACCACAACATGTGGGGAGAGGGAATTGGAATCCAGCATACGCTGTCGGAGATCAACGACAACAGGTTCAGGAAGACTCTGGATACATTCGACCACATCATCGCCGTGAGCGATTATGTGCGCGACGATCTGATAAGGCGCGGCATCCCTTCGGAGACGATCACTACAGCATGCCCCTGTCTCGAGAGCTATCCCGAACTGTCGGATGAGGAAGGCGACTACATATTATCGCTGGGAAGGCTCGTGCGTACGAAAGGTTTGGATTATCTCATCGAGGCGATGCAGCACATCGATTCCAAGCTCATCGTGTGCGGCAAAGGACCCGACAGCAAGCGCCTGATGAAGAAGGTTAAGAAGTTCGGAGTGTCCGACAAGGTGGAGATGAAAGGATGGGTCTCCGAGGAGGAGAAGCAGGAACTGATGAGCAAGTGCCAGATGTTCGTAATGCCCTCACTCTATGAGTCCTATGGACTTGCCGCTTTGGAGATAATGTCGTACGGCCGCCCCATAGTCTGCACCGATGTCAACGGTCTTCCCGACACCGTCAGGGACGGCGGAGTGTATGTGAAACCCGCCGATGCAAAGGGTCTCGCGGATGCTGTGAACTCACTCCTTGCCGATAAGGACAAACGCAGGGAACTCGGATCCAACGCCCGCAGGGTCGCTGAAGAGAGGAACGTGAAGAATACCACGGACATCGTCGAATCGGTTTTCAGGACCGTAGCGGAGAAATGACCTCCGTTACTATGTTCCTATAACGTACCGCTTAGATTATCCTTATATAAGAGGAGGAGTTAACATCGGATGCTCTTTAGAGCCGATGAATAATGAAGGTGCTACGCGCACCTGAAAGAGGTAATTGAAATGTCTGTATTTGTAAAGTTTGAGACACCGAAAGAGCTTTCAGACAAAGCCTACAACCTGGCCGAGATGGCAAGGGACGGCGGAAAGATCAAGAAAGGTACCAACGAGGTCACCAAAGCTGTCGAGCGCAAAGAGGCACTGATGGTCATCATGGCCACCGATGTCGAGCCCCCGGAGATCCTCGCACACATGCCCGCACTCTGTGACGAGATGGGCGTTCCCTACGTCTACGTTCCCGCCAAGACAGAGCTCGGAAACGCAATCGGACTCGAGAAGCCCACCGCATCCATCGCAATCATCGATGTCGGAAAGGGAAAGAAAGAGTGCGAAGAGATCGCCGCAGAAGTTGCAAAACTCAAGAACTGATGGTGATTTAGATGGTTGACACAGACAGCATCCCTTCCGAGGTCGTTGAGATCATCGGACGTACCGGTATGACCGGGGAGGCGACCCAGGTAAAGGTCCGCGTTCTCGACGGCCGTGACAAGGGAAGGATCATCACCAGGAACATCATGGGTCCTGTCAGGATGGGCGACATCCTTATGCTCAGAGAGACCTCCAGAGAGGCCAGAAAGCTCGGAATGGGCAGGTGATTTGAATGGTTGAGGAGAAAAAATGCTCTTTCTGCGGAGCCACCATCGCTCCCGGAACCGGAAAGATGTACGTTAAGAAAGACGGAACCGTCCTCTTCTTCGACGCCAACAAGTGCTACAAGAACATGATCCTTCTGAAGAGGGTCCCCAGGACCACCAACTGGACCGAGAAGGCCCACGTCGAGAAGGAAGCCCGCCTCAAGGCCGCAGCCAAGGCAGAGTCCAAGGAGTGATTCCGATGGCTATGGAGAAGACCTACCTGATGGTCAAACCCGACGGAGTCCAGCGCGGACTCGTCGGAGAGATCGTCTCCCGCTTCGAGAAGAAAGGGCTCAAGCTCGTCGCAGCAAAGCTCATGATCATCCCCAAGGAAGTCGCAGAGAACCACTACGGAGAGCACAAGGGCAAGCCCTTCTTCCCCTCGCTCATCTCCTACATCACCTCCGGACCCGTTTTCGCAATGGTCTGGGAAGGAGAGAACGCAGTGCAGGTCTGCAGGAACATGATGGGAAAGACCAACCCCCAGGACTCCGCCCCCGGAACCATCCGCGGCGACTACTGCATGGTCACCGGTCTCAACATCATCCACGGCTCCGACTCCCCCGAGTCCGCAGCCAGGGAGATCGGCATCTTCTTCAAGCCCGAAGAGCTCGTCGACTACACCAAAGACTCCAACAAGTGGCTCTACGAGTGAGTTGACGGCCTAACGGTCACCTAAAACCTTTTACCTTTTATTTCCCCTATAACGGATGTGATGTTCCATGGCAATAAGGCAACCCGTAGTCAGCGTCCTCGGTCATGTCGATCACGGTAAAACCAAACTCCTGGACAGGATCAGGGGCACTGCCGTCGGAGACAGGGAAGCCGGGGCTATCACACAGCACATCGGTGCGACCGAAGTACCTATCGAGCGCATCTACGAGATGTGCGGACCCATCATCGGAAAGAAACGCTTCACCGTCCCCGGATTACTTTTCATCGACACCCCCGGACACCAGGCTTTCACTTCCCTCCGCGCCAGGGGAGGCTCCCTCGCGGACCTCGCCGTCCTGGTCATCGACATCAGGGAAGGGCTGATGCCCCAGACCATCGAGTCCATCCACATCCTGAGGCAGTACAAGACCCCCTTCGTGATCGCCCTCAACAAGATCGACACCGTCGACGGGTGGATCTCGGAGGAGAACCAGGCCTTCGTCATCTCCGAGAAGAAGCAGCAGGCCCACACGCTCGCCGCCTTCGAGGAGCACATGTACAACATCATCTCACAGCTATCGTCGGAGGGCGTCTTCGCTGACAGGTACGACCGCATCGACGATTTCACCAAGGCCGTGGCGCTGATCCCCATCAGTGCCAAGACCGGGGAGGGAGTGCCCGACATCATGCTCATGCTGATCGGTCTGGCACAGCGCTTCCTCGAGTCCCGTCTCGAGAAGGAGGAGGGCCCCGGAAGGGGAACCATCCTCGAGGTCAAGGAGGTCAAGGGACTCGGACAGACCATGGATATGATCCTCTACTCCGGAACCCTCAAGACCGGGCAGACCGTCGCCATCGGAACCAACGGCGCACCCCTCGTCACCAGGATCAAAGCGATCCTCAAACCCAAGCCCCTCGACGAGATCCGCGATCCCCGTGACCGCTTCGACAACGTCAAGGAGCTCCACGCCGCGGCGGGAGTCAAAATCGCCTGCCAGGACGCCACCGGCGTCATCGCGGGAGCACCCATCCGCGTGGTCAAGAACCCCAAGGACCCCGCCATCAAGGAGATCTCCGAGGAGACCTCCATCAAGATCGAGACCGTGGAGAAGGGAATCACCATCAAGGCGGATGCCATCGGCTCCCTGGAGGCCCTCGCCTTCGAGGCCAAGCTCGCAGGCATCCCCATCAGGAAGTACGGTATCGGCGACATCACCAGGAGGGACATCCTCGAATCCTCCTACGGCAACGACACCCACCACGTCATCCTGGGATTCAACGTCAACATCACCAAGGACGCGGAGAGCGAGATCGCGACCCACAGCATCAAGGTGATGACCAACAACATCGTCTACGCACTCATCGACGATTACAAGCTCTGGCTCGAGGAGTCCACCAGGCAGACCGAGTCCGACAAGAGGGCGGAGTTCGCCTTCCCCGCCAAGTTCACCATCCTCCCCGACCACATCTTCAGGGTCAACAAGCCCGCCGTCGTCGGCGTAAGGGTGCTGGCCGGACGCATCAGGGTCGGCGAGAACCTCATCGACATGCAGGGCCGCGACTGCGGTACCATCAAGTCCGTCCGCGACGACGACGGCAACATCCTCAAGGAGGGTGTCCAGGGGGACGAGGTCTCCGTGGCCATCGACGGCGTCACCGTCGGAAGGCAGATCGACGAGAATTCCGTGCTCTACGTGGACATGATCGAGAGCGGATACAAGGTCGTCTCCAAGCTCGATCTCACCGAGGATGAGAAGCTGGCCATGTCCGATACCGTGGCCATCAAACGCAAATCCGAGCCCTTCTGGGGAATGTGATATCCATGGATACCGTCAAGAGGTCCTCCCAGGCAATACTCGATGAGCTCATCCAGAGGTATCCCCAGCTCGCGGTCTGCCAAGCGGACGTGGAAGCAGCCTTCAGGATCCTTCTGAATTCGTACAGGCACAAGGGCAAACTGCTCATAGCAGGCAACGGAGG
>JAEEGK010012082.1_pt1 | contig 19672 bp, 8 predicted proteins | sample 8958771 | NCBI WGS metagenome assembly JAEEGK01 (sample SAMN16246547, study PRJNA631951) | gut metagenome | biome: gut microbiome; feature: rumen; material: SC-attached | host: Bos | place: Iran: Karaj | collected 2018-10
GAGACTGTCGATAAGGTCGAGACCATGAAGGTGACCACCTGCCTCAATCCGCTCCACACCGCCATGTCGATCTATGGCTGCATGCTCGGCTACACGCTCATCTCAGCCGAGATGGCCGACCCCGACCTGCGCGCCTTCATCCAGAAGATTGGCTACATCGAGGCAATGCCTGTGGTTACCGATCCCGGTGTATTGAATCCCTACGAGTTCATCGGCACCGTCATCAACCGTCGTCTGCCCAACCCGTTTATGCCCGATGCTCCACAGCGTATCGCCACCGACACGTCGCAGAAGCTGCCCATCCGCTTCGGTGAGACCATCAAGAAGTACGTGGCACGTGGCCTCGACAAGGACAACCTCGTGCTCATCCCGCTCACCTTGGCAGGCTATGCACGCTATCTGAAGGGCCTCGACGATATGGGCGAACCTTTCACTCCTTCCACCGACCCGCTGCTCGCCGAACTGCAGGCCATCGTGGCTCCGCTCGAACTCGGCAAGCCCGACCAGGACTTCAGCTGCCTGCGCCAGCTCTTCAGCCGCAAGGATGTCTTCGCTGTCGATCTCTACGAAGTCGGCCTCGGCGAAAAGATCGAGGGTATGGTCAAGGAACTCTATGCCGGTCCCGGTGCCGTACGTGCTACACTCCACAAGTACGTAAGTGCTCGTTGATCGCTTGCAGCATCTATAACAATTCCGCTTGCAGAAAATAACTGCAGGCGGATTTTTTATGATAAAGACCAATGGGTTCTAATAATCCATCATCTTTTATCGTAGCATACAGATTTGGTGTGCGAAATCTTTATACTCTTGTAGGAGCATACAGTTTTGATAGATAGAATCTGTATGGTCCGATCGTAGCATACATATTTGGTAGATGGAATCTGTATGGTCCGATCGTAGCATACAGTTTTGGCAGATGAAATCTGTATGGTCCGACCGCGGCATACAGATTTGGTAGATGGAATCTGTATGGTCCGAGCGAGGCATACAGATTTGGTAGATGGAATCTGTATGGTCCAATCGAGGCATACAGATTTGGTGGTTGAAATCTGTATGGTCCGAGCGCGGCATACAGATTTGGTGGATGAAATCTGTATGGTCCGACCACGGCATACAGATTTGGTGGATGAAATCTGTATGGTCCGAGCGGAGAATAAAGATTTGGTAGATGAAATCTGTATGGTCCGAGCGCAGCATACAGATTTGATCGATGAAATCTGTATGCTTCGATATGGTATGATTATATATCTGTTCTTATTGAGAGCAATTCTCATGGAAATAGTCTTTTGGGGGCTGCGCTCGCCCCGGCCCCCTTTGTGGGGGCGGGGAAGAGCGTAAAGCCCCGACTATTTCCTTCTTGCAGAATTGCTCTCCCGCCAGATCCCGACATTCGTCCCCCTTTACCCCCTTACCCCTATCCTTACCCCTTCCTTGTAGTTATAGGAGGACATGATGGACCAGGCGACAATTATGTAGTTCCCTGAAAAAACTTGACTGGAATTAGACTTTAACCCTACAAAGAGTTTACTACTTCTCGTCTTAACCCTGATAGGTCTTTACTTGTATCATTGACATTTATTTATTGCATTTACTATGCTGCGGATTCTAGGGAGTCCTAAAGATCTGTTTTCTTGAACTTGATGAATTCCACGTTGACTATACAATTCACAGCTAAAGCCAATAGAAGGAAGGGTATTGACTTCATTACGGATTCACAGAAACCATTACCTTGCAATAGATAGTACTTCGTGGGGACCACTATTCCCAAGAATCATCAAACTGCACAAGGATATCGACGTCGCTCAATGGTGTCTCTTCGCCACGCGCGAACGAGCCAAAAAGCCATGCCAGAATCAATTCTATAATTCGCAAATTCGTGATGAAGACAATAGAACCTTTTGCTATCCGTTCACGATCTCGACGAAGCTGCGGCCTTCGCCCTTCTTGGAGACCTTGATCTTGATTGGGATGCGTTCGAGGAGCTCTTCGCGGTGGGAGATGATGCCGACGCGGCGATTGCTTTGACCGGCAATCTCCTGGAGCTTCTCGAGGGTGGACATGATGGATTCGAGGCTATTCTGGTCGAGGGTGCCGAAACCTTCGTCGATGAAGAGAATGTCGATGTTCATGTCGGGACGGTTCAACGAGGAGAGGGCGAGGGACAGGGCCAAGGAGATCATGAAGCGTTCGCCACCCGAGAGGACGGTGGCGCTTCGCACCTGGTCCTTGTTATACCTGTCGAGGACGAGGATTGCCAACTGCTCGTTGTCGTCGCTGCACGTGAGTTTGTAGCGGTCGGTGATCTGCTGGAGGTAGATGTTGGCATTGTTGAGCAAGGGCAGCAGGATATAGGTCTGCACCAGGGTGCGGAAACGTGTGTCGCCGAACCGCTTGTTCAACAGGTTCCATTTCTCATATTTCTTGGTTGCGGCATCAAGTTCCTCTTTTGCCTGCTTGATGTCGGCTTCGCTCTGCCGGTAATTGTCAAGCTGCGTGCGGATGCTTCCCAATTGCCCCGTGATGTTGCTGATGTTGCTTTCGTTTTCGGCGATTTTCCCCTCTACGTTCTCCTTGACGGGAGCGTCTTCGATGCGTTGGACATTGAGGGATGCCAGGGTTGACTGGATGCCCGTTTCCTTGCTTTCGATCTGGTCGCTGTTGGACTTGACCTGTGCCCTGGTGTCGATGATGGACCTGCGAATAGCCGGGATGGAACTTGTCTGGGCATCGATGCGCTGGAGGTCGGCTTCGCTCTTGCCTGATGCAGCGTAATAGGCTTCGAGCGTGGTCTGCCGATTGAGGATGATGGTTTCGGCGGAGTGAAGTTTTCCTGTCTGGGACGAGATGGAGCCATAGAGGGAGGTCCACTTAGTATTGATGTCGGAGCAACTGAAGGGAGCTGGCTCGGTGTCGATGGTCCAATCGGGTTGCTGCGCGATGATGCTCTGGCGAACCCGACCGAGATTGGTGATGAGGTCGGCCTCTTTCTCCGTCTGCAGGTGCAGGTCCCGGTAAGCGGTCTTGCGCTGATTGTATTCTCCGGCATCGGTGCTTAGTGTGGTTTGGGTAAGTTGATAGTCGGCTTCCCAATCGGGATAATAGGGATTGAGCAAAGGACGCAACACCTGCTGCAGATCGGCCTGCTTCGTGAGCAGAGACTTGGCGAGTTGACGTGCATTGGTGATGTTGTCGGCGTTCTTCGTTTGGTCCTTTTCGGCCCGATTATAAGCCTTGTCGGCAATTTCCTTTGCCTTGTCCAACAGCCCCTTTTCCCGGGAGAGGGAAGAGATCTGTCGCTGCAATTGCTCAGCCTGATGTTGCGATTTCGTCAGCTGGGTGAGGCGCTGGGTGCAGAGGACGAGGGCTTTGCTAATCTGGGGACGAATTGGCTGCAGGACATCCAGACCCAAGGTGGAGGCCTTCTGCCTCAGTTCGGTTTCGGCCCGAAGGTTTGCATTGCTGTCCTTGTCGAGTTTCTTCTCCTGCTCGGCACAGGTCTGCCGGGCGGTATTGTACCTGGTGATGGCATCGTTGCGGCAGGATTCAGCCTGGTCGTAGATATGCTCGGCCTTCTGCCTTTCTTCGTCGAGCGGGGAGAGCAGCGCCTGGAATTCGTCGTCGGACATGAGGTGCTGGTGGTCGATGCCTTGTCCGCAGAGGGGACAGGTGGAGGCATGCTGTTCGTACAGGCGTCGGCGCAGACTTGCGAGCTTTTCGTCCATGCTTGCTTGCATGGTAGAGAGCAGGGCCTGTGCCTTGTCTTTGTTCGTCTTTGCCACAGAGAATGCGGCTTCGGCTTTCTCCTTGTCGGCAAGCAGCCGGGGTAGCTGGGCCTTCTTCTGCTCCAAGTCCGCGCGTAACTCGTCGGTTTCCCTTTGCTTGTCGGCCAGGTTGCGGCTGTCACCCTCCAAGCTGTTGAGCTTGTTGATGCGGGCATTAACGTCACTGATGTCGTCGTTGACCTTCTGCGGATTGAGCATGTCGCGCTGCTGGGACACTGCGACAATCTGCGCCTGCTTGTCGTCGACAGCCTTTCGGGCATCGACGGCTTTCTGCTGTGCGTCGTTGGTCTTCTGCGTCAGCTGCTCGACCTTTCCTTGATATTCCAAAATCTTGGTTTGCGTCTCGTTGAATTCGCGGATATTATCGCCCAACTGCCGGATCTGCTCGATGGTCTGACCAGCGTTGGTGTAGAGGGCATCGCGGTCGATACGCTCGTCGAGCCAAGCCTTGCGATTCGACAGGTCCTGCTTGGAGGCATCGAGTTGATGTGTTCGGAAAGCCAGGTCGGCGACAAGCAGCAGGAAGGATGCTTTCAGCTGCTCGATCTGCTCCTGTGCCTGGCTCTTGTCCTTGCCGGCAGACTGCAATTCTGCCAACAGCTTCCGCTGGTCGATGGTCGCATCGAAATCGGCGATGAGGCGTTCGTTCGCCTTGAATTCCTCGCTACCGGTCTGTTCTTGAAGTCGGTTCCTCGTCAGGATGGCCTGGTTGAGCTCGTTCATGAAGGTTTCGAGTCGCTTGACCTTCTCCAAGACGAGCTTGTTCGTGTCGCGCTCTGCGTTGAGGGCTATCAATTGTTCGTTGAGACTTTGCTCCGCAGTTTTCAGCTGCTCGGCATCGGGACCCTCGGCCTGCTTATCGGTCAAGTTCTGAAACGTTTTTTGTGCCCAATTCCTATCATCTTCGGCATCTCGGCACAAGCGCTTGATGGCCTCGCCATAGCGGGAGAAGATCTCGGTGTTGGTCAACCTTTCGAGGATGGCTTCGCGCTCGGACTTGTTGCCCGTGAGGAAGGATGCGAATTGTCCCTGCGCCAACATGGCCATGCGCGAGAACTGGTCGTAGGACAGGCCGATGGCTGAGAGCAGCGGTTCGCCTGTACTGATTTCGACATTCGCCCAGGCATCGTCGCCTTTCCTGTATTCCCAACTGGGTTTGCGATGCAGGATGGGACGAATCTTCTGCCCGTTCACCTCCGTAGTCTTGCCCTGGTAAATGCCCAAGGAGAGACGTGCATGATAGACGATGGCGTCGTTCCCTTCGAAGACCACCTCGGCGTAGCACTCGTCTTTGGGCGTGATTCCCAGACGCGTGTATTGCTCGATGCTGTTGATCGACATCTCTTCGCCCTCTCTGTTGGTGAATTTGTTGTTCTTTGGGTTGACAACGCCCGTGATTCTTGGCGTCTTCCTGTATAACGCCAGGGAGATGCCGTCGAGGAGGGCGGACTTGCCGGTTCCCGTATCGCCCGAGATGAGGAAGATGCTGGCGGGACAGTCGGTGATGGGGTCGTTCAGCCCTTTTTCGAAGTCGATGTCGGCTTTTTCGATTGAAGCGATGTTCCTGATGTGTAATTCCTTGATTTTCATTTGTCCTTCTTGTTTTTAGCGTTAGCCTTCTGTCGGTCCTCTTCGTCCATGAGCTTAACCATCTCGCTGATTTCGCGGAAGGCTTCGCGGACTTCGTCCAAATCGAGTTCGGGGTACTGGTCGATGGTCTTTTCGACAAACTTGAAAGGTTCGGTCATCTGCTGGAGGTCGGCTATTTCGAATGTCGGCTTGACGGTCTCGGAGGGATCGTTGTCGGGCATTCCCGTCCAGATGATCTTCGGATTGTAGCGTATCTCGTCGTTGTAGGTAGCGATGGCCTCATAGACCATCTGACTGAAATTGGAGGGCAGGGCGGTCTTGTAGTCGATGCGCAGTCGGAAGTAACCTTTCTTCTGACGTTCGGCGAAAGCCCGGATTGCCTTGATGGCATCGTCGGCGGAAGTGAATGAAGCGTCGTCGGCAGGCAACACGAAGAAATGGCGCAGTTCGTCGATGCGCAGTTGACGGAGGTTTACCTGCCCGTTGTGGCGGTCGATTTCGACGAGGCTTACGGTGTGGGGATAGGTCTCGTCGCAGCTGACGTGGAGAGCGCTGCCGGAATAACGCACCACGGGAGCGGGATAACTGACCTCATCGGCCAGGGCATCGTCGGGATGACTGATGGTCTGCGGCTTATGGATGTGCCCTAAGGCCAGATAGTCGTAACCCTGTCCCAACGAGGCAACGTCCTGGGTAGCGATTTTGCCTATCTCGAAGTCATGACCGGTGGCATCGGATCCGGTGACAGCGAGATGGCCCATCATGACCACGGGGAGATTGGCAGTGTTCAGCCCGTTGACATAATCGAGGAGGCTTTGCATCAAATCCTTTCGTTCGCCTATCATGTAGGGTAGCGCGATGACGAAGCCCGTGGTGAGCCTGACGATGTAATTGTCCTGCCATCCGTCGGGACTTTTGAGCAGCTCGTTGGAAGGAGCCAGGCCGATGAGCGTGGTATTGGCGAACTTCCAAACCGCATTGTCGGCCTGCAAGCGGGAAGCGCTGTCGTGGTTGCCTGCCACGACGATGATATGCATGTCGGGGCATGCGGTGTGGAGGTGCACGAAGTAGTCGGTGAATGCCTTCTTGACCGAAGCCGAGGGCTGCTGGATGTCGAAGATGTCGCCACTGACGAGAAGGGCATCGGGTTGCTCTTCGATGCACCAGGCTTCGAGCTGACGGAAGAAATGCCGGTGTTCGTCGATGCGGTCGTAGTTCTGATAGATGATCTGTCCGAGATGCAGATCGGCGGTATGCAGGATTTTCATGAGACGGGTTGTGAATGGGGGATGACTTGCATTGATGCGGCAAAAATACACATTATTTTTGAGATTGGCAAGGGTTGGGGCGTTTTTTTTGAGGGAGGCAGGCAAAGATGGGTGCGACGGAAACGTATTAGTGAGAAAGGGGAGGGGAGGCAAACATTGGAAAAATGGGGGAAATCATGAGAATTTTGACGAAAAATTTGGACGTTTCGATAAATTGTCGTAAATTCGCAGCGGATAATGGAATCGAACGAAGATTTGCACATAACAAAATTCACGAAGCATCATACCTATATAAAATAACACAAGTCATGAAAATCTATTACAGTCCCTTTTTCAATGGGCTTACATTCATCGATTATGACAAGCACAAGGGCGGCTTGTTGGGCGAAGCGGTAGAGAGTACTGCGGGCCTGTTGGGCCGACTCGAGCTTCTGGCCGGACTGTCTTACCCCGAGGAGGTGAATGAAACGTTGAGGCAGCAGGAATACTACGAGCTGCTCGAAGAAATAATCCCTGCGGAGGGAGATCCGCTCAGCGAGTCGTTCGGAATAGACCGCCAGGATGTCGAGGCCTCGAAGGAGAAGGAAACGCAGCCCCTGTACAGAGTCACCGCCGAACTGCTGAAATGGAGGGACCGGCTCATTATGGCAGGATGGAATGGAGAAACGTTGCCGGAAGGCAGACTCAAAAACCTTGAGAAGGCCGAGGAAAAGCTGCGGAAAAAGGAGAAGCAGCTTGGCCGCAAGAGCGTCATCGGCAGAGGTGTAGCCGACCGATGGAGAGCACTGCTTGAACAGAAATACCTCGACAGATTGAGGAAAGCAGATGTAGTGATTGAAGTGTGCTATCCTTCTGTGCTGATCGACAAGCTCGTCGTCAAAGTGATTGGCGGGGTGAATCGAGGCAAGGACGTGCCAGCAAAGCACGATGATGCAGATGAGACGTTAAAGCCCGAGCATTGCACGGTGCTGACTGTGGACGAACAATACCAGGCCTACGAATGGCTGACGAAGCGCGAACCACGTGCGAAGGAAGTGGTCGTATGCCGCGATGCCCAGAGACTGGACAGTGTGTTGCGCTGCCATAATAAGCCCGTTGCAGGTGAAGACCCCCAGACCTCAGGACATCATGTGGTGAACGATATAAGATGCATGCTGGATGTGCCTGAAAGCCTCGTCTGGCTGGATTGTTCGGGCGACTATGGGCTCCAATACCCCTTCGACTTCATGACCGAGGATGAAAGGCAGTTTGTAGTGAAGACACTCCATCTTCTTTCGCGAGAGGACATGCTTGTTGCCGTAGCGCAAGTGATGATCAGGACCTTGAACCAGGTGCCTGGCGCGGTGATTCTGGTCAAAGCCGACTACGATGTGGGAGCTGCCCTTACCGAACACCCACTCGTGGCCACGCTCCTCTACAACAAGGATGCAGGAGCCAAGTGCGAAAAGGCGGTATATGACATCCCGCTGGGAGACGAACGGAAGGAGACCCGATTCAGCCGAAAAACCTATTACGAAGTGGGCATCGATGCACGCGTCAGAGACCTGACGGCAAGTTATTCCTCGTTGGACCAGTTGATCCAGTCGCCCTTCGACTATGTCGTGGAGCGAGAAGCAGGACTTCGTGAACCTATCAATCAGTCGGACCTGGTGACCACGGAAGGCAACGTAGCGCATCAAGTCGTCCAGTTTATGCATGAGGATGGCGAACTGATGTCGGAGAAGTCTGACGAAGCCTTTGAAAAAGCCTTGGAACAAGCTCTGAAAGAAGACGAATCAAAACTGCTGTCGCAGGCCGAAAACCAGTTTGAACTGGAGACGTTCAAGAAGATTCTGAAGGACAGCATCGAGGTGCTGAAGGAGATCATTGCCGAGAACGAGCTCATCCCGGTACACTGTGAATACTCGATACCCGAAGGAGACGACAAGTCTTTCGAACTGGACGTATTCGGCAAAAGCAAAGCATACCTCGACATGCTGCTCAAGGACAAGGAGGGCAATTCTTATATCTTCGACTTCAAATTCTCGCGTTCGGACAGATATTCGCAGAAGCTGGAGCAGAACAAGTCGGTACAGTTTGTGTTCTATGAAGAGATCTTCGAGCAATGGAACAAGCAGGAGAAGAAGCATGGACCGCTGAGGGCCATGGGCTATTATCTGTTCCCCCTGGGTACCCTTTTTGTACCAGAAGGAGAAAAGGGCAGCAAGTGGCTCAAAGGCAAGCATGTACAAGCCGTTCCACTGGATGACAAAGAGCATCTGAAGGATGCCTTGCAGGCGCTCAGGAACTCCTACAAATATCGCATGAAGGAGCTTGCCTCGGGCAAAATCGAAGAGGGAGAAAGCATGGAATTGTCGGACCTGGAGTACCACAATGAGGCCAATAACCCAGAAACGAGAGAAATGTTCCCACTCGAAACAGAATATAACAAAGAGCATCTGAAGGGGAAGCCTTATTCGCCCAAGCATATCGTACTGAAGGGACAGATCAGGTAAATCGCAGATAGATCATGTAAAGCATTATGGAAAAAATTACACTTAAAAACATAAAATACATCGATGCAGGAGCAGGTTCGGGCAAGACCTATAAGCTGACTCACCTGCTGTCGGATCTGCTGACGCAAGGAAAGGTGAATCCTTCGCAAGTGATAGCCACGACCTATACACGTGCGGCAGCTGCCGAAATCAAGGACCGTGCCCGCAAGGTACTGATCGAGGCTGGCAGATATGAAGAGGCCGCCCAACTCGACAATGCTGCCATAGGAACCGTGCACAGTGTGGCACAGATGCTCATCGGCCGCTACTGGGATGCCCTGGGTACGACTCCCACACAATTGGTGATTTCGGAGGAGGATAGCCGCCTCTATCGCAACCAGAGCCTGGCTGCCATGCTCGGGAACAAGGATTACACGGAGCAACGGGACAAGCTCGACCTCTATTTCCGCCATTTCGACCCCAAGAAGAGTGATGAAGACGGTAAACCGAAGAGCAACCCGGAATTCTGGGTCGAGGATTTGGAGTCGATTGTCAATAAGATAACCTATTATGGCTTGACTGACGAGGATATAGAGAGGAGCGTACGGGCGTCGATGGAAAGTATTAAAAATATCTTCGATAATGCAGATTCTGACCTGACCGACGAGAAATGGCAGGAGATACTTGCCAATGCCATAGAGACCATGAAGGATTACATTCAGGGCAATGAAAAATTGGATGACAAGAAATGCAAGAAGCATATTCGCAGTCTGGAGAGACTGGATTCGGAATTGCTATATTGCAGTATTGTCAAACTGTATAGCGAGATTAATACTAGCACTGATTTGAATAAACCCTGGAAGGAATTCTACGAGAATCGGCATACACTCGATAAAGGACTACTGAAAGTTTGGCTTCGCTCCCGACGCTTCGGTGCTATACTGAAGGATTGCGTCCAAGCGATGTTTGAGCTGGCCAAGGCGTGGATGAAGGAATATGAGGCATTCAAGCGTCAGCATGGTGTGATCGACTATGATGACATGGAGAAGGGGCTGCTGAACCTGCTTAACGATGAGAAGGTCAGCAAGGACATTGCCCAGACCTATCGCCTTGTGCTTGTGGATGAGTTCCAGGACTGCAACCCTATCCAGCTGAAGATATTCAGCCGACTCTCCGAGATTGTGGCCGAGAACAAGGTGCTCGAACAAAGCAGCATCTGGGTGGGTGACCCCAAGCAGGCCATCTACGGATTCCGTGGTTCGGACACCGAGCTGGTGAACCGCGTGGCCCGGCATTTCCCAGCCATTGATGAACCTGCCAATCAGGATGGGCTCATTCATGAATCACTCAAGCATTCCTACCGTTCGAGAAAAGGTCTGGTTGACTTGGTCAATCATCTCTTTGGCGACGTTCTGGCGGGTAATGAGAAGCCCATCTTCGAGGGAATTACGAAACTTCAAGCGACAAGAAATGATGTAGGCGGATTACTACCGGTTTTGGAGCTTTGGCGATTTGAGGATGACGGCAATGATGCAAAAAGCTTCTATCAGAATCAGGCATTGGCCGTGAAACGGATGATAGAATCAGGAGACCATCAGATTGTGCCGAAAGGGGAGACCGAAGGACTCCGTAGCATTGAGTACAAGGATGTTGCCATCCTGTGCCGCAGGAAGTCGGAGGTTCGTCAGGCAGCCGATGCCCTGAAGAACTGGAATGTACCTGTATCAGCGCCAGAGACCGACATCTTCGATCGTGCCGAGGTGCAGTTGCTCTTGTCGCTATTGTTCCTTTCCGAAACCAAAACAGCCTATCAGAAACACGAGTGGGCCACAGTATGGCGACTGTGGAATGACATCTCCACCGAGGACGTCCTCAAGGACCGACTGGAATATGTGAGGAAACTGGAAGGAACGGGGGACGAGTGGTTGAAGGATGAAGCTTCGCTGGCACGAGTACGGTCGGCCATCAAGCATGCAATGGGCAAGGGAATATCCAGCCGGTTGGCAATCTTCATCCATGAACTGGACCTCTATGACTGCATCCGCAAGTGGGGCGATGCAGAAACAAGGTATCAGAACCTGCAGACGCTGCAGACCACTGCACAGCAGTTCGAAAGCCGCTGCGAGGCCTTGGACAACGAGGCTTCGGCACAGGAGTTCAGCCTTTATCTACAGGAAGTGGAGTTGCAGCCGAGCAAAGACATGACCTCCAACACCGTCAAGGTGATGACCTATCATGGCAGCAAGGGACTGGAATGGCCGGTCGTGCTGTTGGACTCGCTCTACAAGAGAGAGGTGGATGAGGACAAGATCGTGGAAAGAGGATTCTGGGGAGTGCATGAGGAGAAGGAAGCTGCCGACGATCAGGAGATTCTTCCTCCTTACCACATCAGCTATATACCCAAACCCGTGAACAACAAATGCCAGATTCTCACGGATTCGGGCATCATGGAAACGGAACTCTTCAAACATGCCAAACAGCAAACCCGCGAAGAGGCCCAGCGCCTGCTCTATGTGGGCATGACCCGTGCCAGAGACTATCTGGTACTGACCATCTATGGAGGTAAAACGGACTTCAAGTGGCTCAATGATATTGGCATGAACATTTCATACTTTGGTGTTGATGCTCAAATATTTCCGGCAATTAATCCGAAGGCGCCCACGGCGCCCAAAGTGCCAGGAGAAAAAGCACGGCCTTCTTCTTGGGATAAATATAATCGAGAACTTGCAGAATATAACGAGGCGATGAAGGCCTATGAGGAGCGCAAAGCGTTCTTTGAACAACATTTGTCCGATGTTTCTACCCCGAAGCCATGTCGATTGCATAAATTGTCGAATGACCTTCTGGACTATCCTCGCAAGTATGTTTTGCCCAGCACTTTGAGCAAATCGAAAGATAAAGCCGTTGTAGGAGAGCCTATCGGCATCTTTGAGGACTTCAAGGAGGAGATAACACTCGAAAATGTCCAGAACAGCGTCTTCGGCACCTGTGTCCATAACATCTTCGCTGCCTGTCCTTCGAAGGGAGAAGAGCCAACCGAAGCAGAGAGAAGCGAATTCGTCAGCATCACGCGTGATATCCTGCGGAATTACGAACTGGAAGGTGCTGTGACGGACCCTGCCAAGCTTGCCCACAGTCTCTATGCCCTTTATGACTACCTGAAGAAGGAGTACGGACCTGCCACAGGCATCGTCCACGAGTATCCATTCAACTTCCCGGTACCAGACTCCATGAAGACGGTGGATGGGCAGGTCATGAAAGGTGAGATTGACCTCATCTGGCAAACCAAGGAAGGCGACATCGTCGTGGATTTCAAGAACAACATGGGCGACATCGCCGGACTCAATACCCCTGGGGCCGCCAACTATGCGGGCAACCACTACGTTCATCAGCTTCGCGCTTATCGCAGCATCCTCGAGAAGGCAGGTCGCAGTGTGCGTGCCACCTTGCTATATTATGACATCCTTGGTGTTGTTGTCCCAATTGATTGAGGCATTTTTGAAAAATGTGCGATTTTTCGCGATAATTCGTGTTTATAATATATGTGTTTAATTATCTTGAATTGTTACTTATGAAGAAAACATTGTTTACTGCAATTGTTGCTATGTCGGTGGCATTTGCTGCTGAGGCACAGTTGCTGCGTACAACGGTAGCGCAGGGAGAAATCGAAGGCGTGCTGCACGAAGGTCACGCCCTGTACAAGAAGATTCCTTATGCCGAGGCACCTGTGGGTGAGCTGCGCTGGAAGGCACCGGTGAGCAAAAGCCCGTGGGAAGGCGTATACAAGGCGGATGAATGGGGTGCACGTCCACCGCAATCGGCCCAAGGCGGCAACTACGAGGGGATGAGCGAGGATTGCCTTTACCTGAGCGTCGAGACTCCTGCCAAGAGCAAGGACGAACGACTGCCGGTGTTTGTGATGATCCACGGAGGAGCCTTTTCGAGCGGTTCGTATGCCGGCACACAGGAGAGCTTCGTGAATGAGGGCATCGTATATGTGAGCATCGAATACCGACTGGGTGCGCTGGGCTTCATGGTCCATCCCGACCTGAGCAAGGAGAGCGAGCGCGGCATTTCGGGCAACTATGGTCTGATGGACCAGATCATGGCGCTGCAATGGATACACGACAACATTGCTGCCTTCGGTGGCGATCCGGACAAGGTGACGATAGCGGGCGAATCGGCAGGAGGCATCTCGGTGAGCATCCTTTGCGCTTCGCCACTTTGCAAGGGCCTGTTCCGTGGTGCCATCAGCGAGAGCGGTGGCTCGTTCTGGCCCGTTGCTGAGACACGTGGAGGCAACACGGGCATTTGCACCGTGAAGGCTTCGGAACCCGAGGGCGTGGCCTTCCAGAAGAAACTGAAGGCGAAGAATATGAAGAAACTGCGCAAGGTTCCCTTCCAGGCTATCGTGGACAGCACGCAGGGACTGTTCTGGCCTGTGGTGGATGGATATGTGATCACCGACGACCAGTACAAGCTCTATCAGAAGGGCGAGTACAACGACGTGAATGTGATCATCGGCACGAATTCGGACGAGGGTTCGATGTTTGCTGGACCGATGCCCGTGGAAGTGTTCCAGCAGCAGGTGAAGGCAGCTTATGGCGAATGGGCTGACAAGGTGCTGGAAGCCTATCCTGCCACCAACGAGATGGAGGTTTACTTTGCGGCTTCGGACATCTTCCGCGACGGTTCGTTTGCATGGGGCACCTATGCCTGGGGCAACCTGCAGAGCAAGACGGGCAAGGGCAACGTGTATATGTACTACTTCGACCAGAATTCGGAGAACACCATCGTGCCCAGTCGTCGTGGTGGCGCGAGCCACGTGGCCGAGATGCCTTTCATCTACGGATACAAGTTCGGCAGCGGCAAGATGACCGAGACGGAGAACCATATGCTCAGCATCATGTCGAAGTACTGGATCAATTTCACGAAGACGGGTAACCCGAATGGTGACTGCCTGCCTTACTGGACGGAATATGCGGAGGGCAAGCCTACGGTGATGATCATCAAGGAGGGCTTCCATCTTGGACCGGTGCAGAACCAGAAACAGATGGATCTGTTCGAGGGGTTCTTCGGGAGCAAGAGGAAGTGATTGAGAATCTAAGGGATATTAAGGGATATTTGGGGATATTAAGGGATATTTGGGGACGTTACCTTAGCCTGTAGAGTACGGGACCCAAGAAACATACGTCCCTTAAAATCCCTTAGACTCCCTTAATATCCCTTAACATCCCTCCATCGTATGGTCCACCATTGCGGCAACGCAGGAGTCGGACCACACGTTTTCGGCTGTTTCGACCATATCGATGATGGTGTAGATGGGGAGGATGACGCCGAGGATGGAGATGGGGGCACCGATGCCCGACATCAATGAGAGGGTGAGGAAATAGCAGCCCATGGGTACACCGGCATTGCCGACGGCCGAGAAGACGGAGATGAGAATCCAGAGGAGGATGGTGCCCAGCGTGATGGGCGTGCCTCCGTTCTGCATCACGAAGAGCGAGGTGACGAGGATGAAGGCAGCGCAACCATTCATGTTGATGGTGGTGCAGATGGGCAGCACGAAGCGGGCGACATTCTTGCGGATGCCGAGGCGCTGCTCAGCCGATTCCATCGTGACGGGAAGGGTAGCGGCACTGCTCTTGGTGAAGAGCGCCATCAGCACAGCGGGCATCATTCGACCCAGCACATGGATGGGATTGAGTCCCTTGGCCAACAGAAACAGGGGGAGCACCACGAAGAACTGAAGGAAATTGCCGCCCAGGATCACCAGGACATACTTGCCGATGCTGTCGGAAATGACGCCTGCACTTACCTGTGCCAGCAACTGTGCGGAGAATGCGACGATGCCGAGAGGCAAGGTCCAGATGAGCCAGCGGATGAGCAGGAAGAGCAGTTCCTGGAGTCCCAGCAGGCCTTTGACCACCACCGACTTGTTTTCGCTATCGGGGAGCTTGGATAGTCCGATGCCGACGACAAAGGCGAGCAGGAGCAGCGAGAGCACGTTGCCTTCGAGGATGGGGCGGAGGATGTTGTTGGGAATGATGCTGATGAGGTGGGAGATGTAGGAGAAGCCTGCTGCCTCGCCCTGCTGAGGGATGGATGCTGACGCTTCGCCCGTGAGTTCGGGAAGGGACGGAAGGTTGGAGGGAGCGATGATGAGATAGAGCAAGGCTCCGACGATGGCGGCTGCGAAGGTGGTGAGCAGGGTATAGGTGATGGTGCGGACGAAGATGCTTCCCGAGCCTTTCGAGCCGAAGGTGGCAAAGGTGGTGATCACTGCCAGCACGATGGTGGGTACTGCCAGCAGCTGGAACAGACGGGTATAGATGGTTGCCACTACGTTCATCACTTCGTTGAGCCAGTTGATGCCCAACAGTCCTAACACGGCACCCACCACGAGGGCGCCTATCCAGATTAGTGTTCGCTTCATCGCTGCAGATTGGTTGGTTGACGGTGCAAAGGTAAGAAGTTTTGCGGGATCTTCCAAATTTTTTCGACATAAATATTTTTTATTATAAGACGAAAGATGGATTTCAAAAGGATGATGAAAAACTCTTCAAGAAAAGCGATCCGCAAGGCCCGCTTTTCTTGTGTTTCTACGACAGCGGAGAGTGTATTCGGGGTGGGGTCAACGTTTTTTCTCTTGTTCTATCTTTTTTTTCTTCAAAAAGTTTGAATGATAAAAAAAATAACTTATATTTGCAGCAAAAATCCAACATCAATTTCATCCGATCACTAAAATGAGAACCATTTCCAAACGACTCACGCTACGCATCATGATGGTGGTACTGGCAACGATGGCTGTCATTGCCAGTGTGGTGTATTTCACTGTTGGAAAGTACATGGAAGACGAAGCCATGCAGCGCTTTCAGATTGTGGTGATGAGGGAGTACAGGGAGATACAGCGCAAACTGTCGGATGTGTATGTGGCAAACGTCAATAGCGTGCACGAGATAGAGCGCGACATCGATGATCCTGACCTGCTGTACGACCATCTGGAGCGTATCGTCAGACTGAACCCTGGCATCGTCAGCTGCGGACTGTTGTTCGAACCCGACTATTTTCCCGAAAAAGGACATTGCTTCGTGCCCTTTGCCTCAAGGGATACTGCCGATGTGATAAGCGTGATGCGCATCGACGGTGTCTATCACGACTACTTCGACGACGATTGGTACGTCGCACGAATTGAAAGCGATAGTGCCGACTGGGTGGATCCCTACTTCGAGGATCCGCTGCTGCCGACCAATGCAGCGCCGCGCCTGCTGACCACACACGCCATACCCGTCCACAACCATGAAGGACGCCCTGTGGCCGTGCTCTGTGCCGACCTGTCGCTCGAGGAATTGAGGAACGATATGGTGAAGAATGTCCAGCAGGCCAACAGTAAATATGGGAAGCATCGGGAGCAGCAGCCCTACAGTTGCATCATCGACCGCAATCGTCGATACATCATCCATCCCGACAAGGAACGCATGCTGAAGGACTCGCTTGAGCCAAACATTACCTTCGGGCGTAAGCGAGGGGTGGTTTCTGCCGTCATCGACGGTGTGCCATCGAGGATTGGCTATCGCAATGTCAAACACGCAGAATGGACCGTCATGATGGTGATCCCCGAGAGCGTGATAAGGCAGAACGGACGCATGCTGAACATCATCATCCTGGCAGTCATGCTCTTCGGTTTGGCAGCTATCTTCCTGTTCTGTCGTCTGCAGATCAGGAAGGTCACATCCCCGCTGCACAGCTTCGCCCGTTCGGCAGAAGAGGTGGCCCAAGGAAATTTCAATGCACCGCTGCCCGACATCAAGCACGACGACGAGATACGCCTCTTGCGCGATTCCTTTGGCAACATGCAGCAGTCGCTCAGCCTATATATGGAAGAACTGAAGACGACGACGGCACAGAAGTCGGCCATCGAAAGCGAGCTGAGCCTTGCCCGAAACCTCCAGAAATCGATGGTGCCCAGTGTCTTCCCCAATCGTGAAGGCCTCGATATGTATGCCTCGATGACTCCCGCCAGGGAGGTGGGTGGCGACCTCTACGATTTCGTCCTGCATGACAACCTCCTGTACTTCTGCATCGGCGACGTAGCGGGCAAGGGTGTGCCTGCCGCGTTGGTGATGACGACCTTCTGCGGAGCCTTCCGTCTGTTGACAGACAATGAGTCGGACCCCGTGCGTATCGTCAGTCGCATCAACGATAAGCTGGCCCGCAACACTCACATGACGATCTTCGTCACCTTCTTCGTAGGTGTGCTCGACCTCGACACCGGGCATCTGCGCTACTGCAATGCCGGACATAAGGCTCCGCTTGTCGATGGGCAACCCCTTCCCGTCCATAGCAATTTGCCTGTAGGTGCGATGCCCGACTGGGAATTCAAGGGCCAGGAGACCGACATTGCTCAGGGCAGCACGCTCTTCCTCTATACCGACGGACTCGACGAGGCAGAAAATGCCCAAGGCCAGATGTTCGGCAAGAAACGGATCCTTGAGGTGATGCAAACCTCCTCAAAGGAGCCCCGTGCGCTCATTGAAAGCATGACGCAGGCTGTGGCCGACTTCGTGGGCGACACGGAGCAAAGCGACGACCTCACCATGCTCTGCATTCGCCTGAACAAGGCATAATTTTTATAATTCCGCCAACTGGGATATTTTATGAAAACGGGATATTTTATGAATCTTAACAAATACGTATGAAAAAAACACTATTCGCATTGTTGATAATGAGCCTGATGACGGCTCTTGCATGGGGACAAGGTCCCATAGTGGAAGTTGAAGGAGGCATGATACAAGGTGTGCCTTCAGCAGCAAGTGATGTGACCGTTTTTCGAGGCATCCCGTACGCTGCACCTCCTGTCGGAGACCTCCGATGGAAACGTCCGCAGCCCGTTGTGGAGTGGAAGGGCGTGAAGGTGGCCGACACCTTCAGCAACATCTGCTGGCAACCAGGCAATGCCGTGGGCACCTTCTATGGCAACGAGTTCTATTGGAAGGAGAATACCGTGCAGAGCGAGGACTGCCTGTACCTGAACGTCTGGACACCCGCTGATGCAGTAGGCAATGAGGATAGCAAGCTGCCTGTGGCTTTCTGGGTGCATGGCGGAGCCTATTTCAACGGCTATGGCCATGAGATCACGATGGACGGCGATGCCTGGGCCAAGCGGGGCGTGATACTCGTCACCATCAACTATCGTCTCGGAATCTTCGGATTCCTTGCTCATCCCGAACTGTCGGCAGAAACTGACGACAGGACTTCGGGCAATTACGGCACCTACGACCAGGTTGCTGCCTTGAAATGGGTGCATGACAATATCGCACAGTTTGGAGGTGATCCCGACAACATCACCGTGCTGGGGCAGAGTGCAGGTGCTGCCAGCATCAAGAACCTTGTCTCTTCGCCCTTGTCGAAAGGTTTGATCAGGAATGCCATTATCCAAAGTGGTGGCGGCATCGGTGCCTTCGGACAATCCGAAAACGGACAGAAGCAGGCCGAGGCGACGGGTAAGGCATTCATGGACAAGTTCGGCTACAACAGCTTGAAGGCCATGCGTGCCGTTCCTGCCGAGCGACTGCTTGAGATATTCAAGGCCGAAGGCATGGGGCAGTTCCGTCCGCACATCGATGGTGTACTGTTGACCGAGAGCTTTGACGATGCAGCCAGAAACCAGCATCTGGCCGATGCCAACTACATGATAGGCTGCACTTTGGACGACATCCATCCGATGGGCAAGCAGATTGATGAGTTCTGCTTCCTGCGTGACTCGCTCGACCATCGTCCTGCCTATCAGTATCTCTTTGCCCGCAAGCTGCCAGGCACCCACGATGGAGCCTTCCATTCGGCCGAGCTGTGGTTCATGTTCCACACCTTGGACCGCAGCTGGCGACCCATGACGGCGTCGGACTACAGGTTGGCAGACGAGGTGATGGATTGCTGGACGAACTTCGTCAAATACGGCAATCCCAACAAGCCGGGTTCGGAGAGCTGGGCACCATTCACCCTTGGCAATCCATACGTCAGGACATTCAATGTAAAGCCCGCACAAGGGTGTCAGACCAAGCTGCTTGGTCACGAGATGGAAATTGACCACATCATCAAAGGGATGACGCTCGAAGAGAAGATCGACATGCTCCATGGCAAGAACATGTTTTCGTCGGCAGGCATCCCACGTCTGGGCATCGCCGACATGGAATATGCCGATGGCCCCTTCGGCATCCGTGAAGAGATGGAACCGCACTCCTGGAACTCCATCCACCTGACGACCGACTCGGCGACGTTCTTCCCCACAGGTTCGGCATTGGCTGCAACGTGGAGCACCGAGTGGGCCTATGCCTACGGACAGGGCATGAGCCATGAGGCCCGGTTGCGAGGCAAGGATATGATCCTCGGTCCCGCCATCAACATCCAGCGTATCCCCACCGGAGGACGTACCTACGAGTACCTGAGTGAGGACCCGATACTGAGCGGAATGCTCGCTGTGGCCTATACCAAGGGAGTGCAGGACGACGGCACGGCAGTGTGCCTGAAACACTACGCACTGAACAACCAGGAGGACTAC
>JAEEGK010012083.1_pt1 | contig 19672 bp, 13 predicted proteins | sample 8958771 | NCBI WGS metagenome assembly JAEEGK01 (sample SAMN16246547, study PRJNA631951) | gut metagenome | biome: gut microbiome; feature: rumen; material: SC-attached | host: Bos | place: Iran: Karaj | collected 2018-10
TTGGGGATTGGGGATTGGGGATTGGGCCCAATCCCCAATCCCCAATCCCCAATCCCCCATTAAAAAAAATATAAATAAATAAATAAAAAAACAATATAAAAACCTAAAATTAAATAATTAAAAAAACCCAAAAATCCATTAATTAATACTCATTCAATTATTAAATATAGAAAAATTAAATTTAAAAAAATAAAAAAAAAATCTTTTACTTTATTCATTGTTATAAAATAATGTAAACTTCTATTTATAAAAAATAAAAAACAAAAAAGCCAGAAATTGAAATTAATTTGTTTTAGAGCAAACTTCAATTGTATGAAAAGGTTTTAATGAATTAGCATTAATAAAAACAGTAGTTTGTTTAATATTTTCAAGAGAAGAAGACTGAGAACTTTGACTAGTTTTTTTAGTATTAACACTATTAAAAATAACATTTGAAGTATTATTTTCATTTTTTGTTTCTCTACTTAATTCTAATTTATATTTCCTTTTAAACTTTTCTAACCATCCTTTACTTGCAATAAAATCTTTAAATTTAGTAATTTCTAATGCTTTTTTTTTAATCATTTTTGGAGTCACTGGAACGTTTTTTTTTTTTAAATCTTCATACCAATTAAAAAGTGTTTTTTCCATTTCAGGGTCTCTAATTTTTCTCCCTCCACCTAAAATATAGAATGTTATTTAAAATATGACTTAACCTTTTTTTCTTTCTGGACCAACTTTAATCCATCTTTTTAAACTTTTTAATGGTACTGCAAACATTTTAGAAACTGCTTTTAAATCATTACATTTTGACTAATATTTAATTATTTAATTTTATATTATTTTTATATATATACTGCTTCAATACATTTTCTTTTTACTTCACTACTAAACATTGAATATTTTTTTCTTTTTATATTTAAGAAATCTATATTTTTAAATTTATAAAAATGGTTTATAAAATTTTTCTTTTTACTGTTTATTATTAGTTTATTCTCTAAAATTTGACATTTTGTTGTGATTACTTTTGATTGATTTGAGTTTTGTTCTGATGTTGTTGGTTGGAAAATGTCTTTTTTATTTGACATTCCTTTTTTCTTATTCTTTTTTAATTATTCAATTTTAATTATTAGGATATATTTTCATTTTTTCTAATATTAAGAATTATATATAAAAATATACAAAGGAGAATTATTAAAATAATTTTTTATTTATCATATATTTTTTTAATCAAAAATATCAATTAAATAAATTTTAAATATTAAATATTTATTTTTTTATCATTCAAAATGATATCTGAATTAAAAGACATTCAATATAATATAAATCCAGAAATAATGGAATCAATAGAAAAAAATATGATTAAATCTTCATTAATTTCAAAAGAACAAAGAGAAAAAAGTATGCATGAATTATTTCAAGTTTTTATTCAAAGATTAAGTTTTAATTTAAATGACCAAAACTCAATTGCAATTTCAGATTTAATTTTTGATAAAAGTTATGAAATATGTAAAGTAACTGAAAATTATGATTGGCCAGGTTTAGAAACTTTTAAAATGCCAAATTTACATAGATTAACAAATTTATTTTATATTTATGTTAAAAGTAGATTGAGTTTAATTCATAGAGAAAAAAAATTAAATAAAAATAAATCAATATTTTTTAAAGCTTGTGAAAATATTATTAAATTATTAACTGCTTTAATTGAACAATCTATAATTAATCATTTACAAAATTATCTTCTTTATATGTTATTTAAAGATTTATTTGAATTTTATCATCTTGCAAATTATAATGAAAAAATAAAAGAAAATTTAGAAAATTTAATTTCTTTATATGAAGAAGAAACTAATATTTCAGGTTTAGCAAAAATGAATAAAATTGATGAAAGTGCAGAAAGAAATTTTTTCTTAGGTTCACTTTTAAGAATATTTCAATTTAAAGTTGATATTGCTTTAAATAATAACAATATCAATTTAACTGATATTGAAAATATTTATAAACATGAAAAAGTTTTAAGAAATTTATGCTATTTTGCAGATTGTGATTTAGTTTGGATTTATCAAAGTTATTTATTTATTAATAAAAAAAATACTATTGAAGAATTTAAAGTATTAAATCAATTAATTGATATTGGAAAAATTTATCATTGTTTTGCTGTTTCTTCTTCTGTTGGTTTTTTAAATTTAGTTGATTTTCATATTAATTTAATTAAAACTTTGATGCTTATTATATTAGTTTTTAATTATGTGAAATTGAATAAAAATATATTATCTAAATTATATTTTAAAGATAATGAAATTAATATTTTGGTTAATTCAAATTATAAAAATTTAATTGCTATTAAAAAAATGTTAAAACAATCTATTAATAAATTTTATGAAATTTTTAAATTTGATGAAAAAATGTTAAAAAGATTTGAAGAAGAAAATGAAAATAAAGAAACAGAAAAATATAATGAAATTGTAATTCCTAAAATAGAATGTATAAATGAAATTAATGAAGATTATTTAAAAAATACAATTGTAGAAGGAAATAAAAAATTTAATGATTTACTTAAAGATTTAGAATAAATTAATAAAATAAATATAAAAAAAATTTTATTTATTGTTTATTTTTTTTCAATAAAAATGTTAAAATATAATAATAAACAAGTACATTCTTTTCATTGGAAAACTGAATCAACTTTTCAAGTATTTTTCAATTATTTTAATTAAAATAGGATTCAGAAAAAAATGAATATTCAAAAATTATAAATACAAGTAGATTAAGAAAAAAAGCATTTAATCCTATTTTAGATATTTATTCAAATTTTTTACCTGAAAGAAAATTAAAATACAAATTTGAAATTAGTTTTGGTTCAATGTTAAATAAAGATGAAATAAGAAAAAATAAAAAAACTCAAACAAGTATAAGAAATAAGACTATTGAATCTTTAAATTCAATAGAAAATTCAATAGAAAAAGAAAATATTAATTATAAAAAAAAGGAAAATGATAAAATTGAAAATTCAAATAATGAAAATAGTATAAATGGAATTATAGAAAAAGAAATTGAATATGAAAATGATGTAATAAATAATAAAGAGAATAATATTAAAGAAAATAATAATCATATTAATAATATAAAAAATGAAACAACAAATGAAGATAAAAATATAGAAGAAGAAAAAATAGAAACATTAAAAACAGAAGAAAATAAAGAAGAAGAAAAAAAGGAAGAAATAAAAAATATTTCATATAACTTAAATCAACATTTATTATTAAAAGGATTATTAAATTTAGGAAATACATGTTATATGAATACATCAATACAAATTTTATTACATTGTCAAATATTTATAAATAAATTAACAAATGATCCAGAAAAGCCAATAACAAATTCATTATATAATTTATTTAATTTAATGACAAATGATTCATATGATAAAATAAACCCAATTGAATTTAAATTAATTTTTGAAAAAAAACATTCAGATTATAAAGGAAAAAGCCAACAAGATTCAATTGAATTTACAAGAATATTACTTGATGATATAAGTATAGAAAATAATATTTCAAAACAAAATATAATTTATGAAGAATTAAATACTAAAAATAAATCATCTCATGAATTAGATAAAGAATTTGATTTATTATATAAAAAAAGAGAAAATTCATTTATTGTTGATTTATTTTATAATCAAATTTTAAATACTTTTAAATGTAAATGTAATCATGAGAATTATTCATTAGAAAAAATAATTGATATTCCTTTACTTTTTTCAAACTATCTTATGAGTTTTTCATTAGAGAAATTATTAGATAATTATTTTAAAGATGAAATCTTTAAATGGGAAAGAGAATGTGAAAAATGTCATAAAAAAGTAGATCATATAAAAATTATGAAATTAACTCATTTGTCTAAAATTTTAATTATATCTTTTCAAAGAGTAAATCAAAAGACTGGAAGAAAAAATAATTCATATGTTGAATTTCCAAATAATTTAAATATGAAAAAATATTCTGAAAAGGGAATTCCTAATATATATTCTTATGATTTATTTGGAATTATTAATCATTCTGGAACAATGAATTCAGGTCATTATACTGCAATAATAAAAATAAATAATAATTGGTATGAATTTAATGATTCAAAAGTAAGAAAAGTAGAAATAAGAAAAAATTATATTGTAAGTAATTTAGTATATTGTTTATATTATATAAAAAATTAAATAATTTATTTGTTGATATATATATATTTTAATTAATTTATTTTATTATTATTTATTTAAATTAAAATATATCTTAATCTCATAATTATTGAAATATTAAAATCTTTAATCTAAAATAAAATTTAAATTTATATAAAAAAATATTAACTTTTTATAATACAGTTTATTCATTTATCATCTCATATGTAAAAAATATATATTAACCCAAAAAAAAAAAAAGTACCAAAAAAACCTACAATCAAAGAAAAACAATAGAAAAATAAAATAAAATAAAATCAATATCCTCCTCTATATCCTCCTTTAATCATAACTCTTCCTTTTTTTCCTTGTTTCTTACTTTTCTTTTCTTCAATTTCTTCATCATTTAAATCATCATTTTTTTTTTTTTTATTTTTTAACTTTCTTTTCTTATTTTTTTTTCCAAAATCTTCATCACTACTTTGATTATCATTATCATTATTAATATTTTTCATTTGTTCTTCTCTTTGCATATCTTTTTTTTGTTTAATATAATAAATTCTTTTTCTTTCTTTAAACCCATAATTATGATCAGAATAACCACTATCAATCATTCCTTTTCTATTTCTAGTATCACCATAATAATCATAATCACATTGCATTCCAATTTCATAATCATCATCATAATTATTACTTTCATCTTTTTCTTCAATTTCATTATTTTTTATTATTTTAGATTTTATTTTGTAATTATCATCTGTTTGTTTCATTGTTGATCTTTTTCTTAATGAAAGTTTTCTTTGTTGACTCATTTGTTCATCACTTCTTATATTAATTTCTACTTCATTTAAATCTTCTTCAGTTGCATAATTTAAGAAATTTACATAATCTGTATCATCTTTTATTTCATGTTCTATTCCATCATCATCATTATAGAATATATATGCTAAATGTAAATCATATTTTTCACATATTACTTCTAAGAGAAGAGTATAGTTTGATGGAGGTTTTATTGTTATTTCTTCCATTTTGTAATTTAAACATAAGGTAAATGGGAATGAATCCATTTTTTTTTTTCTGTTTTAAGATAAAAATAAATTTTTTTATTTTTTTTAATTTATTAAAATATAAATGAATTTATATATATTTTGTTTTTATTTATTTATTTGTTTATTTATATTCACCTGGTGGTGTTCTTAATATTCTATCATGTTTTTCAAAGGCTTGTTCTATTTTAATATCTTTTTGATATAATGCTAAAGGATCATTATTACTTGTATTATTTATATTTTCTTTTTTATTTTCTTCTTTACTTTTATCATTTAATCCAAGAACATATTTTCCTTCTTCTTTCTCAACTCCATCATTATATTCTAAATTATTATTATTTTCAATATCTTTAATATTTTTAAATTCAGAATTTAACATATTTGGATTTTTTTGACTGAAATTTTCAATTTTTTGTTCTTCTTCAACATTTTGATTATCATTTCTAATTAAAAATTCTCCAATACTTTGATAATGTTTTTTAACTAATTCTTCATCAATAGAATCTAATTCAGCATATTCATCATCTAAAATATTATTTTCATTTTCATCAATTGTATTTGGATCTTCTTCAAAATTTTCTTCAATATTATTATCATTATTAACATTATTATTTTCATTATTTAATTCTTCTAAAATATAAGTCATTTGTTTTTGAGTTTGAGGATTAGTATTTTGAATATTTTTAATAATATTATCTACTCCAAATTTTTTTGCAGCTTCTCTTAATAAAGGTCTCTTTATTAAAGAATATAAAGTTCCATTTACACAAGTTTGAGTTTGAATATTATCAACATTAATATAATTAATTAATATTTGAATAATTCTTTCTGAGTCTTCTTCAAATTTTTCTCTTCCATTTTTTTTCAATGATAAATTTAAAATTAAAGCTAATCCATATTCAATTGTATAATCACTTAAGTTTTTATTTTCATATGTAAAAGTATCAATTAACCATTTTATTATTCCTAATTCTATTAATTTATTTTGAGGAATTATTCTTAATGTAAATTTTTGAATTGTACCTAAACAATTTTGTCTTAATTCTGAATCTTCTTTTTCATTCATCATACATTTTACAATATCTTCTATCATTTGATTTGAATTATCTCTCATTAATAAATAATTTCTACCTTTTATAAGTGAAGCAATTTGATTTAATAATTTCATCATTTCTAAACTTAAATTTGGATAATTTTGAGAATTTGATATTATTTCTCTTAATAAATTAAATTTGAAATATAAATCATAAAAGAAAATTGAATATAAAGTTATTTTTTTTAAACGTTGATCATTTCTTCTAAAAGATCTTAATCTTAATTCTCTAATAACAAAAGCATATTTTAAATCATCTTCAATTGAAATATTTTTATTTTTAATATTATTATATACTGTATTTTGAAATGAATTTATATCAATTAAATGAGTGTGATCATATTCAATATGAAAACTTCTATTTTGTATATTTGAATTGTTTATAAGTGAATTATTTATATTACTTAAATCATCATAATTTGAATTTACTATATTTTCCATTTCATCATTTCTATCTCTTATTCCAGATAAAAATGTATTATTTACATTTGATTTTAATTTTTCTAAATCTTCTAAATTTTTATTTAAAAATGATTGAAATTTCATTAACTTTTTATTTATTTTATCACTTTTTAATAATACATCATTATAATTTTTATTACTTTTACATAACATAACTAAATCAAAAGAATAATTTAAAATATTCAAAGCTAAATTAGTCCAAGATCTTTGACTACTAATAAAAGTATTTTTATTACTTTCATCTTTTTTTTTCAATTTTTCATTTTCTTCTCTTAATTGAATCAATTCATCATTTTCAAAACTTTGATTAGGAATATTAGCAAAATTACTATTATTAATATTTAAATTACTATTATTTAAATTTCCAGCATCTTCATTATTAAAATTACCTTGAGACAAACTTTCCAAATAAGTTTTCATCATATTTTGACTAATAATACTATTATTAGGATTATTATTAATTAAACCAGCATCATTAGTAACTAAATCATAAATAACAGGATATTTAATAGAAGGTAAATAAGTTTTAATACTTGATTTAATTTTATCTTTTAATTCATTTGCCCATTCAGGACTAAATAATTTCATATAACTTGGATGAGTTTGTGGATTATTTACATAAGGTAATGCATAATATGATAAAAATTCAGGTGTTTTTGATATTTCATATTCTTTCTTTTCTAAAAATGTTTTAAATTCATTCATTGATTCTTGTATTGTTTTATTACAATTTATTTTACTATCTCTATATAATGAAGGATAAATTGCAAAATATACTTGAATGTAAAATTCTATTTTTTGAATTGGTGGCTCTCTTAATCTTATGTGATTTGGAATTATTCTATTCCAGATTTTGAAAAAATCTATTTTTCTTCCTAATGAAAATGTTTTTAAGAGATTTGATTCTGTTATATCTAAAAATGAACCTTTATAATATGTTTTTTGACGAATTTTTTGGGATATTTCTTCTTGAAATGAATCTAATGTTTTATAATATTCTTTTTTTAATAAATATTCATGAATAAGTGATGATATCATATCTGTACTTTTATTCATTTCTTTTATAAATCCTTGTTGTGATGGGGATTGCTTTAAATAATTTTGACTTTCATTTTTTTTCATTTTGGCTGTTTTATTTTTTAAATTACATTTTTATTTAAATTTGTTTTTTTTTTGTAATTTATATTTTTTAAATTTAATTTATATTTTAATTATTTTAATATATTTCATTTTTATTAATCTTCATCTTCATCCCATTTTGTTTTTTTCTTATTCATATTTGAAAATGATAAACTTTCATCTTCATCTTTTAATAATGAATCTAAATTTAAATTATCTGCTTTTTTATCTTTTTTTGGAATAATTATTTTCTTTTTTGTTACAATATCATTTTCATCATTTTTATTTGAACTTTCATTAATTTTTGTGTTAATTATATTATTATTTGATTGATTATTTATAACATTATTTTTTTTATTGTTTTGATTAAAAATATTATTATCATTATTTTTTATAGTTTGATCATTTAAAGTTTCAGAATCATATAAATTAAAATTGGAATTTAAATTATTTTTTTTTATATTTTTTGGATTTATAAAACTATTTAATTCATTTGAAATTAATAAATTTCTAATTAATTCATTATAATTTCTTTCAAGTATTTTTTGTTTAAATAAAAATATATCTTTATTGTTTTGATAATCTTGATCTTTATTAACATTAATTTGATTTAAAAAATTTATTTCATCTTCTTCAATTCCTCCATAAAAAAAATATTGGTCAAATAAAAAATTTTTAAATTGGTTAGTATATTTTTTGTCAAAATCATCTTCATCTTCAGGATTTAAAAAAGTAGTTTTAATTTCATTAAAAAATTTATCAAATCCAGATGAATTTTCATTACTATTTAAAATTGAATTTTTTAATTGTTTATTTTCTTTTATTTTTTCATCTAAATTATCTTTTAATGCTTTATTTTCAATATTTAAATTTGAAGATACATTAACTAATTCTTCTCTTCCCATTTTTTCATATAATGGATTATTTTTTTCTGGTTTTTTGGACTTAAAAAGTTCAAAAAAACTCATTTTATTTAATAAAAAACAAAAATAATAAAATAATTATATTTACCTAAAGAATTAAATTTATATATTCATAAAAAAATTAAAGTAAAAAAATTTAAATAACAATATTATCTTTATTTCATTTAAAAATGTAATAATTGCTTATCAATTGATTTATGTCTAGTTTTAACATTTCCTTTTGTTAAAGATAACATTTTTGTAGTTATAAATTTATAGGTAGAATTTGACAATTTATTACAATTTATATCTAATAAAAAATAATTAAAAAATAAAATATTTTACCTCTATTATTATATACATAAAATTGTTTTTCAAGATTATCAATTTTATTCCAAGCTTTTTCAATATATCTTGAATTTAATCTTTTTCTAGAACTATTAGATACAATTGTATTTAAATCAAGATTTAAATCTCTTAAATATTTACCTTTTAATAATGAAGGTTCATATAAATGTTTTACTATTCTTTTATTAGTAGTTAATTTTGTTGTTTTTGGTCTAATTATTTTATGATAATTATATTCATCAATATCACTATCATCTACTTTTTCATAATTATATTGATTATTAATTATATCTTCTATTGAAGTTTTTTTTGGTAATTCATTTTTAAAATAATAATCATTTGGTTTGACTAATAATGATAAACTTGGTTTTTTGCTTCTAATTGAATTTGATTTTGAATAAGTTGGAAAATCAATTTGTGAATTTGAATGACTAGTTGTTTTCTTTTTATAGTTTTTATTATGATCTGATTTATCTATTATTGTTACTTTAGTTAAATTTCCTTGAGATTTTCCTTCATAAAAATTTATAATTTTTTTTAAAAGAGTATTGAATTTTATTCTATCTTTAAAATTTTTAAAAAGATAAAAAATAAAATTTTTTTCTGTTAATTCTTCTTTTAAAAATTGTTTCATATTTTCATTTCTTTTTTTAACAATAAATAATTTATCATAAATTAAATTTGAATTAGGAATTTTTTTTTCTATTGCATATTCTAACAAATCTTGAATATATTTTTTATTAGAAATTCCATTTGTTTTATCAGTAAATCCAGTTGTTAAAGGAATAATTTCATTATAAGTTTTTAATTGTTTTTTATAATTTTGATCAAAGTCTTTAAAATTATTTAAATGTATCATTCCAATTTTAATATTTTCAAAATATGATTTAATTTTAACAGTTGCATCTTTACATTTATCAATAAATGCATTTTGTTTTTTAATTTTATTTGTATCAGGATTTGTAATATCTTCAAAATAAAGTTCTGTTATTTTTTGAGATGCTTTAATATTTCTTAATTTTTGTGCATTTTTTAAATTCTTTTTATTATTTTCTATAAATTTTTGAAATCTTATTATTTTTTCTTTTCTTATTTCATCATATTTCATTACATTATTAATTATATCTGTTAAATTTTTATAATCATTTAAAATTATATCATCAACTTTTTGTATATATTGATTTTTTGTTGTTTCTAAATTTATTATTTTTTCATTCAAATCTCTCATTTTTTTTCTACTGAAATTAGCTTTTGATATTATTTTAGTAAAAAAATCATAAAATTCATCATATTTTAAATCTAATTCATCAAATCTTTCTTTTATTTTATCAAATGTTACTTTAATATAATTATTTTTCTTTTTATTATTATTTTTATTTCTTTTTGTATTTTCATTTTTATTATTTAATACTTCATCACTTTGATTGTCTTCATCATCATCAGAATTAATTAAAATATATTTTGCACCTTTCATAAAGTTATTAAATTCAATATCTTTTTTACATTCTGTCATATCAATTTGTAATTCATCTTCTTTATTTTTATTTTCTCTATTTTTATTTATAAAATATTTTTGAAAGAAATAAAATCCAACTATAAAATTTATTATATTTTGATCTCTTTTCATTTTAAGGTTTTTTTTATCAATAAATGAATTTATCTTTTCAATAATATCTTCTTTATATTGTTTTAACTTTATTTTATTTACTTTTTTATCATATTCATATCTTTCTTTTAATTTCTTTAATTCTTCTTCTTTAATTAAATTATTTTTTTCAATAATCATTTTTTTATTTTCTTGTTCACTTAAAACTTGATGAACTTTTTCAATTTGATTTTCCAAAAAATTATTAATTTTATTAGTTTCATTAATTTCATTTTTTCTTTTATTAATATCTTCATTTAAATTTTTTTTAATAAATTGAATATCATGAATTTTTTCTTCAATTGTAAGAATATCACCATTAATTTTCAATAATAAATCTTTTGAATCACCCATTAAATATTTTAAAGTACTTGTATATTCTTCTTCATTTTTAACATTAAATTTCGCATCTTCAATTTTTTCTTTTAATTCATTTATTCTATTAATAACATAATCTATATTATTTGCTTTTTCTAAACCAGAAATTTTTTCACTTCCTGATTCAATTTCTTTTGCTCTTTCAATATCATCAATTCTTTTTTCAATTTTATTATTTTTATTTCTTATATAATTTATATTTGAATCTTCTTTTATATTATGACTTGATAAATCATCATAATAAAATTTTAATTTATAAAATAAATTATTTACATCTGCTTCATTCATCATTTTAATTTCTTCATTTTTTTTTGGTGTTTTATAATTTCTGGTAAGAAAGTCTTCTTCTTTAATTTTAATTTTATTTTTATTTTTTTTTTTTGATGAGTCTTCTTTTATTTTTAATTTATATTTTAAAAAAGGATTTGGTTCACTTTTTGTTGGAAAATCTAACATATCTTTTACATTCTTTTTTTCAATTGAAGTACTCATTTTATGTTAGAAAAAAATTTATATTTTTATAATAATAATAATAATTGCATAAAAAAATTGAAAAATATATTGTTTTAAATAATAATCTTATTTTTTTTATTTTTAAATATGAGGTTTTTATTTATTCAATTATTCTTTTATTAATTTTTTATGATTCAAAAATTGGAGAGAATTTAATGAATATAAATAATCTTTCTTCTCTTTCTTCTTCATCTTCATTTTTATTTTCTTTCTATAATTAATTCAAATTTTAGTTAAAAGATTTCTTATTTTTGTTTTCAAATTTATTTATTGGATTTTAGTTGAATTTTTATAATTTTTATCCCTAATTTCTTGATATTAATTTTTTAATTATTTTAATTAAATTGGCCTTTTTTTAAATTGAAATCCATATAATATATTATATTATTAATTTTCATCTTTCTTATTACTTCTTATAAATCTTTTTTATAATCTTCTTTTATTTTTATTATAATCTCTTCTTCCTTTCTTTTTAAAATGAAATATTCATATCTAAAATATATTATAATAATAAGTAAATTATTTAATAAATATATAAATTCACTTTAAAATTATATTATTATATTTTCAATATATAGTTTTAAATAAAAATGTTTGAGTATAATTATAAATATCAAAATAATAATCATTTAATTAATAGAAATAATTGTAATAGAATTTATAATGATAATATAAATATAAATAATTTTAGAAGGAATACATTTTTACAGAAAAGTTTTTCAATGTGTAATATTAATAACAATAATAAAGCTAATTCTCAAATATTAAAACCTATTAATTATTTAAATCCAATAAAGATTACTCCATATAATTATAAATGTGATAAATCAATTGAACATAAAAAAAAAGAAAAAATAGTATATAGAAATTTATTATTAGAACAAATAAAATTAAATGAAATTAAAAAAAAAATAGAACTTCAAAATAAAAAAAGACAAGATATTTTAGATGAGTTAAAATTAAAAAAACAAAGAAAAGAAATTGAACTTCAAAATCAAATAGATAAAAATAAAAGATATGAAAAAATTGTAAATAGATTTGAATATGATAATCTTTTATTTGAAAAACAATTGAAAGAATCAGAAGATCAATTAAACAATTATGAAACAAACATATTTAATAATAAAAAGTTTATAAAGTCTAATTCAACTTATTTTAATCCTAAATTATCACTTGAAGATAAATTAAACTTTGAAAAAAGAAAAGCAAAATTATTTGAAAGTCATTTATTTAATAAAGAAATTTTAAAAGATATTGAATCATTAAAATTAAGAAATAATATTTCATTAGATATCTTAAATAAAGAATTAAATGAAGCAAAAAAAGAAACAAGTTTATCAGAACGTTATAAAGATATATTATTAAAAGATTTAATTGAAATAAAAAATGAAATGAAATTAAAAGAAATTGATTCTAAATATGTTTCAAATTATATAAAAGAGAAATACATTCATAAAAAAAATAAAAAAAATTTTAATGAACAAGAAAATTTAAATAAATTACCAGTTATTGATTATAATAAAGATTTAGTGTTTGAAAATGATAATGTTAATAAAACTTATTTACATGATTTTAATAATAATAATGATGAAAATGATGATTTAAATCAAAAGATTAATGTATGGGAAATTATGCAAAAAAATGAAATGAGATTAAAAGACTTATCTTTTATTGAAGATAGAGATAAAATTAGTATGTAAAATTTATAATAATTTAAAAAAATTAAAAAAAAGTATAAATGATTGATTTAAAGAATAATTTATTTTATTATTAAATTATTATATTTTTTAATCAATTGATGAAGTTTATCCATATATTTTTGATAACCATCATCATTTTGAACTGTATAAATTTCAATAATTTTTTGATATAATTCAATAATAGATTGAAATATAATTTCATCTTTTTCTTTCTCTAAAATTTTTTCTTTGATTGAAATAATTTTTTCAAGTTGTACAACATTATTTATACTATTACTATAAAATAAATCAAATCTATATTTTAAAGAATTTCTTTTTTCCATAATACAATCAATAAGATTATTAATTTTTAATTGAGAAACTGCAATTACATTATATAAAGTATTTATAGCTCCAGGTTCCCATATAAATTTCATACAAGATTTTTCATTTAATTCAATATCATCTATAATTGTTTTTGATATTTTTTCAATATTTTGAATTTCACTATAAAATGAAATAACACATAATGATTGATTTTTTTCATCAATAGAATGTAAAATTATTATATAATTATCAGTTACTAATAAAAATCTTGGTTCAAAAATTAATCCTTTTTTAGTTTGAATACATATTTCAATATGAAAACATTGAATAATACTATTAATTAAGAAATCATTAATATTATATATTAAAGAGTTAATATAATATAATCCATAAGTTGATAAAAGTTTATTTTGAGTTTCTTGTTCAAATATATATAAAAATGATGGTAATTTATTTATTATATCATAAATTGTATTTGTTTGTTTCCAATTTGGAATTAAACTACTTATTAAATCACTATTATCACATATTGTAGGAAAACTAAACTATAATTTTTTAAATTAAATATTATTTTACATCTGTTAAACAATTTACAATAGGTGGTCTTTGAGGATATTCATGATTAAGTGTTATTAAAAAATATATATCATATTTTCTATTATTTATTTTTGATTCTTTTTTTAGTTTAACATAAATCCTTAATGTTTGAATACTTTTATTATATCTTGTATAAATATAATATTCTTTTGAATTTTCTGGATAATCTTTTTTTAATTCTAAAAATTTAAATTGTAATGAATTTACTTTCTTTAATAGATCTTACTGTTGATAACATATATTTATCAATTGTATTTGAATCATCATATTCAAACTCATATACATTTTTTTCCATATTATTTAATTAAATTTAAAAAAATAATATTTTATAATTATTTAATCATTAAATTTAATGACTATTCTAAATTATAATAAATAAATTTTAATTATTTTTTTGGTTTAAGTAAATCATCAACAAAATTAAAAGGATCATTCATTTTCTTTTTAGTATTTAAAATTTCAGTATTTTCATAAACTTGTTGATAATTAAAAATAGGTTGAGGAGGTTGTTGTTGTTGTTCAATTGGTTGTTGATTTTGTTTAGTTAAATCAATATTATCAAAAGTATTATTATTATTAATATTAGTATTTTGAGTATTAAAAATATTTTCTAAAACATTTTCTTGTTTTTTAATAAATTTAAATCCAGTTTTATTCGTCGTATTCGTTGTTTGATTTTGATTTTGTGGATTTTGAAAAATATTATTTAAATCATTTGTTGCTTGTTGTGAAGGTACATTAGAAGTATTTTGTTGATTTTTAATAAAACTAAATCCTTTTTTTTGTGTATTTTGAGTATTTTGTACATTTTGTACATTTTGATTATTATTAAATTGATTTTGATTTCCTTGTTGACTTTTAATAAAACCAAATTGACTATTTGATTGTTGAGTTTGTTGTTGTTGTTGATTACTCATAATAGGAATTTGATTAGTATTATTAGTAGGAATATTAAAGGGAACATTATTATTTTGATAAGGTAAATTAAATAAATTTTTATCATTATTTCCAATATTACTATTAATATTATTATTTGATCCTCCACTAAAAATATCTTCTAATAAATTAGTATTACCTTGTTGATTATTATTACTTCCATCATCAATATCTAATAAATTTGTATTACTTTTTTGAACTGTTCCTTGATTATTATTTTCATTTTGTTGATTATATAACATTTTTAAAATATGATTTATAACTTCAATAACTTTTTTATTATTTGAATAAGTCATTTTAATATTTTCAAATAATTCATTTTGATTACAAAATCCATCATATAATTCATTTACTTGATTATCAATAATAAATTCAACAAGATATAAACATTTTAAAAACATTTTAATACTTGCTTCTCCTCCGACATAAACTTTAAATTTTACAATTCTTTCCATAATTAAATTTATAATTTTATTTTTATCTAATCTTTGTGCTCTTTGGCAAAAATCTCTTAATAATTTTAAATCAGGTTTAATAGAAATTCCAGTAGGTTGTAAAATATCTTCAAATAATTTTTGTTCTAAATCAAAAGTTTGATTATCTCTTCTAATATCTTGATTATAATTTAAATTTTGATTTTGTTTTTGAGTATAAGTATTATTATTAGAAGAATATTGATTTTGAGGATTTTGATTTTGATTTTTTAAAAATTTTGGTACATTTGAATTATTAGGTTGATTATTATTTGATGATGAATTATCATCATCATCCCAACCACCATAAGTTCTTCTTACTTGTTGACTTTTCTTTTTAAACATTTTTTTTATATGAAATATAATGATTTGATTAATATATTTTATTATTTTTTTATTTTTAATGATTTTATTTTTATTAAATTAATTATTTATTTCATGAGAGAAACATTTTTAGCATTAATTCCAAATTTCCTTCAATCCAAAATCAATCAATTTTTTCTTTCTTAATTATTTAATGTAATTCAATATTATCATTTCCTCCAAAATATCTTCAATAATTTTTTTTAAAACTTGAATCAATAATTTTCAAGTAACATAATCCTTCTAAAATTCGCATTCCGACACAAATTTTTTTTCACTATGTTTCCAAGAATTTTGAGCCTTAGTGAAGCAATTGAAACATTCCTTGAAATTTTTATTTCCCACTTGCCAAATTTTAGGATCATAAATTCCTATCATGCTTTGAAACATCATCATATTCATAGGATTCATCCCTATATTTTGATTATTAGGAATCATATTAGGCATCATTTGATTATTCATATAAGGATTAACATTGTTTCTATTCATTAAATTAATATTGTTGTATTGATTTAAGAAAACATCATATTGCGTTTGATTAAAATTAGGCATAAATTGTAAAGGTTTTTTCATAAAAACATTTCTTACTTTATTATAATGAGATACAGCTTCACTGTCATTAATATATCCGAAATCAGAAAATCTTGATTTAGTGGCGATGTTAGATATTTCACTTTTATTATTATCATTCACTGTTGAATTATAACCGGAATAATAACTATGATTATCAATTGAATAAGTAATGCTTATATCATTAATTCCATTTTGGTTATTAGAACTTGGTTCTTTTACTAATTGCTCAGTGTTTTCAAACACCATTTTTTCAGGAATGTATCTCTTTGGAGGAGGAAGAGGAACACTGACTTCTTTCAAACTGCCTAATTGCCCAGAAACTAATAAATTCATTTTTTGATAATGATCTAATAAATTAATCCATAATTGATGATTTGATAAAGCTAAAACATTTCCTACTAAAATTAATCCATATCTTGCTCTAGTTAAACTAACATTTAACCTCCTTGGATCATCTAAGAAACCTATACCATGATGATTATTACTTCTAACGCAACTCATTATAATATAATCTTTTTCTCTTCCCTGGAAAGAATCGACAGAAGAAACTTCTATTTCAGTTGAGGCACAATTTTTTAACATTCTTGACACAATATAACATCTTTGTCCTTCATATGGAGTAATTATTCCTATTTGTTCGGGTTTTACTGTACATTTGAGTAAAGTTTTGACTATAGTATCGATAAAGTCAGCTTCTTCTCTGTTTATATAGGAAGTCCCCGAAGCACTGAATTCTTCTTTTCCTACTATGTGATAAAAAAATGTTGGTTTTTTGGGATTGGGCCATGGGAAATTTACATTGAAATAAATTCTATCATCTGAAGTGACACCATTTTGTAAATTGCCATCATAAAAGGTATTAGAAGGGAATTCACTCAATTTTGGATGCATTCTATATTGGACTTGTAACATATGTGGTTTTATTTTTAGTTTTACCAATCTTTCAAATAAACTCATTTTTAAACCGGCCTTAGCTGCATTTTTGCAAAGAACGACAGGACCTAATTGGCAATGGTCTCCTACAATAATAGCATGATTAGCCCCATGAAGTAAAGGCAATATGCATTCTGATTCACATGCTTGAGTAGCTTCATCTATTAAAACAATGGGAAATCTGAAATTGTTTAATCTTTTATCGAAACTTGATATACAAGTAGTTACAACAACTTGACATGAATTAATAATTTCTTCTTCGGCTTTTTTCTTTAATTTTTTATATTTTTCATGATCTTTATTAGATAACACATTTCCTTCTTCTTCCTTTGTTTTTAACATTTCGAAAAATTTTTTATATTCTTTTTTACCTTCCAATTTTCTCATCTGATTATGCAAAGATAAATGTTCCACTCTTGTGCTTATACTTTCTCTGCTCTTAGCGCAAACTCTTACAACCTTTAATCCAATTTTTTCTATCTTTTCACTAAGTTGATCCGCGGCAATATTACTCGGTGCACAAACTAAAACTTTTCCAACATCTAATTTGGCTAAATGGTATACAATAGCAGCAGAAGTAACTGTCTTTCCGGTGCCAGGAGGGCCTTGGATTAAAAATAAGGGAGAATTAATGGCTTTTTCTATTCCTTCTTTTTGACTGTGATTTAATTTAGGTAATCCTTTAACGTTTAATTCTGAAGATATTTTATAATTAAATTTATTTTCTTCAACATTATGACCTAATATTTTAGAATATATATAACTCGATACTGAATTCTCATCATTGACAAAAGCAAATAAGCCATCTAACATACGCTTAAAAGAAGTACCCTTCCATACAAATTCAATATTATATTTACCATTTTGTAATGATGTAGGATCATAATTTGATGTATTTTTTTTGGAATTATTTCCCGGTTTGTGCTGTTCTAATTCCATCGAGATTTCATCATCTAACCCAATTTCAGTGACAAGACCTTTATAAGCCATGGTTGAATTAGGCAAGGTTATTTTAAGTTCATCTCCTGGTACTAATTTAATTTCATTGTCTTCTCTTGGATATTTAAATTTCGCTACAACTTTTTTACCGCCTTTGACGAATTTAATATTTATATCCAATTTTTTCTGAGTTTCTTTTAATTTCCTGTCATATTCTTCTTCTGCTGAAATAAGTGGCTCGAAAATTCCTAAATAATCTTGGCCATCTTTATAACAAAGTTTCACACTCTTTAAAAAATTGGTTAAAAATTTGGGCTTTTCCTGCGAAGAAAGCAATTTTTCCTTTTCCCATTTTTCTTCAAATTTAGACATCTTTCTGATATTGACTCTTTGTATTATTCTTAATTCACTATCATTCTTTGGTTCTTTGACGATCCAATCTAATAATTTTTTTTCGCTGATTAAAGGAGCCCATTTAGTTTTATCGAAATAGGTATCATCAATTTTGAATTTGGTTAAACAAGGCTCACGACAAACAATAAAACCACTCCCGCCTTCTTTGGATTCTAGAAAACCTAATAAAAAAATGTTTTTACAAGCGCAATTATAGCATTGAAGAGTTATTTCACCTACTTGGGATGATTGACTTAAATAAACTTCTTTATGCTTCGATTTAGTTAAGTGGAATATTATATGAGATGGACTAAAATTGTCTAATTTTCCATTACAAAACCATTTTTTACATTCGAAACATTGAGCCAAATGTGCTTCATTAGAAAGACCACAATACGCACAATGTAGATTGTTATTTCCGTGTTTTTTATTTTCCTCTTCTTCCTGGTCTGAATTGTTCTCTTTTTCTTGGTTTGAAGGATTTTGGTCCATATCCCCTATCCCCTCTTCTTCTGGTTTGGGCTCATCTTCTCCTGTTTGAGATTGAAGAGGTGGGGAATTTTCTTCGTCTGAATCATATTCTAAAAATTTTAGACCTATTTTTGAATCTGTGGATTTTATACTTTCAGAATCACTGTTGTTTTCGTCCCTTGAATGAGACATTTTTCTTATTATTTGTTTTTTATTTTATATTTTTGAAATATATATATTATTCCAATATTAAAATGTATTATTGAAAATTTTATTATTATTTATTTTTTGGATAAAAAAATAGAATTTGGGGATTGGGGGGATTGGGG
>JAEEGK010012084.1_pt1 | contig 19671 bp, 9 predicted proteins | sample 8958771 | NCBI WGS metagenome assembly JAEEGK01 (sample SAMN16246547, study PRJNA631951) | gut metagenome | biome: gut microbiome; feature: rumen; material: SC-attached | host: Bos | place: Iran: Karaj | collected 2018-10
AGTCGGCGTTCTGCTGAGCGGCGGTGAGGTATTTCTTGTCGCCCGTCAGTCTGTGAGCCAGACAGAGCGTCAGACCGTTGGCACCGAAGGTCTCAGCCAGACAGCCCCAGCCGAAGTCGCGCGGCGAATTGCCGCAGGGCGTCTGGAACGACGATTTGGCGGTCGTGGCGATGAGGCTGTCGCAGTAGGATAGAAGTTGAGTGTTTAGTGTTGAGTGCTCAGAGTGGGTGAGGACATCGTAGGTGCCGAGGGCGGCGACGTTGCCCCAGGTGGGTGCGCTGAAGCGGCGGGGCTGGTTCTTGACGGCGACGTCGGCAAACTGCTGGTCGCCGGTCAGCAGGTACAGCTCGGTGGCGGCCCAGTACCATTCGTCGGTCGTGTTGAAGTCGCCGTATTCGCCTGTGCTGACGGCGGGGTCGGTAAGCCTCCGCTGCTGGTAGAGTACACGGGGATTGCGCTCGGCCCAGCCGTAGGCGGCCATGGCGGCACGGGCGGCCTCGTCGGCAAACGTCGGGTAGTCCTTGTTTCCCTTGAAAATGCGGGCGGCCTGCGCCATGACGGCGGCGAAGTCGAGCGTGGCTGTGGTGCTCTTCTGCACCACGAAGCGCGGCTGCTTGCAGTCCGTCGGCATGATGAAGCCCTCGAAGTTGGGCGTGGTCAGCTTATGGTAGACACCGCCGTCATAGGGGTCCTGCATGGTGAGCATCCAGCGCAGGTTGTACATCATCTCGTCGAGGAGGTCGGCGGTCTGGTTCTTGCTTTCGGGGATATTGACGCTGAGACCGTCATAATAGCCACGGTTCTGCTCGTAGCTGCAGAGCACGATGCCGATGGAGAAGGCTGAGTTGACGATGTACTTGTTGTAATCGCCAGCGTCGTACCAGCCGCCCGGCGACGAGATCTTGCTGCCGGCGGGACGTCCCAGAGAGGCTGCAGAGGGGTGGATGAGCACCTCGGTATCGGGATGGCCGACAGGACGGGCGTAGGCACCGGCATACTGCTTGTCGATGGCCATGCCTGAGCGGATGAGATAGAAAGCCTTGAGGGTGGCGGCGGTGACATCGCGGAGGGCGTTGTCGCTGATGGTGAACGTTGCCGACTCCGAGCCGCTGCTGATGGTGTAGGTGCCGGGCTTCGTCAGTGCCGAGAAGTCGACGACGGTTCGCTGCTTCTTCGACCACGGCGACGTGGCGGTGCGCAACACGCGGGGCTTCACGGCCTTCTTTCCCGTCGCGACATCCTTGATGGTTACTGACTTTGCCGTTCCTTCAATGACGGCGGTCTTTTCTTGGTTGGGGTACATACCGACTTGGTTCAGCCGGATTTGTGCTTGGGTAACTGTCGGCACAAAAAGGGTGCCGAACAGTAATAAGTAGATAGTTCTAAGCATAGGTTTATTAGTTATGAAAAGGGAAACTCCCGCAATCAATGATTGCGGAAGTTCCATTTCGAGTTGTCGCTGTTGAAGTCGTATTCAGCGAGGGTGGGGGTAGAGTCGCCTGCCGAGTAGAGACAGATGTGGGTGTTGATGCCCTCCTGTCCGGGAATCACCTTCGGCATGATGCGGAAGGTGCCGTCGGTCAGCTGTTCAATGCGCCACAGCTGTTCGTCAGCACCGGTGTAGGCGGGAACAGTGGTCACCTCGCAGTTGGCGGTAGCTGCCAGAGCACGCTCTGTGCCCTCGATGACTATCTTGAAATAAGTATTGCCGAGATAAGCACCCTTGCCTTCTACAGGGCTGATGGTCCAGCGCTGCCAGGGACGGAACATATAGTCGCCTATGCGGGCGGGGATGTCGCCCTTCGGCCACTTGTCGATGACCTCTTCCAGCTTCTGGTTGGCTACGGGCTGCGGGGGAGCCGCATTCTGCTGTGGTCTGCCAAAGCCGCCGAAGCCGCCGCGAGCCACGTTCATGCGGACGAAGTCGACTGCCAGCTCGAGGGCATAGCCGCGACGCTCCGACTCAATCTCGAAGGTGCCGCCCTTGAACTGTTCGCCGCAATAGGGCCAGTCATTCTTCCAAAGCAGGGGGCGGATGGCCAGTGTGGAGCGGCCGCCCATGTCGAAATCGGCCTCCCAGTGGAACGATGCCACTTCCACGCCCTCGTCAATGATGGTGCGTCCGAAGTGCCCGGCACCAGTCTTGCGGTCGCCGGCGGCAACCACCATCTTACCACCTCCGTGGTACATGTCGCGGTCTACATTATCTATATATGGACCTTCGACGCTCTTCGAGCGGCCCACAACGATGTTATAGGTAGAGTTCACGCCGTCGCAGCAGGTGCCGTGGGTGCCAAGCAGGTAGTACCAGCCGTTGCGGTAGATGAGGTCGGAGGCCTCGCAGTCGATGGCTATGTCCTTCTCCTTGTTGCCGCTCTTGCGGAAGCCCGTCGTGGGGTCGAGCTCGATGAGTCGGATGGTGCCGAAGTAGGTGCCGTAGCTCACCCACAGTCGTCCGGTAGTGGGGTCGAGCAGAACGCCCGGGTCAATGGCGTCCTGGTCCTCCATGCCGTCGGAGAAGCATACCTCCACAGCCTCCGTCCATTTGAAGTTGGGCGACTTCGGGTCGAGGGTCTTGTTCCACATGGTGAGGATGCGGCCTGCGTGACCGCCGCCAAGGCCGCCGCCCGTGGCGCCATAGACGCAGAGGTAACGGTCGCCAATCTTGATCATGTCGGGTGCAGCACCGCCGCCGGGGCGCTCGGCACCGCTGTTCCAAGTCCAGCCGTCTTCAGAGATGAGACCGCCGCCACCGGTGCCGAAGGTGTAGTATTTGCCCTCGCACTCGGCGATGGTCGAGGGGTCGTGGATGAAGGGTGCGCCAATCTGCGCGTTTGCGGCTGTGGCCAGTGTCATGGCCGCAAGAATGCTATATACTCTTTTCATATTATTGTGCTTTGATTGAATAGTTCTTTACAGGGTTACCTTTCTCGTCGAGGAAGCGGACGCAGAAGTCGCTCATGCCCGGACCGTTGATGATGGCGCCGCGCAGGATGTTACGTCCTTTCTTGAGGGTGATGCGGTTCGACATGGCGTCGTCCTTCACCATACGGCGGTCGCCGCTGAGCAGCAGCGTCTCCTCGCCGTTGAGCCACCACATGGAGGCAGAGTTGGAACCGACGGCCAGACGGACGTTCTCGATGTCCTCGTCGCAGTCGATGATGGTGACGGCCCAGAAGAGCACGCCATAGATCTTCTCGCCATACTTCTCGGCGAAGCGGAAGAGTTTCACATTGAAGTTCTCGCTGTCGAGGGCGTGCCACGTGAGGTTCTGGGTAACGGTCTTCACCTGCGGACCTTGCGGCATTTGCTGGGCGCCGCGGCCGAAGCCTGCGGGAGCCTGCTCCTGCTTGAAGGTGGCCTTAACCTTCTGGCCGTTCTTCGGCACGATGGTCTGCTGGCCCTTGAAGTATTCGCGGTTGAAGTGCTCGCGCAGGTAAGAGTCGGTGAAGACGGTATTGCCGCTATTGGGCTTGTCGATAGGCTCTAAGAGCAGCCAGCGGCGGATGAATCCCTCGTCGTCGGGCTGTGCCGCCGGTGTGGTGACGGAAGAGAAGTACTTCGGACGGTTCTTGAATCGGACATAGTCGACACTGAGTGCGCCGGCGCCCTCGTTGGTGATCACGAGGTCGGTCACGCCACTGGGAACATAGTCGAGCGTGGCGGTCTGCGTGAGCCACTGGTTGCGCTGGTCGCGGCGGAAACGTCCCATCATGGGGTTGGCCTGGGCGCCGCCGGCAGGCTCCTCGGGCTTCACGGTCAACTTGATGCGTGCCAGCACCTTGCCGGTGGCACTCTTCTCACGGATAGCAAGCTCGGTGTTGTCGGCGGCCTTGACGCTCATGATGAGGTAGCCGTCGGTGATGACGCTGAAGTCCACGTCGTTGTACTTGAGCCAGCTGCCCTTTGTCGGCAGGGTGGCCATATAGCTGCGGAAGGTGTTGACGGTGTCGATGAGCTCGCTGGTCACGCCGTCGCTGGCGCTGCTGTAGCGGTCAATCTCGATCTTCTCGGTGGCCTTGTTGATACCGACACCACGGATGGTCTGCTTCACCTCCTGGATGGTACCGTCGGCATTGAAGAACAGCTTTTCTATGCAGGCTGAGCGGCGCTTGTCGTCACGGGGCGAGAAGTAGTTGTGGTGATAGAACAGATACCACTGCCCCTTGTAGTTGATGATGCTGTGGTGGTTGGTCCAGCAGCCGTTGGGCTGTTCGGCCATGATCAGTCCCTTATATTCGTAAGGTCCCATCGGGTTCTTGCTCATGGCGTAGCCGAGGACTTCGGTCTTCTCCCTGACATACGGATAGGTGAGGTAGTACCAGCCGTTAGCCTCGAAGGCAAACGGACCCTCAGCCTGACGGTTGGGCAGGCCTTCAAGACAGTTGACGCCGACCATCTCCATCTCGCGGTTGCCAAACTTAACGGTCGACTTGGGATTGTCGTCGGCCAGCTCCTTCATGTTGGGCTTGAGCTTGGCGCAACGGCCATTGCCCCAGAAGATGTAGGCGTTGCCGTCGGAAGCCTGAAGCACGCACGGGTCGATGCCGTTGATGCCTTTGATAGGTTCCGGCTCGGGAATGAACGGTCCCTCAGGGCTGTCGGCAATGGCAACACCGACAGCAAAGCCGCCTCTGCCTTGAGCGGGTGCTGAGGGGAAGTAGAAATAGTACTTTCCGTTTCTGTAGACACAGTCGGGTGCCCACATCGAATAGGAATTGGGGCGCACCCAAGGCACCTTGTTCTGGGTGACAATCATGCCATGGTCGGTCCAGTCGGTCAGGTTCTCAGATGAGAAGACGTGGTAGTCCTCCATGCAGAACCAGTCCTGGCGCTGTCCTTCGGGCGGCATGATGTCGTGCGAGGGGTACAGATACACCTTGTCGTTAAATACTCGCGCAGTAGGGTCAGCCGTGAACTGGTCACGGATGATGGGGTTTTGCGCCTCTACCAGAACCGGCAGGGCAAGCAAGAGTAGGGTTAATGGTTTTTTCATACGATTGTATTGGTAAATAATAGTTTCTGCAAAGATAAGCATTTTATCTCAGTCGGCAATGCTTCGAGGGCTGTTATTTCGTGTTTGTAACGTAATAAAAAGCATCTGAAACATTCTGACAAACGATTCTGCCCGTAAAACGCTACCTTTGCCAACAAAATTACCAATATCTTATGAAACGAATACTCTTTTTAATTGCCTTGGCCGCAATGGCCGGCCCGGCTGTAGAAGCACAGTCACTACCGTACCAGAATCCTAATCTTTCGGCCAAAGAGCGTGCCGTTGATCTTTGTTCCCGCCTGACGTTGGAGGAGAAAGCCCAGCTGATGCTCGATGAGAGTCCTGCCATCCCCCGCTTGGGCATCAAGAAGTTCTTCTGGTGGAGCGAGGCCCTCCACGGCGCTGCCAACATGGGCAACGTGACGGTGTTCCCCGAACCGGTGGCTATGGCCTCGTCGTTCAACCCTATATTATTATATAAGGTGTTCGATGCTGCCAGCACGGAGTTCCGTGCCCAGTACAACAAGCGTATGCTGAACGGCGGCGAGGACGAGAAGTTCCACAGCCTGTCGGTATGGACGCCTAACGTCAACATCTTCCGCGACCCGCGCTGGGGTAGGGGACAGGAGACCTACGGTGAAGACCCCTACCTGACCAGCGTCATGGGTACGCAGGTGGTCCGTGGCCTGCAGGGACCTGAGGATGCTAAGTACCGCAAACTGTGGGCTTGTGCCAAGCACTATGCCGTCCACAGTGGCCCTGAGTACACCCGCCATACGGTCAACCTGACCGACGTGTCGCCCCGTGATATGTGGGAGACCTATATGCCGGCGTTCAAGACCTTAGTACAGGATGCCAAGGTGCGCGAGGTGATGTGTGCCTACCAGCGACTCGACGACGACCCTTGTTGCGGCAGTCAGCGCCTGCTCCAGCAGATTCTGCGCGATGAGTGGGGCTTCCAGTATCTGGTGGTTAGCGACTGTGGTGCCGTCAGCGACTTCTACGAGTCGCATAAGTCGTCGTCATCGCCTGTCACCGCTTCGGCCAAGGCTGCCATCGCGGGAACAGACGTAGAGTGTGGCTATGGCTATGCCTACCGTAGCATCCCCGAGGCTGTCCGTCGTGGTTTCATGACCGAGGCTGAGGTTGACAAGCACGTCATCCGCTTGCTTGAAGGTCGTTTTGATTTGGGCGAGATGGACGACCCGAGCCTTGTCGAGTGGTCGAAGATTCCCTATTCGGCTATGGACTCCAAGGAACATCGGCAGATAGCCCTCGACATGGCCCGGCAGACCATCGTCCTGCTGCAGAACAAAGGCAACGTCCTGCCGCTGCAGAAGAATAAGGAGAAGATTGCCGTCATTGGTCCCAATGCCGCCAACGAGCCGATGATGTGGGGCAACTACAACGGAACCCCCAACAACACCATCACCATCCTCGACGGCATCAAGGCGAAGCAGAAGAAGCTCTTCTACAACGCTGGCTGTGACCTGACCTACGATAAGGTGATGGAGAGTCTCATAGCCTCGCAGTGCAGCTTTGGGGGGAAGAAGGGCATGAAGGGCACGTTCTGGAACAACCGCCGCATGGAGGGTAAGCCTGTCACCACGCAGTACTATACCCAGCCGCTGGCCGTCACCACCTTCGGTATGCACAACTTCGCCCCTGGCGTTCAGCTTGAGGATTTCTCTTGCAAGTATGAGACGGTCTTTACGCCGAACGAGGCTGGAGAATACGTTGTGAATGTCGACGGCTGCGGACAGTTCGAACTCTACATCGACGGCGAGCGTAAGTTCCGCCACCGCATCTGGCGCACTACGCCCAACCGTGTGGCCATCCAGGCCGAGAAGGGACGGAGCTACAACATCGAGGTGCGCTTCTCGCACGTCCATACCTATAATGCCAATCTGGCCATCAACATCGCCAAGGAGCATCCCATCGACTATCAGCAGATTATCAGTCAGCTGAAGGGTATCGACAAGGTCATTTTCGTGGGCGGTATCTCGTCGGCTCTCGAAGGCGAGGAGATGCCCGTCGAGATTGACGGCTTCAAGGGTGGCGACCGCACTCACATCGAACTGCCCAAGGTGCAGCGCGACTTCCTCAAGGCCCTGAAGGCCGCCGGCAAGACCATCATCTTCGTCAACTGCTCCGGCTCGGCTATTGCCCTGCTGCCCGAGACGGAGACCTGCGACGCCATCGTCCAGGCCTGGTATCCCGGCCAGGAAGGCGGTACGGCTGTCGCCGACGTGCTCTTTGGCGACTATAACCCGGGAGGAAAGCTGCCCGTCACGTTCTACAAGTCGAGCGACCAGCTGCCCGACTACGAGGACTACTCGATGAAGGGGCGTACCTACCGTTACTTCAACGATGCCCTGTTCCCCTTCGGCTATGGTCTTAGCTATACAAGTTTTGAGATAGCTAATGGCAAATTGGATATGAAGAATGACGGCAGTGGTACACTGACTGTCGACGTGACCAATAAGGGTAGTCGCGACGGCGTCGAGATCGTCCAGCTCTATATCCGCGACCTCCAGGATAAGGACGGTCCGCTGAAGTCACTGCGTGCCTTCCAGCGTGTCAGCGTGAAGGCAGGAAAGACCGAAAAAGTGACGCTTCAGCTCTCGCCGAAGTCGTTCGAGTTCTGGGATCCTGCCACAAATACCATGCGTGTGAAGCCTGGCAAATATGAGCTTTTCTATGGCAATAGTTCGGCCGATAGTAGCTTGAAACGCCTTGAAACAAGCCTGTCTCAGGCCAATTAGACAAATAAGAAAAGGTTTGAAACAATCAAGCAAGCGCCGAAACGTTATTATATATACCTTTGCAGCAGAATAAACCGTAAACATTTTTTATTATTAACTAAAAACTATGAATGAAAGCATGAGAAACTTTGATTTCATGAAGCGAACGTTAGGAATGGTTCTTCTATTCCTGATGCTTTCAGTTCAGGGAGCCTGGGCTCAAACAGTCAGAGGTACCGTGAACGATGAATCTGGTGAACCGATTATCGGTGCATCAGTGAAAGTGGTTGGCTCAAACACAGGTGCTGTGACTGACCTTAACGGTAAGTTCACCGTCAGTGCTCCTTCGAATGGCCAGCTGGAAATCTCTTATGTGGGTTATCAGACCCAGAAATTGGCAATCAGTGGTCGGTCAGACATTACCGTCACTCTGGTTGAGGATGCCATGTCACTTGACGACGTGGTTGTCATCGGTTACGGTACCCAGAAGAAGAAACTGGTGACCGGTGCTACTGTTCAGGTAAAAGGTGATGACATCGCCAAGCTGAACACTACCAACGCCCTTGAGGCTATGCAGTCGAGCACACCTGGTGTGCAGATTACATCATCTTCTAACCAGCCTGGTAAGGGCTACAAGGTTTACATCCGCGGTATCGGAACAATCGGTGACTCTGCACCTCTTTATGTAATTGACGGTGTGGCTGGTGGAAACCTTGACGGTATCAACCCCGCTGATATTGAGAGCATCGACATTCTGAAGGATGCTGCTTCGGCTGCCATCTACGGTTCGCGTGCTGCTAATGGTGTGATCCTCGTGACCACCAAGCAGGGTAAGGAAGGTAAGATTGAGATTAGCTACAACGGTGCCATGGGTTGGTCAAACGTCTACAAGCGCCCGCAGCTGCTCAATGCTCAGCAGTTCATGACCATCATGGATGAGTACAGCTTCAATACATCAGGCCAGAAAGTTAATTTTGCAGATTTCATGCCGCAGTACATTCTCGACGCAGCCGCCAAAGGTTGGGAAGGAACTGACTGGTGGGGAGAGTTCGAAAACAAGAATGCCTTGCAGCAGAACCATTCTGTAACGCTAACCGGTGGTACTGACCGTTCTAAGTTTGCCATGTCTTATACATATACAGGCAACGAGGGTATCATGGGTGCCGACAAAGCTTCCTTCTACAAGCGTCATACCATCCGCATCAACAGCGAACATGTGCTTCTGAAGGCCAAGGACTTCGATGCCATCACCATCGGTGAGAACATCTCTATCGGTTATAGCAGAAATCACGACTTGGCTGAGGACGGTATGTACTGGAGCTATATCCACAGCTTGCTCCAGACCAATCCTCTCGTGCCAATGAATGCCTACAAATACAAGGATAAGGATGGCGTAGAAAGAATCTCACCAACTACAGGTGAATATCTGGGTCTTTATAACCATGTTAATTACGGCGCTTTGCGTGATGAGACGGGTGCTATCATCCCTGGAACCCAATGGAACGACTATTGGTTCAGCAACCCATACGAAGGACTTGACAAGGGTGGCTTCAACTCAATTGCAGAAAGCCGCAACATTAATACCAGCGCTTCTGGTTTTATTACAATTCAGCCCATCAAGGGTCTGCGATTCCGTTCTCAGTTAAACTATAACTGGGGTTCTGGCGCCTATCGCAATTTTGGTATGCCACGTTCTCCTTCTTCAGGTTCTGGTACTGTGTCTTCATACAGTGTTAACCAGAGTGCTTGGTTGAATACTTCATGGTCAATTAACAACACCCTGACGTATGACCTTCCTATTATTTCTGGTCACAAGATCAGTGCCATGGTCGGTCAGGAGTATCAGAGCACCGCTTGGAGCACCAACCTCAGTGGCGATAACTCTGTTGGCGAGGGTTCTCAATTTGCAACTCTTAAGGACTGGAATTCTGCATGGCTGAAGAACTTCAGCACAGACCTCAAAAATGCGCATCTTAGCGGTAATCCCAATGATGAAGAGTATCTCGCATCATGGTTCGGTCGTGTGACTTGGGACTGGAATGAGACCTATATGGCTACCCTTACCATGCGTTATGATGGTTCAAGTATCTTCAAGGATGGTAAGCGTTGGGGTATGTTCCCCTCTGTATCTGTTGGTTGGGTTGTCAGCAACGAGAAATTCATGGAGGGCACCAAGAGCTGGCTCGACTTCTTCAAACTCCGTGCGTCTTGGGGTCAGAACGGTAACAACCGTATTCCCAAGTATCAGTATCTGGCTACTATCGCTCAGTCAGGTCCTGCAGGCGACAGCGGTTATAAGTTCAGTGACAGCATGGATGTAACTCTGAATGGTAAGCCCAATGTAGGTGCCTACGCCAATATCGTTCCGAATCCTGAAGTTACATGGGAAACCTCTGAGCAGCTTGACCTCGGTTTCGATGCCCGTTTCCTTGACAGCCGTCTGGGCTTGAACTTCGACTGGTACAAGAAGACCACGAAGGACTGGCTCATCGAAGCTCCCCGTATTGCTATCGAGGGTACGAACCCTGCCTATATCAATGGTGGTGACGTAAAGAATACCGGTATTGAGCTTGCTATTACTTGGAACGACAGAATTGGCAAGGACTTCAGCTATAATGTAGGCGTTAACCTGGCTACCAACAAGAACGAAGTAACACGTATCGCTAACGAGAATGGCTTCATCAATGGTGGTGCCAGCATCCTCTCGCAGGGTACTGAGTATATCTACCGTGCTCAGTTAGGTAAGCCTATTGGCTACTTCTACGGCATGTCTTACAGTGGTATCTGGCAGAACCAGCAGCAGATAGATGATGCACGTAAGGCTGGCAAGGCTGTCCTTGACAATGCACAGCCTGGTGACTGCATCTGGGACGACTGGAACGGTGACGGTGTGATTACATACGCAGAAGCAAAGGACGCTAAGGGCAATGACATTTGTGACCGTCATGAGATTGGTAATCCTAATCCCGACGTGATGCTGGGTATCAACCTCGGTCTGAATTGGAAGGGCCTTGACTTCGCTGTCAACGGTGCCGGTGCATTTGGTATGCAGGTTATGCGTTCATACCGTTCATTCAGCGATTCATGGTGGCATAACTACGATACCACTATCTTTGATCGTTGGCATGGTGAGGGTACTTCAAACACCCAGCCGCGTATTTCTGCTACTGGTCACGCAAATACCAACTACGTATCAACACGTTACATGGAGGATGCTGACTACTTTAAGATCAAGACTGTTACGCTCGGTTACGACTTCAAGAACATTTGGAAGGGTTGCCCGTTCCAGCAGCTCCGCTTCTATGTACAGGCTCAGAACCTCATGACCTTCACGGGTTACACTGGTCTCGATCCTGAGGTAGGTAACTCTGCCGGTGCTAATAGCTGGGCTTCTGGTATTGACCTGGGTCTTTACCCGCCGTCTCGTACATATTTGGTTGGTGCAAGTATTAAATTCTAATTCGATAGTTTAAGTTATGAAGAAATATATTTTATCAGCAGTTGTTGTTTGTTCAGCAACAATATTTATTTCCTGCGATGACATGTTGGATACCGATCCACGTGTGACCGAAGCCACTCAAGCTACTCACCCGGGTAAGATTGGCGATGTCGAGGCATTGAATACTGCAACCTATAGTATCATGAATACAATGGGTGGTGGAGATGCCGATACGCAGCATCCTTTCTACTGGTGGGAAGTCATGTCGGACAACTGCTATGGTTCAGGTGGTTTGCAGGACAACAAGGTGAAGGCCATGCATCATCTCGTAGAGATGAGTGTTGACCAATACCAGCAGGCATTCGTCCTTCTTTATGGCGGTATTAACCGTGCTAACAACCAGATTGAGACCATCGACAACGTTAATTGGGCTGGCAATAAGGCTAAACGTAACCAGCTTCTTGGCGAGGGTTACTTCATGCGCGGTCTCTACACGCTCTGGCTCACCCAGTTGTTTGGCGATGTACCTCTGATTACATCTACCACTATCACTGATGAGATGAGGCAGGAGGTTAGCGCTGAGGAAAAGATTTACCCGCAGATTCTTTCTGACCTCGTGTCGGGTATGAACCTGATGAGCACAGAGAAGAACTCTGGTCATGCCAACAAGTACGTTGCCGAGGCTTTCCTTGCCCGTGCCTATATGTTCTGGGCCGGCTTCTACAAGAAGGTTGGTGAACTGGCTTCCGGCTCTGCCCCTGCTATCAACTTGGTTAAGCAGGAGGGTTGCGATAAGGAAACGCTTTCTCAGGCAGAAGTCGTTGCCGCTCTGAAACATGTTGTTGCCAGTGGTGCTTACAAGCTGCTTGAAGACTACCGTTCACTCTGGCAGTACTCCAACAGTTATGTTTGGGATGAGGCTCACGACGGTGAGGATGGTGTGTCGAATAAAGAAGGCACTCATGCATACGCGTTTATTGCCGACATGAAGCGTGAGAACTGCTTCGATATGCCCGGTATGGGTAATGGTAACGATGAGGAACTCTTCGGTATTCAGTTCATGAATGCCTCTGCTTGGGGTATTAATGGTGAGATTGCAAATGGTGGTACCTATTCTACATCACGTATGTATTGCAACTACCTGTCTTGCTGGTGGGCACTTCGTGTAAACGGCAACAATGGTAACCGCGACTGCACATATCCGTTTACTCAGGGCTGGGGCCAGGGTACTCCCTCGTGCAATATCTGGGACGACTGGACCATTGCTGAGCAGACCAGCGGTCAGGATATCCGTAAGCTTGGTTCTCTGATTGACTGTGAGCATGAGCTTGCTGCATATTCATACGTAAAGGACGACTGTGAGGAGTCTGGCTATGCCTGCAAGAAGTGGTGCGGTGTCACTACTGACAAGATGACAGGCGACACCCCATGGTGGCATGGTGTTCAAGAAGAATTCAAGGGCACGCTTGACAACCCCATGCAGGGTGAGCACTTCGAGGACTTCTACCTGATGCGTTATGCTGACGTGCTGCTGATGCTGACCGAGCTAACTGGTGATGCTCAGTACATGAACCAGGTTCAGAAGCGTGCTGGTGTCAAGGAGACAGCTTACTCTCTGAAGGCCGTTCAGGACGAGCGCCGCTGGGAGTTCGCATTTGAGGGCATTCGCTTCAACGACATGCGTCGTTGGTCAGGTAAGGAAGGCGGTGAGAACTGCTACGCCGCCAAGGCTCTTCAGGCACAGGCCGGCAAACTGGTTGTCGTAAAGGGTAATACTGCAAACAAGGTTGCTATGAAGCATATGACCTGCTCGTGGGCAAAGCGTTATGCTGATACTGATGGTTTCTTGTCTAAGCCTCAGTCACAGATTACTCTGATGGAGGGTAAGCTGAAGCAGAACAAAGGCTGGGATGCAAGCAATCCTGAGACACAATACGTTGATCTCTATAATTAATCAAATAATTCGATTTACATATGAAAAAGATATTTTTGTTTTTCGCAGCAGTAAGTATGCTGTATGCATGCGATTCTACTCATGAGGATATCAGCAATGATGGCCACATCACTGCTGCCGAACTCAGAGCTCAGTCAAGTGTTACTGTTGACAAAGCATCCAATGGCAAGAACGGTAACGTCATTACATGTATGACCTCTGCACCCGTCAATGCCAAATGGACGCTTGGTGGCAAGGAACTACTCGGCAACTACGCCAAGAAGAAGATGAAGGTTGACAGGGATGAGAACGGTAATTATAAGGATACTGAGCATAAGGTGTTCCTGACCGCGCTCTGTGCCGATGGAACTATGCTTAAGGATAGTTTCGTTATAAAGTGTCAGGATATTACCGATCCGCTTCAGAAGTTCTATATCTATGGAGAGGATCCCGCTGTGCAGGCTCCGTTCAAGCCCGGTGCTTGGGATGCAGCTGCCATGCGCTTCAGTGATAATGAAGGTAAATTTACCGATATCAATGGTAAAGAAGGTTGCCTGCCTTATCTTTCTGACGACGTGTATTGGGGCTTTAAGACCCTTATCTTCGACATTTCAGAAGCTACGCCCGACTGCGCTGGCCGTATTATGAACGGTTGGTGGAGCGCACGCTATGATGATGAGAAGGATGTTCATTTCACCAACGGTCTGTGGGAACTTCCTCTTACCGAGGCTATTGCCAAGGACTGTGCCCGTGGTGGCGGTGGCGGTGGTAAGGACCTTGACCTCATGGTTACCTCTGGTAGCTGCCAGATCAACGCTATTTACTATGAGGAATAACCTTTCCTTATCAGTATAACAATTAATAGGCTGACTCATTCATAGAAATGAGTCAGCCTTTCATCTAAAGAGAATGACTAAACAAAGCAATTTGTCCCGGACCGTCTTCTATGTAAGCTTATTGGCTTTCATATCGTTTGTCGCGTACCTATTATATATAAACCAGGAGGTGTTTTATACGGCCCACGACCGTTCCGAGTTTATCTTCGGAGCACCCTTCTTTCATGCACTCCTGTCGAAGCCTTTCGGCCTGATGCAGTATGTGGGCGCCTGGCTCACTCAGCTTTTCTGTCATCCGGCTTTTGGCACAGCCGTGCTGGCGGCTATCTGGGTGCTTACCTATCTGGTGGGGACTAAGGCTTTCCGCCTGCAGAATGGCGCCTCTGCGCTGATGCTCTTGCCGGTAGCCTGTCTGCTCACGTCGGTTGTCGATCTTGGCTACTGGGTTTATGTATCCACCATCCGTGGCTATTGGTTCTCCCAGTCGGTAGGCTATCTCGTCATGCTGCTGCTTCTGTGGGCTGCGCGTAGCACCCCTCGCAAGTGGCATCTCGTCTGGTATCTACTGGCCTTTTGCCTCTATCCGGTGCTGGGATGGTTTGCCCTGCTTTTCGTACTCTGTTTAGTGGTTGCCGGAAAACCCACCTGGCGAGAACTTTTAGGCATTGTCCTGCTCGTCTTTACCGCTTCTATCTGGCATACGCAGTTCTATTCGAATCAGAAATTCGACGATGTCATGCTGGCCGGATTGCCCCGCTTCATAACGGCAAGCGACTGCACCGAGCATCTTTCCATCCCGTTCTGGGTGCTGGGTGCTGTCTCTGTGCTTATCTCGTTGTGTGGCAGGTATCTTGCTAAATGGTTTGTGCCGGTATTGAGTGCCATTGCGGGCATCGTCTTCACCTCGTCGCTCATGTATCATGATAAGAACTACATCGACGAGATGCACATGGTGCGCATTGCTTGCGACGACAACTGGAAGGAAGTGCTCAGTATGGCAGAGGCCAAGCATAAGCCAACCAGCACGATGATGTTTCTCAAGAATATTGCCCTGATGAACGAGGGCGGCCTGCTCGACCGTTCGTTCAAATTGGGTAACGACGCTGCGGATATTTACAACCCCGATAAACTCCATGTCACCCTTTTGGACATCGCGTCGCCGCTGGTGTATTATAATTACGGCATGTTGAACGAGGCCATCCGCCTGAGCTTCGAGAATGCCATACAGGCCGGCTTCTCGCCCTTCTACTTGAAGACGCTAGCCCGTTGTGCCTTAGCTGTAGGTGATGAGAAACTGGTGGAGCGCTATACGACCATATTGCATCATAGTCCGTTCTACGGCGATTGGCAACCGGCGCCTGTCACGGAAAAGATAAAGGAGCTGCAAAAATGCTATCCTGATGAACTCACCGGTGTTGAGAACAGCGACAGCTATCTTGTCAATGGCATCAGTCTTTGGTTTGAATCCGATAGTAAAGTGGCTTCAGAACAGGCATTGTTCTATTCCATGCTGCGTTGCGACTCGCGTCGTTTCTGGCCATCGCTCCGCAACTATGTGAAGCTTCACATGAACGAGCAGTTTCCTGTTCATGCTCAGGAGGCTTATATCTTGTATATGGATAAGGCCCCTGAAGAAAAGCGCATGATGATTCCCGTTGAACAGGCCGTTTACGACCGCTATAAACTGTTCTGGACTACTTTGGAGGAAAAGGCGAAGCCAGGCATGACACTTGACCAGGCCGGTGAGGAATTACGTGAAGAATTTGGAGACACCTATTGGTGGTACAATCTCTTCGGACGGAAACCTATTAATATACGTGGTAATGTTGGACACGAAGTTGCATCATAAGTTATGAAAAGATATATCTACTCCCATTTCCTGCTGTTGGCTGTTGGCTATTGGCTGTTGGCATCGTGTGCGAGTCACCCCGATGTACCCTCTTCAAGTAAAGCAGTCAATAACCTGCCTGCCATCTTCCCCGATTATTGCGATGTCACCGTGCCTTGCAACATTGCGCCACTCAACTTCATGCTCCCTGCTGACGAGTACGATGAGTGCGTGGCTCGTCTCACCACCCCCGACGGCCAGCAGCAGACCTACGGCCATGGCGTAAAGGTGCAGATTCCTGAGGAGGAATGGCACGCCATGCTTGATGCCTCGAAAGGTAAAAGCATCAAGGTGGAGGTCTGGGGCCAGAAACAGGGCGAGTGGCTGTCGTTCAGCCCGTTCGAGATACAGATAGCCGAGGAGCCCATCGACGAATACCTGTCGTATCGCCTCATCGAGCCGTCGTATGTGGCATGGACCTTCATGGAGATAGCCCAGCGTAACATTACCACGTTCGAGGAGACGCAGATCTTCAACAACGAGATAACCATGAATGAAAGGGAGAAAGGCCAGTGCATCAACTGCCACAGTTATCAGAACTATAAGACCGACAACATGCTCTTCCATGTGCGCCTCTCCAATGCCGGCACCGTCATTGTGAACGACGGCAAGGTATCGAAGGTCAATCTGAAGCGCGACTATACCATCTCCTCCGGTGTCTATCCCTCTTGGCATCCTACCGCCAAGCTCATAGCCTTCTCGACCAATAAGACCCGGCAGGCGTTCCATACGTCCAATCCCAACAAGATTGAGGTCTACGATGAGGCCAGCGACCTGATCCTTTACGATGTAGAGACCGACTCGGTGAGCATCGTCAGCAACGATTCCACACTTTTGGAGATTTATCCTACCTGGTCGCCCGATGGCAAATACCTCTATTACGGCAAGTCTGTTCCCCTGCCAGAAGAGATGGAAGGTCAGGACATCAGAACCACCTACGCGAAGATACAATACAACCTCTATCGCCGTTCGTTCGACGTGGAAACCCATAACTTCGGTGATGAGGAACTCGTTTATGATGCAGCTTCTGACGATAAGAGCGTCACCCTGGCACGCATCAGTCCCGACGGACGCTATCTGCTGTTTGCAATGGGGCAGTATGGCTGTTTTCATAGCCGCCACCATGATGGCGACATCGTTTGTATTCCGTTGGAACAGTATACTGGTACGCCCCTCAATGCGGAAAACTCTACGCCCATCGATCTCTCCCTCGTCAATAGCAAAGGCTATTCTGACAGCTACCCATCCTGGTCGAGCAACGGCCATTGGATAATGCTGGCCAGCCGCCGCGACGACGACAACTACAGCCGTGTCTATTTTGCCTATTTCAACAATGGGATAGTCTCCAAGGCCTTCCTCCTTCCGCAGGAAGACCCCGAACTGCACGTCACCCTCTTGAAAAGCTATAACCGTCCGGAGTTCATGGTCGAGCCTGTCAAAATCAGCGTCGAGGAATTCAGCCGGGTATTCAAATGACGGATTTTTTCCTGCACTTCCTGCACTGACCGCTGAGTGTCAGGACCTTACGTGCTTATGACTGTCTGTCTTCCTGCACTGAAAGCCAACCTTTTCCTGCACTGCCAGCTCCCTTATACGAGAGATGCGTGTCAATATATTTCAAAAGTCCAGTCACGGAATCCTTTCAAGGCGTGACTGCCGGGTTTTCCGGCCAGGAAAAACCGGTTTTCAAGCCGCGAAACACTCTGAAAGTCCCTTTCGGGCTTGGCCGCAGGCCCGTTTGTCGGCAGAAAGCAAGTGCAGGAACGAGCATCCATTCAGTGCAGGAACCAGTGCTGTTTTGGGAGCGTAACGGTCTGATATACAGTCGTCAGTGCAGGAAGTGCAGGATTTGTGATGTAATAAATAAAGAAAAAGGTGAGGCAAAGTTGAATGAATCTCGGAAATTCTTTGTACCTTTGCAGCTTAAAAGAATTGGTAAATGCTATGAGGAAGATACATCTTCTATATACGCTCCTCTTCGGCGTGGCCGCCTTCCTCTTTTTCGGGTTGGCCTATCCGCACCATCTTCATTATCAGGAGCAGTACCAGCTGTTCCTCTTCGACAGCAACTATGTGTGGGACATCGTCAGGCTGCCGGGCGGAGTGGCCGACCTGTTAGGGCGTTTCTGCACGCAGTTTTTCCTCTTTGCCTGGGTGGGAGCTGGTATTATTGCAGTCCTGCTCTCGGCGGTGCAGTTGTTGACGCTGCGCCTGGCCAAGTGGGGTTGGCTCTATGGCTTGAGCTATGTGCCCTCGCTGCTGCTCTGGCTCTTCCTGCTCGACGAGAATGCACTGTTAGGCGGCGTCTGGGCCGTTCTGCTCACGCTGCTTGCCCTATGCCTCTTCGTTAAATTGCCGAAAGGCCGGGCGTGCGCCATCGTGATAATCGTTGCCTTACCTATATTATATTGGATGGTAGGCCCCAACTGGACCGGTAGCCATTACCATCGCTACCCGACAGTCTTCCCTACGCTGCTTTATGCCGCATGGCTGTCTGCCGTCGTCCTCCCACTCATAGCCCGTGCCTGCCACCGCTGGCTTTCCGCCTCCCATTCCTCATTCCACATTTCTTATTTCTCATTCCTCATTTTAATGGCCTGTCTCGTCTGGAAGAACGCCAACTTCAAGGCCGAGAAGGTGATGCAGTACGACTTCATGGCCCGCTACCAGCAGTGGAACCGCATACTTGAAACCGTCAATGCCGAGAAGCCCAACAACCAGATTGGCGTGACAGTACAGAACCTGGCTTTGGCCATGCACGGCATGCTCCTGGAACAGATGGCCAACTATAACCAGAACGGCATTGCCGGACTGCTGCCCGATGTCAAGGAAGATGCCACCAGTCCGTTGCCTACAGCTGAGGCCTTCTATCAGTTGGGCATGATTAATGTTGCCCAGCGCACGGTGTTCGAGGCCCAGGAAGCCATTCTCGACTTCCAGAAGAGTGGCCGTTGCTACAAGCGGTTGGCACAGACCAACCTCATCAACGGCCAGTACGCTGTGGCCCGCAAGTATCTTTCGGCCCTGCAGAAGACGCTCTTCTATCGTGACTGGGCCAATGAGACGCTGCCGCTGTTAGGCGATGAGGAGGCCATTGACCGTCATCCTGAATACGGGCGACTGCGCCAGTCGGCCTACACAGAAGACTTCTACTTCAGCGACCATGTGACGCCCGAGATGCTCAAAAGCCTCTACTATCGTAATAAGGAAAACCGTCTGGCTTATCAGTATCTGTTGGCCTACTATATGTTGACGGGCGACCGCGAAGGCTATAATAACTTCATTTCGACTGAGCAATGAAAAAGATTCTGTATATTATAATAGGGCTGATGGGGCTGATGGGCTGCAACGAGACTGTTGAGAATGCCAAGCAGGAGCCCGTGCTGCCACAGATTTATCCCGACTACCTCGGCGTCACCGTTCCCGTGAACATTGCGCCGCTCTGTTTTAACATGGCCGACGAGACGGCACTTCGCATTGATGCCGTCATTACCGACAGCCACGGAAACAGTCTGCACGCCCAGGGCGACGAGTCTGCCGACTTCGACCTCGACGACTGGCACGCCCTGCTTGCCGCGAACCCCGGCGACTCGCTCACCGTCAGCGTCTCGGCCAAGTACGACGACGGCTGGCACACCTATCAGCCGTTCTCCGTCTATGTCAGTCCCGACAGCATCGACTACGGCCTCTGCTACCGCCTCATTGAGCCGGGCTATGAGGTGTGGAGCAAGATGGGTATCTACGAGCGCGACCTCTCGTCGTTCGACGAGCGTCCGCTGATTGAGAACACACAGTTCGAGGGCTGCGTCAACTGTCACAGCTTCAACCGGGGCAA
>JAEEGK010012085.1_pt1 | contig 19669 bp, 11 predicted proteins | sample 8958771 | NCBI WGS metagenome assembly JAEEGK01 (sample SAMN16246547, study PRJNA631951) | gut metagenome | biome: gut microbiome; feature: rumen; material: SC-attached | host: Bos | place: Iran: Karaj | collected 2018-10
TTTGTCGGAATAAGCGTTCCGCTGCGTTCGTTCTTGGGACTAGCGACCATTACGAGGATTTTCTTCTTTTCTGCCATGTGCCCAAATTTAGAAAAAAATTAACATGCTGCCAAAAAGTTTTGCCTATACAGTCTTGCCTTTCCATACACTGTAAATTTTCCGGCCCGTTCCTGTCGAGCTGATTTTGGTTGTAACGCTTTTTGGCGTGTTTTGGAGGGCGTTGTCGTTTCCCGATGCCGCAAGGCGGTTTGTTGAGGAATCTTTTGGGGAGAATGTTTTGGCTGGGGCTATAGCTGGTTTGGGGAACGAAAAACTTACTGTGCCATGGTTTTTGAAGATGCTATCGACTACATCTTCTGAAGGGTTGTCAAAGCCGAACTCTTTCAGGATTTCAAGTTCGCTCACTTCGCCATTGTGTTTTTTGTATTCGCTGGAGACTCTTTCCAGCAAGTTAAGCCCCATCCTAAAGAAAATCCTGCAACCGGCCTTGCCGCCGGGGAGCCAAAAATAACGATTGTCGTTCTTAATCAAGCTGCTGCTTGCAATGAAGTCTTGCAAGACTTTTTCGTAGGCATGCCGGGACAACCCTCCCGAAAGCAAGCACTGGATGCTTCTTAGCCCTCGAACGACTTTTGAATTCCTGTTCTGCAAAGAACGCAGAGGAAACCCAGCTTCGGTCAAAATGCGGGCGCAATAATGTTTGGATTCGTCTTCACAATCTAAAGGTGGTCTTCCTAACCCCCTTTCAGCAGTGCCGATGAGTTCGCCCCAATAAATGTTGCCGTAGTTTGCAAGGCCTAAATCGTCGTTGAATTCGTTGCGGTATATCAAATCCCAGTCGTCAGCCAGCCTACAGATAAGTGCACAGCGGACCAAATACAATGTCGCGTAGATTTTCATTTCGAACGGGGGGTCGATGGCGATATATTTGTCGCTGTCTTCGTCGTACTTGTACAATCCGTTAGATTTCTTGTAAGTGTTTAGGACACCCGCGATTTCGTGGATATAATCTTCGAGATCTTTGATGCTATAGGTGTTGATGTTGAAACAATCCCACATATAAATGGGCTTGTTCATTTCGCTTTTGTCAAGGGCCAAGCTATTCCAATATGCAGTGATGTCGGCGAATAAGTGCATAAACGCTCCTATTGAATGTCTTTTAATATAAAATTTTTAAGCAGTCCTTAAATTTTTTTTTTTTAATTTTCAAAAAAATTACGAGAAAACTTATTCGCGTGTACCCCTCCATTCAGAAGGGATCTTGGGCAAAATTCTTTTCAATAACACAGTTTTTTGGTAAAAAAAATTGACAAATTGAATTTTAGAAACGATAATTTAATGTCCGCATTTATCAGGAGTTGATTATGACAACAGCCATGACGGTTTTTGTGTCGATTATTTGTGTTGTGCTAGGTATTGCCATCGGTTTTTTGGTGGCTCGTTTGAGTAGTGGGCGGCAGTCCTCTGAATTTCAGCGGAATATAGGAGAACTCGAAAAGCAAGTGGCAGTGCTGCAAAGCAAGCTCGATGCCGAAACTCGTTTGGTCGCAGAGGTGCGTGAGGATGCCAACCGCCAGCTGGCTGAAACGAGGGCTTCAAGCGAAAAGATGTTGTCGGCTGCAAAAGAAGACGCGGCGAGAGTTCTTGCCGAAGAAAAAGCGTCGGCGGCGAAACGTCTCGAAATTGCGAAAAACGAGGCTGCGCAGCAGCTGGCGGCTGTAAAAAGCGAAGCGGTGCAGCGTCTTGAATCTGCGAAAAGGGAATCGGCAGAACAACTTTCCGCGATGAAACTTGAAATGGAACGCGTCCACCAGTCGTCTCTTGCAGAACAGAAAGCCCGCTTCGACGACCTCTCGAAACGGCTCGTGGCCGAAGCGAAAAATGCGACCGAAGAGATGGTCAAGCTGCGTGAAAAGCAGATAAAGGAATCTGGCAACGCGACCATGGAACAGCTGGTGAACCCGCTCAAGGAAACCATCGCCAAGATGGAAAAGACCATGAACGAGACGACTTTGCAGCAGACAAATGCGAATTCCGCATTGAAGGAGGTTTTGAAACAGTCTATCGAATCGAATACCGCCGCGAAGCAGTCCGCCGATGACCTTGTTCGTGCCTTCAAGCACGATAGCAAGCTGCAAGGCGACTGGGGCGAATGCGTCCTCGAAGAACTGCTGGAATCGCTTGGCCTCCAAGAAGGAATCCATTTCGAAACGCAGGCAACACTTCGCGATGCTGGCGGCAACGTGCTGTACTCTGAAGAAACCGGCAGGACCATGCGACCCGATGTCATCGTCCACCTCGACAAGACGAAGGACGTGATTGTCGATTCGAAGGTCTCGATGAAGGACTTTCTCGATTACGTTTCTGCCGAAGATCCGGACGTGCGCAAGGAATTGCTGAAAAAGCATATCGAAAGCCTCAAGAAGCATGTGAAGGAACTCTCGACAAAAGATTATTCCCGCTACGTGAAGGCCCCGAAAAAGACGATGGATTTTGTAATCATGTTCGTGCCGCGTTCGGCTGCGCTTTGGGCCGCCTTGAATGAGGAACCCGCTCTTTGGCGTGACGCGATGGAAAAGAACGTGTTCATTGCCGACGAGCAGACGCTTTATGCCGCTCTCCGCATGATAAAGCTTTCGTGGAGCCAGATTCAGCAGGCGGACAACCAGCAGAAAGTCTTTGAACTTGCAAATGAAATGCTCAATCGCGTGGGGCAGTTCGTGAAGCAGATGCGCGTCATCGGGGATTCTCTCGAAAAAGCGCAAAAAGCGTACAAGAGCGGGATGTCGAAGTTTGCCGAAAAAGGGCAGAGCGTGCTCACGACTTGCCGCAAGCTGGAACTGCTCGGCGCGAAGCAAGACGCGAATAGCCCGCTCCCCACAGAGCAAGAGGCCATCGAATACCAGGAAATTGAACCGTAATTTTCAATATGTAACATCTTTACGTTGTCACCCCGGACTTGTTTTTCCGGGGTCTTTTTTTCCCTTTTCTTTGACAAATCGCTAATCAAGAACGATAAGTATAATGGGCTTATCAAGGAACGTATCGAAATGTCTTCTATTCCTGAATTGCATAAGAAAATGCGTGAGTTGGTCAAGATGTTCGGAGGCGAGATTGTCGCGGACGGGCGTTTGAACGGTATGCTGGCCGACGTTTATGGCGAGGATTATGGCGAATACCGGAATGCGATTCTGTCGGCTCAACGGAGCGGTATTGGCAAAAAGATGCTTGCGGATGCGGCAACCGTGAAGGAGTGGAAGTTGTATGTGAGGCGTTTGCAGCAATCGTTTGCCGTGAATTCTCATTTGGAACGCCCGATTAGCGACTACATCGTGGAATGTTATGCGTATGCGCTTGGCTATATTCGGTCGGCCAAGAGGGTTTCGCTCGAAGGGACGATGGCGGGACTCACGCGCCAGATTACGGATTTGGAACACCGTGCGCAAAAGGCCCAGACTGAGGTTCACAAGACGATATCCTTGTCGCAGACGGCAATGGGGAAGGCAAGGCGCGTCCGTAGCTTTGGAATTTTTGCGGTTTTGGTCAGCGTGCTTTTGCTTGCTTATGTTGTCTATTACGTCAAGGTCGAGAACTCGCGACTGCCGCGGGACCCGTCCTTGAAGGTGGAAAAATTGCTGGAAGCTTGTTCTGTGGGCGATGCGAAATATGCCGCAGAACTGTTGCGCGATGGTGTCTATATCAACAGTCGCGATTCTTTGGGCAATACGCCGATGCATTATGCGGTGCGCCTTGCTTCTGAAGAATTGCTGGACACTTTGCAAAAATTCAATCCCGATGAATCGTTGACGAATAACGCGAACAGGACTCCTTTAGAAGAAGCGGTGGAGTCGAACTCCGTGAGCTATGTCGAAAAGTTGCTCCGCTCAAAATCTCATCGCTGGATTCAAGCGAATTACGGGCGCCTGAAAAAGTTCGCCAAATCGAATCGTATGCAGCGCATTCTGGACGAGGCGAATTCTAAAATCGACCAAATGAAGAACGACATCAAGAACGGGAATGTCGCGCAGTTCGACAGGAATTTGGCGTATCGGAATGGCGCGGACTTGCATCACGTTGACGAAAACGGAAAAACCTTGCTGCACTTTGCCGCAAAAGAGGGCGGTGTGGAAATGTTGCGCCATTTGGTGTTGCTGGGATTAAAGCCTGACGTAACGGACAATCAGGGGCGCCTGCCGGAATCGTATGCATCGAGTTCCGCTAACGAGAACTTCTTGAATCATTATCGTTTAAAGAACCGGCTGATTTTTGAAGCTGTGAAAAACAATAACAAAGCGCTTTTGCGTGAACTTGTCGGGTATGGCGCCGATGTGAATTCCCGTGACGAATACGGGGTTCCGCTAATCCATTATGCCGTCCGCTACAATTTCGCTATGTTTGCGGAACTGCAAAAGGCGGGTGCCGACATTTATGCGAAAGATCGCAATTACGAAACGGCGCTCTTTGTTGCGGTGCATAAGAACAATCTCGAAGAGGCAAAAACGCTGATGGAATCGGGACTCTCCGTTCACGATAAAAACGTGAATGATGCAACTCCGATGACGGTAGTGAAAAACAAGACGTCAAAGTACTTGCTGGACTTTACGTACAAAGACGAATTCTTTGTTTCTGCAATCCGCAGGCACGTCTTGGATTCTGCGAAATACTACTTGAAACTTGACGCAGATATCAACTTTGTAGACCGCAAGACGAACCGGGCCGCGATTCATTATGCGATTGCAAATGATGATGTGATTGCCTTGAAATTTTTGCTGTCCGAAGGCGCAAACATGGCGTTGATGTACAACTATATCGCTCCTGTGGAATTGGCCTTGGCGCAAAAGAAACCGGCATCGTTCAAGTTCTTGTTGCAAAATGATCGTGGCGCTGCGACAAGAGTTTTTGCGAATGGAAAAACGCTGATGCACGAAGCTGTCTTGATGCGTGATGCAGAAACGTGGATGGATATTATGTTGCAATATGGAGCTCGTATAGATATCCTGGACCGTGACGGGAAAACGCCTTTGCACTATGCGATTCAGAAGAATAATGCAAGGTGTGTCGCTTATCTGGTCGCTCACCGTGCCAATGTTTCGCGTGTCGATTCCGAAGGGAATTTGCCTTTGCATGTTGCCGCGCGTTACGCCGATGGCTATATCGTCAAGGTGCTGGTGACTGCCGGCGCGGATCCTTTTGCCAAAAACGCAAAAGGCGACGAACCCGTGACTGTCGCGAAGCATTTTAAAAACGCATCTGCCGAAGATGAACTCGATAATTACAGCTTGCTCGGCAAGGCGAAAAAGGGATTGAAATCGGTCTCTGTCGCAGGCGCTAAGCTTTGGAAAAAAGTAAAATCCCTTGCTGATTAACTTTACATTGCCTTTGTCCGTTACGATATATAAATAGGCAGTCAAAAGGAGTTTTATGTCAGAATTGAATAGAGGTTGGAGCGTTGCCATCAAGGGTGGCGAAACATGCCAAATCATCAGCGAATTGGGCCGTGGCGGTCAAGGTATCGTGTACAAGGTAAAACTTCGCGATAAGGAATATGCGCTCAAGTGGTACACGGCGCAGTACAGCGACGAATTCTACGACAACCTCGAAAAGAACGTCCATCGTGGCGCGCCAAATAAGAACTTCATTTGGCCGCTGTTCATTACCGAACGCCAGCATGGCAGCTTTGGCTACATCATGGAACTGCGCCCGGCAGGGTACATGGATATGTGCCAGTTCATTTTGGCGAGGGCAAAATTCGCCAGCGTGTATGCCCAGCTGAATGCCTGCTTGCAGATCGTCAAGGCGTTTTGGGTGCTGCATCTTAACGGTTACAGCTACCAGGACATGAACGATGGAAACTTTTTCATCAATCCTAAAACGGGTGATGTGCTGATTTGCGACAACGACAACGTTGCCCCCAACGACAAAAACTTGGGAATCTTGGGCAAGGCAGGCTACATGGCTCCGGAAATTGTCGAGGGAATTGCAAAGCCGAATATTTATACGGACTATTATTCTTTGGCCGTTTGCTTGTTCATGCTGATTTATATGAACCGACCGTTCGAGGGGAAGTTCTATCTGAGTTGCCCGTGCGACAACGATCCCGAAATGGCAAAGAAACTGTTCGGTTTTGAATCCGTGTTCATCATGGATCCCGCCAACCGCAGCAATGCCCCTGACGCTCGCCTCCACAAGAACGTCTTGCGCCGTTGGGGAATTTATCCGAAAATCTTGCAAGAAGCTTTTTGCAGAACCTTCTCCAGCGAAGCGCAGAAAGACGGGAAAAAACGCGTCAGCGAAAGGGAATGGAAAGATATTTTGTTGCAAGTCCGCTCCACATTTGCCCAGTGCCCTTCGTGCAAAAACAAGACGTTTATCGACCCGGATGATGCCGCAAAGAAATGCGTTTTTTGTGGAAAGAAGTTCCCTGCTTACCCGTACATCAAAATCGGGAAGTTCAAGATTCCGCTCATTTCGGGGCACGCTTTGCCGCAGTGCATCGCCATGAGCGTTGACGAACATTTCGACGAAAAGGCCGCGAACGTCATTGAAAATAAAGGACAAATCGGCCTGCTGAACAAGTCCAATGCTTCGTGGATTGTGACTTGCTCGAATGGCGAAAACAGAATGCTTTTGCCCGCCAAATCGATGCCCGCCCGCGATGGTTATGTTATCCGCTTCGGGAATCAGGGCTGCGAAGGTGTGATTGAAACCGCAAACAATTAAAAAGAGGTGCTAGAATGGCTACGACAGATCCGTTTGAAATTGAACAACTCCCTCGCCGAGTGACCCACCTGATTTTCATGGTCGATACGTCGGGTAGCATGAATGGCGCGAAAATTGCATCCTTGAACGCCGCTGTGCGCGATTCCTTGCTGGACGTGGGCGAAATTTCCCGCAATTGCGGGGACTCCCAAATTAAAATTGCTGTCTTGGAATTCAACAATGACGCTCAATGGATGTTCTCGCAACCCGTTGAAGCCGAAAAGTTCCAGTGGCAGGACCTCAGCACGGGTGGCATGACCGCTTTTGGAAAAGCGCTTGTTGAACTCAACGCCAAACTTTCGAAATCCAAAGGCTTTATGAACGAGCCCACAGGCTGCCGCGCCCCCGCGATTATCTTGCTTTCGGACGGCAACCCTACCGACGCGTATGTTCGCAATCTGGAAAAGCTCAGGGAAAATCCTTGGTTTAAAATCGGAGTCAAAGTAGCCATTGCCATTGGCGATGACGCAGATAAGAAAATCTTGCAGGAATTTACCGGGAATTCTGAAACCGTCATCACCGTCCACAATGTGGAACAAATGAAGAATATGATCCGCACCGTTAGCGTGAGCGCATCGACCATTGCATCGCAAAGTGCGTCCGTCGGTGGCGATGGCGACGCAATCCCGGATCCGAATCAGCAAATGCAACAGTCGCTTTCGAACGCGATTGCCAATGATGGCAAGCTCAAAGGCGTAGACGTCGGTCTCGGCACTACGAATTCTGGAACCGATGACTGGAGCGATTGGAAGTAGAGATTGTGAATATGGTTACGTTTGCGGTAAGTCAAAAAGGGGCGAGCCATGTCGTGAGCGGTTTGCCCTGCCAGGACTATTCGTTGTCTTATGAATCTCCTGAAAAAGATGTGCAGATTGTTGTCGTTTGTGACGGCCACGGAAGCAAAATTCACGTGCGGAGCGATGTGGGCGCAAGAATTGCCGCGGAATCTGCAAAGGACATGCTGCTCCAATTTGCAGAAAGCCATAAGGATGCATCCGTTTTCGAAAAAGATTACGGCTCTGGAACCGTCCATACAGACGACCATGACGTAGACCCGCTTTGGCAAAAAGCAAAAAGCGAAGATGACAAGAACGAATTCGAAAACTTGCGCGCGAAACAGTTGTCTGAATACCAAGCGCAAATTGCGGACCATCCAAGAGAAGAAATCCTGATAAGGGAACTGTGCGCACGCGTATGCGAAAAATGGAAAGCGGAAATACAGAATGATTCCGCGGAACGCCCCTTTTCGGATAGCGAGAAGGAAAACTTAGGCGCGAACCCCCTTGAAAAAGCCTACGGAACCACGCTGATGGCGTATATGCGTACGCCGTCGTACTGGCTTGCCGTCCACATCGGCGATGGAAGAATACTTTGTTTGGAACAAAACGGGAGCCACAACGCCGAACAGAAAAAGAACGTCGATTGGAAATCGCTTGTCCCGTGGGACGTAAATTGCTTCCAGAATCACACCACCTCTTTGTGCGCCTCGAATGCCGTAGATCTCTTTCGCTATGCTTTTGGAAAATGCGACGAAAAAATGCAATCGCCAGCAGTCGTGTTTTGCTGCAGCGACGGAATCGAAGATTCCTTTGGCGACTATGAAGTTAGCCCCAAACGTTTGCACGAATTCTATTTCAAATTGCTGAAAATGCTTACGGAAATCGGAGTGAACAACGCCAAAGAAAAAATGCAAACCGGCTTCGAAAAACTCAGCGAAATCGGCAGCAAGGACGACATGAGTCTAGCCGGAGCCGTAGATTTCTGCGCCGCGCAAACCCTCTTGAAAAAGAGGGATAAGCTGATGTCGCCATTTGCGAGGAGGAGGGGGTGAGGGGAATATTGAGCGATATGAATATTCCTTTTTGCTTTTTGTCACCCCGGCTTGAGCCTGTCCTGAGCGAAGCCGAAGGATTTCGGGGGTGGCTTTAAAATTTACAGGGTCATTTATAGGGTCATTTATAGGGTCATTTATAGGGTCATTTTTCGCGTTTATCGTATCATTTGCAGTATCATTCCCTGGCTTAAGGCAAGCTTTTTAATCAGGCTTTTACTTGATGGCAAGCGCGGCGTTCAGCAATTTGGCCGATACGCCATTTGCGCGAAGAAATTTCGCGATCTTCTTATCGCGTGCGGCAAATTTTTTTCTCATTTTAGCTTCGCCTTTGGCTTCACCTATCGCCTCGCCTTCGCGGCGAGCAGTCCCCATGCGGGTCGATATCTCTTCTTTCGTTACCATATCCGTAGCTACCTTTTGGCATCAATATACCTTTTTTTAGGATAAATCGGCAAGGGGTGTTTTTTTTCTAAATCATGCATTAAATGATTGAAAAAATACGTCAAACGGTGAAAATGTTTAGACATATTGCCTTTTCAAAACGATAAATAAGGTGTGAAACCTTAACAAGGAGTTTGATATGTCCCGTGTGAAAATTTCAACCAGTTCTAAAAGCGGTAATACTTTTATCCGCTACACCAAGGATAAGCTGGTTATCCAGAACAAGAATGGCAAAACTTACTCCACAAAGGGGTGTAAGTAAAGACGTTTGCTTTTTTCACAATGAATAAAAAATATCTTATATTGTAAAAAAAGGATTATAATATGGCTCAGAACGTATTCAGTTATCGTGATGCTGTTATTGGCGAGTATAGTCGCTTTTCTCGGAGTTTTACTAAGATCTCGGCAGACGATATCAAAAGCGTAGTCGATGCTGAATATGCCAATGGCCGCTACTGGCCGGATCCGCTGATTCAAATCAATCCGAATTACAAGACATGTGCCACGATAGACCAGCTGTGTGATGATGGCGTATTGTCTTCGAAGTGCCGCAACATATTCAAGGTGGGCAAGGATAACGATGGCAATAACGGCAAGCCGATGTCCTTGTACCAGCACCAGACTCAGGCCATTTCCCTTGCGAAAGAGAACAAGAGTTTTGTAGTCACGACGGGTACGGGTTCCGGCAAGAGCTTGTCCTTCTTTATTCCGATTGTAGATGCGATTTTGCGTGCGAAGGAAATCGATAAGACTCCGCGTACACGAGCTGTTATCATTTATCCGATGAATGCCTTGGCTAACAGCCAAATGGAAGAAATCAATAAGTTCCTTAATGGTTGCAAGGGCACTTTCTCCGTCGCTCGATACACGGGTCAGGAAGATGACGATGAGCGAAAGCGTATTGCCAGTAATCCGCCGGATATTTTGCTCACGAACTACATGATGATGGAACTTATCCTCACTCGAGGATCCGAAGTGGATAAGCAAGTGATGGCACATTGTGATGGTTTACAATTCCTCGTTCTTGATGAATTGCATACTTACCGTGGGCGGCAGGGTGCCGATGTTGCCTTGCTGGTTCGCCGTTTGCGTCGCGAAACCAAGGCTGACAACTTGATATGCATCGGTACGTCCGCGACAATGGACAATACCGGTACCGAGGATGACCAGAATCGTGCTGTGGCTTCGGTTGCTTCGAAACTTTTCGGGACGGAGATTCCGCCTTCCAATGTCATTACGGAGACACTTGCTCAGACAACTGATGAACATCTGAATTTGGCCAAGGTGAAGCCGCTCCTCAAGGAGCGTATAGCGAGGGGTATAACACCATTTGAATCCCTAGACGGTTTCAAGAAGGATCCGTTGTCGGTGTGGGTTGAGCTGACCCTTGGTATCGACAAACCCGATGTGGGTAAGGCGAAACGAGCGAAGCCTATAACCCTTCAAGATGCGGCGAAAAAACTTGCCACCGATGCCAACGTTTCTGTGGAAGAGGCTTACGATGCCTTGCAAAATTATCTAATCGCCGCACATGCATTGACCAATCCCAATGGGCGCAAACCATTTGCCTTCAAACTCCACCAGTTTATCAGTGGTCCGGGTAGCGTCCTTTGCACGTTGGAACCTGAGGGAAAGCGTCAGGTGACCCTCGATGCTCAGGTCTATGCACCGGGGCGTGATGGCGTGAGGCTGTTCAATGCCCATTTCTGTCGTGAATGTGGTCAGGAGTTTTTCCCGGTTCGTTTCAACGAAGAACGTAAGGTATATGAACCGCGAGACATCGGCGAAGTCCCTACGGATGAAAACAGCAATTTTAACGGATTCCTTGTTCCTAGAAGGTCTGGTTTCAAATTCCAGTCAACGGATGACCTTCCTGAAAGCTGGTGGGAACTGGACAAGAATGGAACCCCGAAGGTGCGCAGAAATTACGCTCCATTCCAACCGTATCCGATGTATGTCAATGCTGATGGAACTCGTGAAATCGAGAAGAAGCCGGACAATACCGATTTCCTTTATATCCCCGGAAAGATTCGTTTTTGTCCGTGCTGTGGTCACGAATACAGACAGTTCAGTTCGGACCGAAACAAGCTCATTGGTCTGAGTGGTGAAGGTCGTTCTTCAGCGACGACGGTGCTTACGCTTTCGGTTCTCAACCAGCTGTTCCGCGACAATCCTTATGGCAAGGATGTCGGTGATAACGATGTCCGCAAGATGCTCGGCTTTACTGACAACCGTCAGGATGCCGCATTGCAGGCGGGGCATTTCAACGACTTTGTCTTTACGATTACTCTTCGGGCAGCCTTGCTAGGGGCCTTGGAAAAGAATGGCGGTGTATTGCCTTACGATCAGCTGTCCGCTGCCGTATTTGCCGCCCTGGGATTTGATTCGCGAAACAAAGATGTTCTTAAGGAATATATGGTTAACCCCAAAACGGATTTGCCCAATGCCTTGGAAGATGTCAAGGGAAAGGCACGTTTCGTTCTCGGTTATCGTTTGATGAAAGACCTTGCTTCCGGTTGGTACAATAATAATCCGCCGTTGGAAATGTTGGGGATGCTCCATATTGAGTATAAGGGACTGCGTGAACTTTGTCAGGATGACAGCCGCTTTGCTCATTGTGATGAACTGGCTTGTCTGACGCCGACCAAGCGACTCGAATTATACCATATCCTCTTTCAGATAATGAAGGCTCAGCTCTGTGTGGACTCCTTCTATTTGCAGAAGAGTGAACAGCAGAAAGTTCTCGAATCTTCTTATCAGGATTTGTTGGAAAAATGGGGCTTCGCTTACAATGAAAAGCCTGATGGCTCTAACTATGTGGACGATTCCGGAAAAAAGCAAACCCGTGGTGCTGGAAAACGTGATTACTCAACAGTGTCCCTCGGGCAGAATTCCCAGATTTCTAGATCTGTAAAGAACTCGGGTATTTGGGCGGGAACTCCGGCAGAAGGTAAAATCAAGGCAAAAGGTAGTGCGGATCTGATTCGCAAAGTGGTTGTTGCTGCATTCGAGATTGCTTGTTTAGCCGATATTGTCCATCGAACTCAGGATGGCTGGCAGTTGCACGCTAACACGATGATATGGCGTATTGGTGTAAATCCGGATGTTCCCAAAATCGGTGTTCGTGACAACGACTATTTTAGCCTCGTTTACAAGACCGTCAAGGAGGCCTTGATTCAGTCCTCCGGTAATAACGAATGTTGCTATGTCTATGAATACAGCGCTCACGAACATACCGCTCAGGTGGAGGCTCAGGACCGAAAAAATCTAGAACGTCAATTCCGCTTTACCAAGAAGGATATTGAGGAATGGAAACTGGAAAATCCGAGCGTTGAACTCAAACGCCTTCCGGTTCTTTACTGTTCGCCGACCATGGAACTGGGCGTCGATATTTCGAGCCTGAATACGGTGTATATGCGCAACGTGCCACCGACGGCGAGTAACTATGCACAACGCAGTGGACGTGCGGGGCGATCCGGTCAACCGGCTTTGGTGATTACCTATAGTTCGTCAATGAGTCCTCACGACCAGTGGTTCTTTGACAGGCGTACCGATATGGTGTCCGGTATTGTCAATGCACCGACGCTTGATGTCACGAATAAGGACTTGATTACAAGCCATATTCATGCGGTGTGGCTTCAGGAATTGGATTACAGCCTTGGCCAGAGCATCTATGACAACGTGATTGATCCGGAATCCGGTATGCGTCTTGAATTGAACAAGGATTTGCTGAATCGGATTAACGATGATGGCGTAAAACTTGCTGCGAAACGCGAAGCGAAGATTGTCTTGGCTGATATTCGCAAGTCGCTTTCCGAAGAGGAAAATAGTCTGCCCTGGATTCAAGACGACTATGTGGACAAGGTTGTTGATGATGTGGCGAAAAATTTTAATGCTTCGTTTGATAGCTGGAGAACCTTGCTACGCTCTATCATGAAGCAAATGGATGATGCTGATAAGATTATCAAAAATCTTGGAATAAGCTCTCAAGAACGTGAACAAGCCAAGAGGCGTTATTCCGATGCAAGCCAGCAACTGAATGTCCTGATTGGCAAATCTGCAAACAAGAATAACGATTTTTATCCGTACCGCTACTTGGCTAGTCAAGGGTTCCTTCCGGGGTATGATTTCCCGCGTCTTCCTTTGATGGCGTGGATTCCATCAGTACGCGGAAACCTTGCCGGAAAAAAAGATGATGCCGGTTCCATGATAAGCCGCCCGCGTTTTTTGGCCATATCCGAATTTGGTCCACAAAGCATTATTTATCACGAAGGTCGTCGCTACAAGGTTTACAAGGCAAAACTCAATTCTGGTAACGGGCAGGCTACGGCAACGGACAGGCTTGCAACCCAGACCATGGTCATTTGTGATTCTTGCGGCTATGGGCATACGAGAGTGAATGCGGAACGCTGTGAAAAATGCGGACAACCGCTGACTTCCGGGACGACGATTGATTCTCTGTACAGGATTGAAACAGTCGAAACCAAGCCAAGCTTGCGTATATCGGCAAATGAGGAGGAGCGTCTTCGTAAGGGTTACGACTTGCAGACCGTTTACCGTTTTGCCAGCGACAAGGGAATCCTTTGTTATAGCCAGTCGAAAATGATGTTGGACGGGGATTGTGTCGGTGAACTCACGTATGGTCCCAATGCTAAGTTGTGGATGTTGAATCTTGGTTGGCGCAAGCGAAAGAATATGTCCGTAAAGGGATTCGAGATCAACCCGATGACTGGTCGCTGGGAATCTGACCCCGGTGATACTGATGCAGCGGATCAAGATGATAAGGATTGTTCCAAGGTGCGACCGCAACGGATTGTGCCTTTTGTCGAAGATACCAAGAACATTCTTGTCTATGAACCTAAGCGAGGAATTGCTGATACGGCACCCTATTCCCAGACTACGATGGCGACGATAGCTTCTGCATTACAGAGAGCAATCGAAGAAGAGTTCCAGATCGAGCAATCCGAACTCTCCGTTAAGCAAATGCCGAACGAGAGAGAATGTACAAGTTTGCTCTTCTACGAAGCCTCCGAAGGCGGTGCCGGTGTATTGACGGAATTGTTGCGTAATTCTAGTGCTATGGCGCGAATTGCCCGCCGTGCACTTGCTATCATGCATTTTTCATGGAACGATGCCGGTGATGACCCGAGTCGCGGGCCTTCTCCAAAGTCGATCGATGACCTGAACGACATGGAGCAATCTAAACAGATTGAAACTCGCTGTGTGGCCGGCTGCTACAAGTGCTTGCTCAGCTATTATAATCAACCACAGCATAGCATTATTGACCGCCACGACGAAGATGCTCTCAAAATTCTAGTGGAGCTTGCTAATGCTTCCGCCGAGCGTGTCGAAACACAGGCTGAAGCCGCAGTGCGCGAAGATGGACAGGCCAAGTCCCTTGACGATATCCTTGGCTCGATATTCTGCATCAAGCCGGATGCCTATAACAAGGCTATTAACGGAGGCTCTTACACGGTACTTGCACTGTGGAAGCAATATCGCTTGGTTCTCTTGGAAGAATCCCCAGACGCTTCTTTAAAAGACTATCTTGCATCTAAGGGATACCACTTTATCGTTATTGGCAGGACTCCTGAAGAATGGGAGCGCTTGGTGGACGAAAACCGTAGCCATTTCCCTGGCTGTGAAAACGATGACGACCTGTAATTTTTGATGAATATAAGGATTTAAGATGGCTGAAGACGTTAAATATCCGCTTGGAACATTAGTAAGCGTCCGTGGACGCGAATGGGTTGTGGAACCGTGTGACCTCAAAGATTGTATAAAGCTTCGCCCACTCGGAGGTACCGATGACGAAACGCAGGTCATTATGCCCGCCATCGAGGATTCGGAACTCGAAAGTGCCGTTTTCCCACCTCCGGATGCAAGTAAAATCGGTCGCTTTGAATCTGCGAAGTTGCTACGCGATGCTCTCAAGCTCAAACTCACGAATGCCGCAGGTCCATTCCGCAGTTTCGGCCACTTGGCATTCGAACCTCGCAGCTACCAGCTTGTTCCGCTTTTGATGGCTCTAAAGATGCCTGTTGTTCGTTTGCTTATTGCCGACGATGTTGGTATCGGCAAGACGATTGAAGCGGGCTTGATTGTAAAGGAACTTTATGAACGCGGTGAAATTTCCAAGTTTGTCGTCCTTTGCCCGCCGCACTTGGTATCACAGTGGGTCAGCGAACTCAAGGAACACTTCAACATTGATGCTGTTGGCATTACGGCGCGTTCCATCGCAAGTCTCGAAAAAGAGGTTCCTATAGATTGTAGAGAAAAGTTTTTCGAACATTATCCGGCGGCAGTTATTTCATTGGACTATATCAAGTCGGATGCTCATCGCGATTGGTTCAAGACGCATATCGATGATGCCATGCTGGTTGTTGATGAAGCCCATACTTGTTGCGTGGGCGGAGGTCGTCAGTTGCGTTTCTCTTTGTTGCAGGATCTCGCCGCTAATGACGAACGTCATATCATCCTTTTGACGGCAACACCGCATTCCGGTGATGAACTCGCCTTTAGCAATCTGCTTTCGCTTTTGAAAAAGGACTACGCAGGCCTTGATGACCTGTCTGTGGACCATTCTTCCAGCGAAAAGATGAAACTCCGTGAAGACCTGGGTCGCCATTTGGTGCAACGTCGTCGAAACGATGTGATAAACTATCCTGGCAAGGCTGTTTTCCCGGACCGCAAGACCAAAGAAATCACCTACAAGTTAACAGGTGAGTGGGGCGACTTCTTTAACGAAGTTCGCGAATATTGCGTGGATATCGCAAATAAGGCTGAAAAGACGGATGGTTTCAAAGGTCGAATGATGTGGTATGCGACTCTTGCACTCTTGCGCTGCATCTCATCCAGTCCTCGTGCCGCTCAAAGTGCTCTCAGGACGCGTCTGGACAGCATTAAGGAAACGACCGATAAGCTTGCCGAAGATACTGCTGAAAATCGCATGCTTTTGGAAGGCTATATTACTGAAACTTACGATGGAGAAGACGATACTGAAGCAAATGACCAGTTTGTAAATCCGGTGCTCGAAGATTCCGAGGCGGTCAAGCGTCTGATTGCGAAGGCTCAGTCCCTCAGTGGCAAGATTGAAGATCCGAAATTCAAGTGTCTGGTCAAGCATCTCGAAGACATGTTCAAGATGTTGAAAAAGTCAGGTGACAACTATCGTCCAGTAATTTTCTGCAAGTATATTGCTACTGCTCAATATGTAGCAGATCTTCTTAAAGCAGAATTTCCAAAATGTTCTGTTGCTTGTGTTACGGGAGAATTCACCAACGAAGAACGCGAAGAAAAAGTTCGTGAATTAGGCGAGTCCGAATCGCCTATTCTGGTGGCGACGGACTGTCTGTCCGAAGGTATCAACCTTCAGGATTACTTTAATGCGGTTGTTCACTATGATTTGGCCTGGAATCCGACCCGCCACGAACAACGTGAAGGACGCGTAGATCGTTTTGGTCAGCAGAGCAAGAATGTGTGGTGTGCCATGCTATACGGTGCGGACAATCCGGTGGATGGTTTGATATTCAATGTAATTCTCCGCAAGGCTAAAAAAATCAAGGAAGACCTCGGTGTTTCTGTCCCTGTGCCAGAAGACAATGGCAACATCCGCGTGGCACTAGTGAAGGCAGCACTACTCAAGAAATACACTGTCCGAAATAATCAAGATCAACTTGAAATAGATTTTGGCGAAGAATTTGCCGAAAGCGTGAACAACGTTGAAAAGAATTGGCAGAGTGCTATCGACAAGTACCGCCGTAACCGTACTATTTTTAGCCAGCAGTCCCTGAAACCCGAAGAAATAATGCCGGAATGGGACAAAACGAAGGATGCCCTTGGAGACTCCGAAGACGTGCAAAACTTTTTCGAGGTGGCAACTTCACGGTTGAATGCGGCGAAGGATCCGGTATCGGAACACGCATTTACTCTTGACGTGAAGACCTTGCCTCTCGAAATCCGCAGCCAGTTGCAAGCAGCATTCCCAAAGAAGGACCTGAAAAAGCCACTGAAAATCTCGTTTGCGTACCCGCCTCCGCATGGATTTTCGTTCATTCACCGTACGAACCCCATCGTGGAAAGCTTATCCAGCTACCTTCTCGAAGGTGCTTTATCCGGCAAGAACGATATCGCGACGCGTTCCGGCGCCTACGAATCCGAATCGGTCACCGAACTGACCGCTATATACCTGTTGCGAGTCCGTTACCAGTTGCGAAACACCGGTAAGAATGTGCCCAAGCTGATGATGGCCGAAGAAGCCGTGGCCGTGGCCGTGAACCTGGTTGGGGAACCTAGAACTATTGAAAACGGCGAAGTCGATACTCTGCTCAAGGCGCTTCCGTCCGGAAACCTTGGCGAATCTGTTGTAAAAGATAATGTCGATAAGGCCCTGCAATTCTATCGCGAAAATGGCCCATTATTCGAGTCTCTAGCCCAAAAACGAGCCCAAACACTTTCCGAAGACCATCTGCGTGTACGTTCAGCTAGTGCTCAACGCTATGGAACTGTAACTGTGGCCCCTTGCCTACCAGCCGACCTTATTGGCTGCTATGTACTTGTCCCCGGAGGCGACCTTTAATGTCAGGATTCTTGTTTGTCGCTCCCTGCTGCAATCCCCGCTTGACGGAAATGAATCGGTCCCTACCTTTTGCGTTGGCTTTTTCTTATTTTTCTACTGAAAACTTGCGTCGTATGCGTCGTAACTTTTCAACCGGCTATATGGAGAAAAGGAGCCTTGCATGATTATTCGTGAACGGTATCTGCAAAAAATCATCGATTACATGTGGGATGGCCAAATCAAGGTCATTACGGGCATCAGGCGTTGTGGAAAATCGACGCTTCTGTTCCAGATTTTTGCTGATTATTTGCTCAATAAAGGGACTAAATTCGAAAATATCCTGAAGCTCGAACTGGACAAGCGAAAGTTCGCGAAGTTCAGAAACCCGATTGTGCTTGCCGAATATGTGGAATCGCAAGTCAAGGATCGTCGTAAAAAGTATTACCTCTTTATTGATGAGATACAGTTCTGCTATTCAGTCCCTGACCCTGACAATGCAGGGCACGAAATTACCGTTTACGATTTACTCAACGAGTTGAAGGACTACGAGAATCTGGATGTCTATGTGACAGGAAGCAATTCCAAGATGCTTTCCAAGGACATTGCGACCGAATTTCGAGGCCGCGCATCGCAGATACATGTTTACCCGCTGAGCTTTGCCGAATTTCACGGGCATAAAGGCGGCAATGCACGCGACAACCTTGACTCATACATGCTTTACGGTGGAATGCCCTACCTGCTCAAGCTCAAGAACTCGGAACAACAAAAGCAATATTTATCTTCACTTTTCGAAGAAGTCTATATCAAAGATATAGTGGAACGTAACAAGGTGGAACGTTCCGACATTCTCGGAAATATTTTGGATAACCTTAGTTCCCAAATAAGTTCTCTCACGAACCCGACCAACATCACGAATGCGCTCAAAAGTATAAAGAATGAAAAACTGAGCGTCAATACCGTCAGCGACTATATTGAACATTGCAAGGATGCCTTTATTGTGTGCGAGGCGAAACGTTACGATGTCAAGGGCAAACATTATTTTGATTATCCGAACAAGTACTACTTTACTGATGTCGGTTTGCGTAATGCTCGCTTGAACTTTCGTCAGATTGACTCCGGTCACTTGATGGAAAATATTGTCTATAACGAACTCGTTTCGCGAGGCTATTCGGTAGATGTTGGAGTTGTCGTAGATAGACGAAAAGGCGGAAACGCACAAAAAGAAATCGACTTTGTGGTAAACCATGGTGACAAACGAGTCTACATCCAGTCGGCATGGCAAATGAACACCGACGAAAAGATTAATGCAGAACTCGATTCGCTAAAGCTCGCTAAGGACTTCTTCTCGAAAATCATCGTGCAGAACGATATTCCCGAAACATTCAGGGATACGGACGGAATCCTTCATGTGAACTTGATTGAATTTTTGCTGAACCCGGAGATTCTCCAATGAAAAAGAACCAGATTGAATTTTCGACGATAGACTTGGTTGGTTCACTCTTCGTGAGTGACAGTATTGCCCTGATTGCCCAACGCAAGTATTCCTCCCAGTCCGAAAAGGACTATGAGTTGCCTCCGGGAATCAAGTTCAGCGACCAGACCAGCCGTGCATTCAGCATAGCCAAGGCGCTCTATGCCGAATATTCCGTTGGCTGCGCCTCCTACGAATCCCTTAAAAAGTTCGTCTTCCAGCTTCTCGGCACGGCACTCGACTACAAGGGTGTTCGCGAGGACTCCCCAGTTGTCATCGGCGGCGTGAAATATCCCGTAACGACCTATGCGACCGATAACGTGCCGCTGGTCATCGTTCCGGCGAATCTGTCTCTTGATTCGACTGACGCCATCTTTACCATCGAAGGCGTGACTAGCCGCAAAAAGAGCGGCTATGCGCTTGCCCAGATGTTCCTGAACGCAAGTGAACCTTGCACATGGGCGATTGTCACCAACGGGCGTGAACTCCGCCTGCTCCGCGACAGCGAAAGCCTTGTCCGTCCCAGCTACCTCTCGTTCAATATCGAATCTATCCTCAAGGAGGACCGTTACCCCGATTTCGTGGCGTTCTGGTGCTTTATGCAGGC
>JAEEGK010012088.1_pt1 | contig 19662 bp, 15 predicted proteins | sample 8958771 | NCBI WGS metagenome assembly JAEEGK01 (sample SAMN16246547, study PRJNA631951) | gut metagenome | biome: gut microbiome; feature: rumen; material: SC-attached | host: Bos | place: Iran: Karaj | collected 2018-10
TTGTCATAATCTTGTAAAATAAATAAAGAAAAAAAATTTTAAATGAAGATAATTTCATTAATAATAATAATAAGTTCGTTTAAATGCAAAAAAAAATAATGTCACTTTGATTGAAGAAATAATACAAAAAATAAATAAATAATTCTCTGCTGAAACTTTAATGGGAACTTTAAATAATAAATATTTGATTTTTTATAATTGAATTAAAATTAGAACATTTATATTTTTTCTTTATTTGATTTTCAATTAAAAATTATATATTTTCCAATAAAAATTTGGTTTTAAAAAATTATTTATTGCAATGTTTAGATTTATTTTAAATATTTATAACATCTAATATAAATATATCAGTAAAGTAAATTAATAATATACATTACAGAAACAAATAAATGTTATTAATTTTTATCTTTTCCAAATAATAAATAAAAACAATATAATCCATTATTCATTTTTCCAACATTAATTCCAATATATTTAGAACTTTTACTAAAAATATTATTTCTTCTTTGATTCATAAAATTAGTATCATCAACTACTTGAAGAAGAGTAGATAATTCAATATTAGAATTCATAATATCATAATGAAAATTAACTAAATCTATATTTTTTTCGTTTAAATTTGATTTAATTTGATTTAAAGTAGAAGTTAAATAATTTTGTTTAATAAAATCATCATTTATATTCTCATTAAAATTTCCTGGAAAAGGAAAAGTTAATTCTTTTTTAAGAATTAAGGGTTGAAGAGATTTTTTTTTAGAAACATAAGACTTACATTCTTCAAATGTAATTTTTCCTTTTTTTAATTTAATTTTATTATTTTTATCAACTTGAATAAAATATTCTTTATCAATACTTATTATAAAAGGTAAATATTTATTTATTTTTTCAATGATAATTTCTGGATTATTTCTTATTAAATTTATTTCATTAAACATTTCTTCTCTCATATTTTCTAAATAAGATAGTTTTTCATTATTATTTGAAGTTGAATTTCCAATGTTTGAAGAAACGTTAGATTCAATAGAATATTTTTTTTCATTAAAATCAATTTCGTTCTCCAATAAATAATTTAAATTTCTTTTACTTTTTAATATATTATTTATCTGTATATTTTCCACATAAAACTCTGATTTGTTTGAACATACTTCACAACCCATTTTTTATTATTTTTTAATAATATCTGATATTTAAAATAATATATTCAATTGAAATTTATATCATAATTTTTTTATTTTTTGCAAAATTAATTTATTGAAAATAAAGATAAGAAAAAATATTATATAATAAAGTTATTTACGATTTAAATAAAATATTCACAATAATAAAAATGATTTTCACAACATTTCTTTTTTTCATCATTTTTTTTCTAATTTAACCCTAATATTATTATTTTCTTTCTGCTTATGAGAAAATTATTATTATTATTATATAAGATTTTTTCTATTATTTTCAAATGAATTATCAATATCATAATTACTCTTAGCAGAAATTAATTAAACAGTATTAGTACTTTCAGAATATTCTTAATCTTATTCTTTATTAATTATTTCTTTTTCATAGAAATAACATTTAAATCTTAATTTTATTTAGTTTTAATATAGCAATATTTTATTAATTTTTTCAAAAGACTTTTTTTTAGATATATCATAAACAAATATTATTACATATTTTTTCACCTTCTTTGTCCCGAATATATGAATATATTAATTAGGAATTTATTTCTGATTCTTTTTAATTTGTTTGGCTGAATGAAGATGCTGTTGTTTCAGGAGTAAATATATCACTTTTCTTTTATTTCTTGTTATTTCTTTCCCAGATTCTCCTAATTAAACTTTTTTTACTGATTATGAGTTTGAAATTATTTAATAATTTAACTTATATTTTTCAAAAAAACAAAAAAAAAAACAATTAAAAATATAATTTTTTAAATAAATAAACATTAATAAAATTTAAAAAAAACACTATTTTAAAACAAAACAAAAAATAAAAACCATTTTTTCAAACATTATTTTCCTTTAACATAAACCTAATACCTTTTGGTGAAAAAATATAAGAAATATTTTTACTATTATCCTCATCAACAAACTTTCCTTTAAAAACACCATAACTAATAGTATCATTTTGTCCAAAAATTCTTTCATTAGTAATATTAACTAAATTTTCACAATCTTTCAATTCAGAAAAATCAATATATTCTTTAGCAGTTGCTTTAGTAAATTCTCCTAATCCAGGAATTTTACTTCCTACTTTTCCTCTTGCAAATAACATACAATATGAAGGAATTAAAAATAATGAAAGTAAAAAATCACTTAATTCATCACTTTTAAATAACATTTCATTTTCATCCGAAAATAAATTATAAAATGTTTTTATTTTTACTATATTTAAACCTGAACAATATAATAATCCAAAATTAATAGCATATGATTTTTTAAATATATTTTTCACATTTTCATTTTCTTCTAAATTTTTATTATTTTTATTATGGTTTTGAAGTAATTTTTGAGAAAGAGATTGATGAATAAAAGAAAAAGTTTCTTTAAAGATATTTGTTCCATCTTCTTGATTTCCTGCTTTTGAATAAACTTTTGGATGTTTTAATATTTTATTATCTAAAAAAGATTGAAAAAATTCAATTGGAAATTCACTTTTATAAAATTCATTTGTATAATTATATTTTGTGGTTGCTTTAGCATAATCATCTGGTAATACTGCATTTTCTAAAGAAAAATTTACTAAAGAATACATATATTCTGTAAATATTATTCTGCGAAGATAATTATATTGATGTTCTATTTTTTGAAAATCTTTATCTTGAACACTTGTATATTGTTTTATTTCTATTTCTTTCTCTTTTTCTATTTCTGCTGTTGTTGCTGATAATATTTCTTGATTTTTTTTTGAACAACATAAACTTCCCATTTATTTTTTTTATATTTTTTTATTTTTTTTATTTTTTTATTTTTTACTTTTAGATTTTTTTATTTTTTTTATATATTAAAATACATTACGTATTGGTATCATTGAAAATAAAAATCAATTAAATGTTAAAAATTTGTTTATTAAAATCTAATCATAGATGTTTAGAAATATTATTTTATACAACATAATAAATCCAATTTATTGTTTATTATATATATAAAAAAATCTTATTTGAAAATAGATATTTAATTTAAATTATTTAAACCTTGATTAATTATTTTAATTTTAAAACAGATACAAATCATCATTCAATATAAATATTAATTCTATATTTACTTATAAAAAGGAAAACTAAAATTCATATTTACATTTTTTAGTTTTTAATTTTTCCCTTTTGGAAAATTATTTCTATCAACTCTAATAGTATAATTTTTAGGGGAATTAACAATAAAATCAAATTTATATATCACTAATTCAATTTGATCAATTAATTCTTCAATTTTATTACTTTGAATAAATTGAACAGTTTTAATAAAACTATTAAAAAATTTAGAATTCAATAATTTAGAAGCTTCAATTTCAAGAAAAGAATCTCCAACACTAATAATATTAATAATATTATCAGAATCAATTTGTTGAAAAGCATTATTAAAAGAATTAATTTTCCACATTCTAATATCATTAGGAAATGTGTTTTTATTTTCTTCTCTTGCAGAAATAATTTTAATATGCTTTAAAAGCATCATTAAAGAAGGAAAAAAAATTTGAGAAGTATATTCAACCCAACCTTTTTCTGCATTTGTAATTATATAAGTGTCTCCTTTTTGAATTGATAAAGATAATATTTCAAAAATTTTTTTTTCTAATTTATACAACAATTCATAATTATTGTTATTTTTTAAAACTTCTTCAATATCAAAATTATAATTTGATAAAAAACTTGTACATAATAAAGTATCATCCCAATCAAATATTATTAAAGTATTATTTTTTGGTTTATTTCTTGGTTTCCAAATTCTTTTTGTTATTAATTTAATATAATATTTTTTTCTTAAATCATTTAATTCTTGATATTGAAAATTTTTTGAATAAGTTTTTCTCATTGATGTTGATGAATAACTTATATTTAAATCACTTGATAAAGTTGAATCATCTGGATTTGAAGGATATGAAATTGTTTGATTATTTAAAGTTTTTTCTGTTGAGATTTCACACATTTATTTTTTTTGATGTATAATATATTATTGTTTTTTTTATTTATTGTTAAATTTAATTAATTCATTTTTTTTTGGATATATGTTTGTTTATTAATATTTAATTTTAAAGTATGATTTTAATAATATTGAATCTATATTTAAAAAAATTAAATTACTTTTTTCATTCTTTCAATTGACTCATTATTAAATAAAAATCAATTTGGGAAAAAAATATTGAAAATAATTATTAAAAAATTATTAAATCTATTATTTAATAATTTTAATCAATAAAATAAGATGTCAAACGAAATAAAAAAAATAAATGAAAATATAAAATCAGAAGAATTAATAAGCCCTTTTAAAGTTCGTTTAACTCGACAAAAATTTTCAAATTTATTAGTAAAAATGGAATCAAATTTAAAAGAAATATTAATTGATGAAATTTTAAATGAAGAAACTAATGATGATCAAGAATCTTCAATTGATTCAACGCCTTTATGTTCTTATCCAAGTGAACATTCTTCTTTATATGAAATGTCTGATTTTGAATTATAAGGGTAATTAATAATAGAAGATGTAAATAATATTCTTTGGTTATTCTGTTTATAAAATAGTTGACTTTTTGTTCTACATGTGTAAATAAATGAAAATAGGCAAAAAGAAATTTGCTATGAGAAATAATAAATATATATTTTGTTAGATACAATATAAATAAACGATTTATAAATAAAAAAATTCTAATTTTTTTTTTATTATTATTAATTTATTATATAATTTATTTTCTTATTTTTCCTTCATTTAATTTATAAATATAACATTTATCAAAAGCTTTTTTAAAATCAGGATTTATTTCTCCATATTCTATCAAATATTCATTTTTTTCAACCATTTCTTCATAACATTCTTTATTAATACATTTATATATACAATCTTCATCATTTGTTCTTGCTGAACATGTTGTTGAACCTTGACATTCTTTAAATTTTCTCTCAAATCTTCCTTGTCCTTTTTGATTTTTTGATATTATCATTTCAATACATAAAATAATATAGATTAAAATTATTTTCAAATTCATATTTTTTTTTTATTTTAATTTAAAAAAATTAATTTTATGTTATTTGTATGATTTATTATATATGATAATAATAATTTTATGATGAAATTATTCCTTGTAATTTTAATTTTAAATAAGCATAATTATTTATTATTATCAATTAAATAAAAAGTATGATTAAACTCAACAAAAAAATAAAGTTTTTTCTTTATTTAAAATAATTTGAAAATTTATTTAAGTCAAAATATTTTATTATTCAATTTATTATTTTATATTAACTATTTAGATTAGAAATTAACTTGAAATTAATACAATTAAATTTAAATTCTTAATATAATAAAAAATAAAAAATCTTTTCAATGATAATGATTTCTCTTTCTAATGGAAACAATTGTTTATTAACTCATATATTATACAAAAAGCAAAAAGAGGAAATATTTTTTAAGTTATTATATTATTTTGAATTAATTACTATATATATATTTATTTTTTATGTATTAAACTTAAGATAATTTTTCTAATTCCTTTTTAACATACTTCAACTTTATATCATAACCCATAAATTTATTAAAAATTTTTTTAAATTTAGATATATTATCCTCAGATAAATGTGCTTTAATATATTCATCTAATTTATTTTTTAATTCAACATTAATCTCAGAATTTTCTGCTTCTTGACAAATTTCTAAAATTTTTTGGCAATTAATTTGTTTGTCATAAGCCCAAAATTCTTTAAATAATAAATCATAATTTTCTTTCCATTTATTATATAATAAATTTAATTGTTTTCTTTTTTCTTCATTTATAGTTTGATTTTCTTTATTTGGTAAAACTGAAACAACTTCTTCTTCTTCATTACTTATATTACTATTACTATCACTTTTATCAATATTTAAATTTTGAAATTTATTTAAATCATTATTTTTTTTTTTAATTGAATCTTCTTCAATAAAAGAATTTTCATTTGGAGAATCTAAATTTCTTTCTTTTTCAGATTCTATAATAAAACTTACTTCTTCTTCATTTTTATTTGAATATAATGGAATATAATCTATTTTTCCTTCTTCATTTTCATTATTTCTTTTTATTAATTTATTTGTTTTTTCTAATCCTTTATTTAATTCTGAAATAAAATCATTTATTAAATTATTTGGATTTATGTTTTTTATTTTTAATTTAAAATCTTTGTTATCTAAATTTAAATCACTTATATTTGAATCGTTACTTATACTTTTATCTTGAGATTTATTTATAAATTTTTTTAAGTTTTTTTCTTTACTTATACTTCTACTTTTGTTTTCTTCAGCACTTTTATTTATTTTATTTTCTTGACTTCTTTTCATTTCATTTACTTTTTTATAATTTTTAATTAAAATATTATTACTTATAGTTGAATTTTCATTTACTTTTATATATTTTTTTATTTCTCCTTGATTATTTTTTGATGAATTATTTACTATAAATTTTTTATTTGAATTTATATTCTTTTGAATTTTATTATCTTCATTTTCAACAATTTTATTTAAAATTAAATCTAAATTACTTTGCTTTGTTGAATTAACTTTGGGAATAATATTATTATTTTTGATATTATTAATATTATTATTATTAGAATTATTATGATTACTATTATTATTACTACTATTATTATTAGTATTTTTTTTATTATTAATATTATTATTGCTATTATAATTACTATTACTTTTTTTATTATTGTTATGATTAATATTATTATCAGTTAATTTTTTTGATTTTGCTCGAGAAGTATTAATCCTTATTTTTATATTTGGATTCGCTGTTTGAGGAGTAGTAATTTTATTAATATTATTATTTGAGACATGTTTAATATCTTGTTTTTTATTATTTACATTATTATTTTGAACAAAAGAATTTTTTTTTTTTTCTTCTCCAATTTCTTGATTTTGATGAACATATCTAAGATTATTATTAGATTGATAATGTTTTTTAATTACTTCAGAGTGTCTTGCTTTATAATTATTGTTTTTAATTTCATTGTTTACTTTTTCATGACTTAAATTATTAGATAAATAAAATTTATCTAAAGAAGGCGTTTTTTGTCTTTCTTTTTTAATTTCTTTCTGAATTTTAAATTTTTTAATTTGATCATTCATAATATTTTTACTCATTTCTTCAGATTGATTAATAATAGAATTAACATTAGTTACATATATATTATTTGATTTATAATTATTATTAAGATTATTATCACTTTTATACATTCCATTATTTTTATTTTTAACATTTAAAATTTTATTATTTGAATTTTTCCTTGGTTCAGGTTTAACATAAGTAATTTTTTGAATTTTTTTTGATTTAGAATTTCTTTCATTAAACTTTTGACTTCCATATAAACTTAAAATAATAAGTAGATCATCATATAAATTTAATTTCTTACATTTTTCAACAAAAGTATTATTTTCAATAACATCTTTCATATTAGGTCTATGAATATAATTTTTTTCTAAAAGCATATCAACAATTTTTTTTAAATCTTTAGAATATTTAAGAGAATTAGAAATAGGTTCATAATGTCCATTAGTGATTTTAAAGAAAAGAGCAGCTTGATTTTTAGCACTATAAGGTTTTTTAAAAGTAATTAATTCATATAATATACAACCTAAAGCCCAAACATCACTTTTTTCATTATAAGGTTTTTCTTCACACATTTCAGGACTTAAATAATAAGGTGTTCCTATAAATGTATGTGCATGAATTGTATTTTGTAATATTTTTGCAACTCCTAAATCACCTATTTTAATATGTAAATCTTTTGTTAAAAAAATATTTAATGTTTTTAAATCTCTATGTAATATTTTGTGATAATGCATATATGATAATCCAAGAGACATTTCTATAAAAAATTGCCAGATTTGATTTTCAGGTAATATTTTATTCTTTTTTTTACAGTCATTTATAAATGATGATAAATCACCATTTTGACAATATTCCATTACTATATTTAATGTGTTATTTTCTTCATATGAATCATAATATTTTACTATATATTTACAATCGAGTTTTTTTAAAATTCTTGCTTCGTTTTTTGCTTCTTCTATATTTTCTTTATTTTCATTTGTGTAAAAAGGAATTTGTTTTATCACAAAAATCGTTTTTTTATCATTTTTTTTCTGGGCTTTAAATACCATTCCATATGAACCTATTCCTATTCTTTCTTTTAATTGATATTGAGGAATTGACATGAAAATTTAAGTTTAATTATTAAAAATTAAATTTTTAAATTAATATTTTCAATTAATAAATAAGTTGTTTAATATAGATAAAATAAAAAAAAATTTTACAGATTTAAATATTTTTATCAATAAACAACTTTCAAAAAAATATTTTATAATTTTTTAAAATAAAATGTCAGATAACGAAGAATCAATAATCTCAGAACCAACAATATCATATTCCTATACATCATCAAATAATTTTAGTTCAGGAAGTTTAAAAAAAGTTAAAAAAATAAGTCATAATTTAACATTTACACCTTTATGGAAAAGTGATATAAAATCAGAATATGATTTAGAAAAAGAAGAAAATCATAAATATAGAAAATCTGCATTTTTTACTCACAGAAATGAAAATTATAATAGTACTTTTTTTAGAGTAAGTACAGCTGGAGATTTAAGAAGAATAACTCCTGATTATCCTCAAACACAATTGGTTTCTAAAAAAGAAAGTGAGAATAATATCACTTATACTAAAAATAATAATAAAAACAGTGATTTTACTGAAAAATATGATGAATTAATTGAAAAATTAAAAAGAAGTCCTCCTCAAGTAAAAACAAATTTTCATGATGAGATTTGCATTGATGAATTTTATTTAAATCCTGAAGATGATGATATAAATAAAAATAATTCTTTCAGACAAAGAAATACAAAAGATGATTTTTCAATATCTCAAAAAAGATTTTCAAGTCCTCTGATATTTAAAAATAGTAAAGAAGATAGAAGATGTTCAGTTCAATATAATCTTTTAATGTTTACTGAAGAAAAAGTAAAAAATTTCACAAATACAGAAGATATATCTGATTTTTATGAATATACTGAAAGATGTATGGAAATGATTTTAGATTTAGATCAATCAAAACAAGAAAAAATAAAAGAAAAAATAAATTTACATTTTCCAAAAGATGAAAAAAACAAAAAAATAGCGTTATTTGATTTAGATGAAACATTAGCACATTGTGTAGGAGAAATAAAAGAAAATGATATAAATATAAAGCCATATAAACATATAGTAAATGTAACATTACCTTCAAGAAAAAAAACAAAAATAGGAATAAATATACGTCCAAATTGGAAAGAAACAATGGATTTTATTAAAGAAAAATATCAAATTGTAATTTATACTGCTAGTCATCAATCATATGCAGATGCTGTTTTAAATTATATGGATCCTAAAAAAAAATATACAAAATATAGATTATATAGAAATCATTGTGTTCAAGCAAATGTCAATGGAAAAAAATTCTATATTAAAGATTTAAGTATATTTGATAAATATTACAATTTAAAAGATATTGTTATTGTAGATAATTCAGTTTTAAGTTTTGCTTATCATTTAAATAATGGAATACCAATTGTTCCTTATTATGATTCTGAAGAAGATTCAGAATTACAAATTTTAGGTTTTTACTTACTTTCAATTTATGATTATGATGATTTAAGAGAAGCAAATAAAATTCATATTAGAATCAGTTATTATTTAGAAAAAGCTAGAAAAGATAGAGAAGAAGAAGAAGAAGAAGAAGAAGAAGAAGAAAATGAATTTGATGAAATTGATATTATTAGTGAAAATGAAGAAGAAAATAATCAAGGAAATTATTATAATATTCCAGATGATATTACTAATAATACTTCTGATAAAAATAATAACGATGATAATAATGAAGGTATTGTTAAGAAACATGAAAGCAAAAAAATGTATAATAAGAAAAAGTTTGATAGAAGTCAAACTATTAGTATTAATTTAATTAAGAACAAAAATAATAATTTACAATTAAGTCCTGAAAAACCAAGAAGAAAAAATTCTGGTTTGAATATTATAAATATTTGGAAAGGAATTAGAAGGCAAATGACTACTCTAGGTTAAAAAAAAATTTTAACATATATATGAATAAAAAATATATATAAAATGCAAACATAAAATCAATTTATGTTATAAATGTTTTTCTGAAAAATTTTTAGAGTTAAATTAAAAGAAAACAAAACTATTTGTTTTAATGAAATTTTACTTACTATATATTGTGAGATAGATTCTTATAATAATTAATTTATTTATCGATTTTATAAATATTAATTAAATTTTTTTAAATTAAAAATGAAATGACCTTCAAAAAAAATATTGATTGATTAAAGATATTACTAAAATAATAAATAAAACCTTTGGAAATTCATGAACAAAAAATACAAACTGAAGAATCAAAAGAAGAAGAAAGATCAAAAATAAAAAATATAAAAACATAAAAAAGAAGAGAATAAATCAAAATTCAAAATAAAAAAATAAATAATTAAAATAATATATGTGAAGAAAAAGAAAAAGTAAAAAATAGAATTATATGAAAAATAAAGGAAGTAATTTTGCTAAAGTTGCAAAAGATAAATAATCATCACTGAAAAGAAAAAAATCATTTTAAAAAGTTAAAAATTTTTTTTTGGATGTTTTACCATTTCTCAAAATGAGAATACTCAATTATATAACAATTCTGATAATGAATAAAAAATAATATGAGACTAAAATATCATTAAAAATAAATTTAAATTCAGTTTATAATTATATTTAAAAACTAATAAATAACTATATTTATTTAAACAATTTAGGAAGAATTTTTTGAGCTCTTTCATAAAATTCATTAAAAGTAACCATTTCTTCTTTATTTTCTATAATTTCATTTAATAAAGGACTAATAGCATTCAAAACTTTTTGAGAAAAATTAGAAGTATTTAAAGTATCATAAGAAATAAAATTATCTTTATCATGATCAAGAAGATTAAAAATTTCTTTATATTTATTTATTTGTTCCTTTTCAATCATTTCTTGAGCTTTATTCATCCAATTTTTTTTAGTTATATTAGATTTTTTTGAAGAAGAAGTAGTATTCAATCTATCACTTTCATTTTCTTTTATAATAGTAATATTTTTAATATTGTTTTGAATTTCTTTTTCTTTTTTTTTTGGATTTTTATCAGCAACTTCAATAATTATTTCTCCTGATATTTCTTTTGGATTATTATTAACATATTTACTTTCATGAAATATATTCTTACAAGAATGAGTTGGAATTTTATAATTTTTTGATTTCTTGTTTATGATGGGATGAAAAGGATGTTTTTCTTGAAATTCTTTATCTCCTCTTTCTTTTTTTTTTTGTTTATAATTCTTTGCATCATTAAATAATGATTCAAAATAATTTTTTTTTTTTATTTTTGGAGATCTATTCTTATTTATTATAGGAGTAAAACTTCCATTATTTGAATATAATTCATTGATTAAATTCTTTTGGGCAAATTTTTTAAATACTTTAAGTTGACTTTGTTTACCTTGTTCTATTAACCTATCTTCAACATTCATATTTTTATATCTATTGCCAATATCAGATGATTTATTTAATCTTTTACTATATTCATTTATTTTTGGAATGAAAGTAAATTCTTTTTTAAAATTATAATTTTCATAATTTTGTTCTTGAGTTCTTCTTGATTCTTTTTTCTTTTTAAAATCCATTGCTTTTCTATACATTTCCTGTCCTAATTCTTCTCCTTTAATATTTGATTTCTTTTTAATAACAAATATATTATTTTTTTTTTTTGTTTTCTCATTTGATCTGGAAACATTTTTTTTCGGAATTTTAATTTGAGTATTTTCTTTTTTTGTGGGAGTAATAATATATTCATTTTGATTTTTTTTTGAATTTTTGTTTGACATGAAACTATTTAGAGATAAATTATTATTATTCTCATTATTTGATTCTTCTTTTTTTCTTGTTACTGGTGGTGGCTGTTCTGTTGAGAAATTGTTTATATTAATTTTTTTTTCTAAATTATTTTCTTCAATATCATTTTCTTTTTCATTTTGAGATAAATTATACAATTCATTCAATTCATTCGAACAATTTTCGTTGTTAATATCTTCTTCTAATTCTTTCATATTATTAGATATATTTTCTTGTATTTTTTCAATTATTTCATTTTTTGTATTTTCTGAATAATGATGCAATGTACAATAATTATTTATTTGTTCCATAACATTCAAGTTATCATTTAAATTAACTTTTATATTTATGTTTTTTTTGTTTTTTGTTTGAAAAGATAAAGATAAATGATGATCTGAATTTTCACTCAAATTATCATTGTTTAATATTTTATTGTCCATGTTTAAATATTGTGATTTTGAATTAATCGAATTTTCAGTAATCATTTTTTAATTTTATGGGTGCAATTATTATTTTTCAATAAATTTAAATTGATATCTTAAATATTTATAAATTATTTATTTTTGAACAATTAATGAAAATAATATATGTCTTAAAAATAAAAAGGATTTGTTTTTTTTCAAGAATATCGAAATTCAATAGTAAGTTTGCCAAAAAAATTATAAAATTAATAAAAGAAGTATGAAAAAATTAAATGAAGCAAATACTTAAATTATTATGAGATACCAAATGAAGAATAGAATTCAACTCAATAAAAAAAATTAATTCATATTAAAACTCTGATTTATAGAATAATCCTTCAAAGATATCATCAAATAAGTTTTGTGGTAATAAAAATAGAATAACTCAAAAATTGAAAAACTAAAAAAATAAAATTATATTAGAAAAAGAGATGAATATCAATTTTTAATAAAATAATAATCATAATATAATGAAACAATCATTATTTTATATATTTAAAAAGCAAATAGGTGTTTAACAAATTTGTTATTATAATCTTAAAGGTAAAATATAATGTTTTCATTGTGATTGTATGAATATTTTTTCATCAGATGAAGATAAAGAATGGTTTTGTTCTAAAGAATATAAAAAACAAGTAAAAGAAGATAAAAAAAGAAAAAAAACATGAATAAAAATAACTCAAAAATAAAATAATACAATAAATTATTTTTTATTTATTTAATTATTTTAATGTATATTTGTTTCTCTAAATAAACTTCTTCATATTATATATTAATATATGTATTAAAAAAATATATAAATAAAAAAATGAAAAAATTTCTTTTTATAATATTTCTAGTATTCCAATTGAATAAAATTAAATGTGAAGATGAAGTAATTTTAAATTTAACTGAACCAGGTTTTAAATTTGTAAGATGTGATCATGGTCATACTCCAGATGTCGTTGGTGATTGTACCAGATTTCAAACAGAAAATTCATCTTGTTGTTATTTTACTTATGGAAAAAGTACTTCTTGTATTTATCTTGGTATTAGATATCTTGGCTCTGGACAATATGGTGATTTATATATTGAATGTAATAATTATTTTGTTAAGTTTAATAAATTTATTATTTTCTTTTTAATGTTTATTCTTCTTTAAATATTTTTTTGGAATATTTAAATGTAAAAGTTTAATTTTATATTTATTTTCTCATTCCTTACTATCATATTTTATTGTCTTTAAAAACTTTAGTAATTTATAACTTCATAGATTTTATATATGAGGTGTTATATAAATTCTCACAATTTTTTAAAAATTTATTTAAATTAGAAAAATAATCTATATATTTAATCTTTTGATGTTCAATATTTAATAAATATTCAAACAAAATTTTTCAATATTTTTAATCTTATATATAATATCTAAGTTTTTGATATATATTTATAATTTTATTTAATATTTACTCGTCTTTTTAATGTATCTTAAAAAATATATAATTATTTACTTTAAAAATATTAAGCCCAATTATAATATTATTAAAAAATAATAAAAATTTCATATTTTAGAAACATATTATATTTTAATTCATTGATTAAAGAAAAAAACACTAAATAACAAAATATTAATTGAAAAATTAAAAAATTTAATTCAAAAAATAAAAATTAAAAACCTAACTTAAACTAGCAATAACCTGTTCTCTGATTTTTTGTTCATATTCATCAGAATAATAATTCATAATTTCTTGAGAATAATAATCAGAAAAAGCTTTTAAATCATCTTCCAAGCTTTTATAAGTGCTTTTTAATTTAATTAACTTTTTCAAAGTTTTATTTTCAATAAGAGTTCTCTTATAACTTTTATATTCACCAAGTAACCCATGAATTCTTCTAACAATTAAACTTAATATTTTTTCATATGCAACATCATCAACTCCACCATAATTAGGTCTATCTAACAAAGGAATTAAAGCATTTAAATTAGTATTATTTTGAATAATATTTTCTAAAGCTTCTCTGGCATTATTAACTAAATAATTAGGTAAATTTTTATTTAAACACAATTCAAGTAATCTATAAGGAATATTGTAATATTTAATATTATCATTAACTCCAATAGCTAAATCTTCAACTAAACCATTAGTAATATCTGGATTAGGATAACTTGCCATAAATGATATTGCATTACAAGCATAAGATATTGTTTCTGGTCTTTGTTCATATAAACATAATGCTAAAACTTTATGTCCACTTAATCTTTTTATTTGTTCTGCTTGTTCTTTAGAAAATTGAGCTAATGTTGCTATTACTTGTAATCCTGCATTTCTTGCACTTCCAAAATTTTGTTCTAAAAATTTTATTAATGTCTCACATTTTATTTTAGCACTCACTTGACTTGTATGTCCAGCTCCATGTTTAGCAATATTATATAATAAAGAAAGGCAATTTTGTTGACAAATAGGATCAGCACTTTTTGTTTGAATAGGATCATTAGTTCTAATATTATACATATTAGTTTTACTACTTCCAGCAATATTTTCTTCAAGTAATTGATTATTTAGGGAATTAATAATTTGCGCAGCTTTATCACTAGAATTTTGAGCAATATAACTCAAACATAAAAGAACTTGTCTTCTTAACATAGTATCTTTAGTTTGTAAATAATGTAAAATTACACCTAAAGTATCTTTTTCATCGCATAATCTCCTAGTATGACTTTCACTATGTTTTGCAATATTAGACATAGTTAAAACAGCTTGTCTCTTTAATTTAATATCAGGTTCCTGTAAACATAAAGAAAGAGGTTCAATAGCTCCAGCATTAATAACTTCCCTTGCAAGATCTTCACCATTCATGCATATTTTTTGTAAAGCATTTGCTGCAAATTGTTTCACTTCTCCATCACAGTCTTCTAAACATGAAACTAAAAATGTTATTACTCCTCCTGAAACAACTTTTCCTGCTAAGGCTTTCCATTTCGATAATTTACCTAAAAGACGACATGCTGTTTTTTTATAAAATCTATTTGATGTTTCTAAAGATTTCAATATCAAATTCAAAATCTGACCATTGTCATCATTTACCACTTGAGATGCTATCTCCTCATCTGCTCCTGCTAGTGTTCCTATAGCTAATGCTGCATACTGCTTTATAGAGATCACCGGGTCTGTGAGGAGTGGACCCAAAAGTCTAATAGCGTCCAAACGCTTTAGTAATTCAACATTACGGTTGTCTTTACCTCCTGCTAAGGCTGCTACTGTTTGAACGAAGATTATACGTGAACGTTGATATTCTTCAAATGGTTGTATAACTGCTCGAGACATTTTTATTTAATTATGCTTTTTTCTTTAATTTTTTTTAAGACTTTTTGAGGGAAATTATTATTTATTTTTAAATTAAAAAATAATAGGAAAAAATAATAAAAATTAAATTAAGTATACATATATTTTTTCTAATTCTAAATTTTATTTATTTCATGATACTCATTATATATAAAGCTATTTTAAACAAAAATCAACCATTTTTAAATCAATTTAAAATATACTATAATTTTATACAAATAACACAAACATATTTACAAAAATTATTTTATTTTCAAAATCAAAAATTCGGAATTTTTAATATTAAAAATTGATTTTCTTTTCATTGATATGTTATAATTTTAAAAGATGAAAAAAATTTTTCACATTTTAGACAATAATTTTAATTATTAATGATAATATTATTCACTATATCTGAATCTTTAGATAAAAAAGAAATATTCACAAAAATTTCCTTAATCCCAGTAATTATATTTAAATTTGAAATTGAAGTATCATTGTTATGAAAAATTTTGATTTAATTTAACATTTTTTTCTTTTTGATTCATTTTGTGCAATAGATTATTATATTAAGAGTTTCCTTATTAATTAATTATATGAAAATTAAGCAGAAGATATTATTTAGGAAATCTTTTAAAATTATAAAATAAGAGAATATATTATTAATCTTTTTTTTATGTCAAATAATTTGGAAATGATAAATTTAATAGAATATAATGTTAAAAGAAAAGGTGATGGAATCCTTTAAAAAAAAAATATAATGAAGAAAATTATAACAGATTTATTCAAGGAATAAGAGAACAATATCTATTCAATATATATATAAAAAAGAAAATAATATTTCAAGAGGAGATTATTTGCTAACAATTATTTGTTTCAATTTTATTACCAAGATATTTTAATTTGAACATTATTTTTTCAAAATATTACATGGGTGTCATTATTTTTTAAACAATTTGTATTTACATTTTTTAAAAATAAATTTTCATATTTACAATCAATAACAAGTTTAATAAAAAATAAAATAGAGAATAATCTATAAAAAACATAATAAAAACAGTGAATCATTAAATACTTCACAATAACTATCATTTTTAAATTTTCATTATTTTTTTGAACTATCTTTTCCAAATAATAAATAATAACAATATAATCCATTTTCTATTTGTTCAATATTAATACCAATATATTTGGAACTTTTACTTAAAAGATTTTTTCTTCTATGACACAAAAAATTAGTATCATCAACAATTTGAAGAAGAACGGATAATTCAATATTTGAATTCATTATATCATAATGAAAATTAACTAATTCAATATTTTTTTCAAGTAACTTTAATTTAATATTATTTAAAGTTTTAGTTAAATAATTTTCTTTAATACATTCATTGATTGGATTTTCAATTAAATTTTCATTTAAATTATCAGGAAAAGGAAAAGTTAAATCATTTCTTAAAATTAAAGGTTGAAGAGGTTTTTTTTTTGAAATATTATTTTTACAAGATTCAAAAGCATCATAACCTTTATTTAATTTAATTTTATTATTTTTATCAACTTGTAAAAAGAATTCTTTATTTAAAGTTAAAATAAAAGGATAATATTTTGTAATTTTTTCTTCTATAATTTTAGGATTTGTTCTTATTAAATTGATTTCATTAAACATTGATTCTCTCATATTTTCTAAATAATTTGTTATTTTTAATATATTTGATGAAGACATTGGATGAGTTGAAAGGGATGAATATGTTGTTGTTTTTTTTTCATTTACTTTTAATTCTTTTTGAAATGAAATTTCATCCTTATAAAGGATGTAATTTAAATTATTTGTTGATTTTAATATATTATCATGAAATCCATTTTTTTCTATTTTTATTTCTGAATTATTTGAACATACTTGACAACCCATTATATAAAAATTAACATTTTTTTTAAAATATTATTTATATACTTTTAAATAATTTGATTAGTTTCTTTATAAAGGAAATTCATTTATATTATAATAATATATAACATTTAAAATATTTATTTTTTAATATAGTAAGAAAGAGCTTTATTAAAAATTATTTTAATTAATCATTATTTTAGGAAATAATCAAAATAGGGGAAAATAAAATTATTATCTAAATTAAATATTTTAAAAAATATAATATAAAAATTAAAAATATATGTTTTTTCACAAATTTTGTGTTTTTTGAAGATTAGAAATTTTAAATTATTCATTGAACAAAATTTGTCAATTAAACTTCAAAAGTTTATGGTTTTAATAATTAAATAAATAAATATTTCATTAAATGTCCGTTGAACTTTATTTAAAGAATAAAAATATTAATGATTCATCTTCATATAATGATATAAGTTCCAAAAACAAAGATTCATATAATATTAAAAAAGGGGGTGGTTCAAAAAGGAAAAAAATAAATTTAAAAAATTATTTTTTAAAAGAAAAAGAACCAAATAATTTACCTCCAATTAAAATAAAGAATTTATTATTAAATTCTGATGTTAATCATAATAAAATTTTTTTAAATGATTTATATACTTTTAATCAATGTTATTCAAATAAAAATAAAAGGAAAGTAAAAGATTATCTAAGTGATAAAAATATATTAATAAACCGAATTAATAATGAGAAAAATCAAAATGCAAAAAATTACAAAAAGAAAATCAAAAAAAATCATAATCTCTCAATGGATTTTATAAACAAAAAAATTAATAATTTAGAAATTCAAGATATAATAAATGAAAAAACTAGCAAAAAAAATAATAAAGAAGTAAAAAATTTTGATGAAAAATATTTTAAAGAATTTTCTATAAGAAAAACTGGATATAAAAAACAAATAAGTTTAGAAAATAAAATGAATAATAATATTATAAATAATTATTTGAAATATATGCATAAAAACAAAGATCAATCATTTATCCAAAAAACTAAAAGTATAAATAAAAGTGTTTTTGATGGAATCAAAAACTCAAATAAAAATATTTTAGAACATAAAAAACATTTAAGTAAAACTATGAGAGAAAATATTGAAAATAAAAAAAAAGATATTGTAATTATTAGAAAAATAAAAAATAAATCTATGTCCAATAGAGAAGATTTAAATAGTATTAATGAATCTAAAGGCAAAGAATTAATTGATATTCATAAAATTAAAGAAAAAGAAGAGCTTGAAAATTATGATATAAATAAAATAAAATTAAAAATGAATGAATTATTTAACATTTCAAAAATTAATATTTTAAAAAAAGAAAAACATAAAAATAAAAAATCAAAAAGATATTTAGATGTAAGTACTCAAACATCTCCTTATGATTTTAAGTATAATTTTTTATTAAATAATCCAAATCATTAAATTAAATATTTGTTGTATTTATAAAAATAAAACAATTACTTAAAATTTAAAAAAAAAATCAAATTACAGTCAAAAATTAAAAGAAATGAATCATCACAGAAATTTCTGAATAAATATTTATTAATATCTTGATAAATAGAAAAAGAATTAGAAATATTAAAAGAATGAATGGATGGATAAGAAAAAGAAAAAAACTTTATAGAAGTAGAATCAACTAAATAAGAATTAATTTAAGCATCAAAAACAAAAGATAATTTAAAACTTTACTTTTATCTGGACAAAATGAATTTATTGAATGAAATAATACAATTAATGAAAAAGAGAAAAGTAAAAATGTAAATTCCAAAAAATTCAAAATCAACTTGAAAAAAATAGGTAAGAAGAAACGCTAAAATATCAAAAAAGATAAGAAGATA